>OCTA010000777.1_pt1 | contig 29381 bp, 13 predicted proteins | sample 1538991 | NCBI WGS metagenome assembly OCTA01 (sample SAMEA3539302, study PRJEB22396) | soil metagenome | biome: tundra; feature: field; material: soil | place: USA | collected 2010-05 | depth 0.15 m | reverse complement strand
TCATGGCCCAGCCGACGATTTTGCGGCTATAAAGATCGAGGACGGCGGCCAGATAAAGCCAGCCTTCCTGGGTTTCGAGATAGGTGATGTCGGCGACCCAAAGCTGGTTGGGGGCGGTGGCCGCGGGCACTGTGGCCAGCCGGTTGGGCGCAATGGGTTGGTCATGGTTGCTGTCGGTGGTCTGAACGCGGTAGCGCTGCTGCTGGCGACCGCACAAGCCGACGGTTTTCATGAGGCGGGCAACCCGGTTGCGCCCGTGGCGGTGTCCCTGTTGGCGCAAGGCGGCCACGAGGCGTGGGCTGCCGTAAGTCTGGCGGCTATGGGTATGCAGCTGCTGGATTTCCTGGAGCAGGGCTTGGTTGGCCACGGCGCGGGGGCCGGGAGCGGTGCGCCGCTGTTGCCAGGCGTAGCAGCCGCTGGGGGAGACGGCCAGATTCGCACACAAGGCCAGGATGGAATAATCATTTTTCATCGCGTCAATCCGTTGATAACGCTCGGCGCGGGTTCGGAGAGAATGCCCAACGTTTTTTTTAATATGTCGCGCTGTTCGGAGATCCGGGCGATTTCGCGGCGGGCGGCCGCCAGTTGGGTTTGGAGTTCAGCCAGCGTGCTGGGCTTCGCCCCAGCCCCCGCCTTCCCCCCAGCGGGGGCCGGGGCGAAGCGTTGCTGCCAGGCATAAAGCCGGTTGGCTTTGAGGCCCAGTTCTTGCGCGATCACCGTGACAGACTTGCCACTGCTATGCCAGTTTTCCAGCGCGGCGCGCTTGAAGGTTTCATCGGATTTACGGCGGACTTTGACGGATGTTTGGTTCATAGACTGGATGGTTCATTGTTCACCCAATTCTCCGTCCGTCAATTCGAAGCAACCTCAGACGGCACATCTCCGCGTAGAAATCCCGTTGCAGATGTTTCTTGAGCGGCAGGAGTTCGACGAAATGCGACCACCCCAATTCTTTCGACAATGTCGAAAGAATCTCGCTGTCGGGAAATTCTTCGGCCAAGGCCATCATCCGCGAAAGATTTGGCCAGGAAAATCCCCGGCCAAACTCCGTCATCAATTCCTTCGACGTTGTCGAAAGAATCTCTTTGCCGTATTCCGCACGTTCCAATTTCAAGACTTCGGTGCGCAGCCGCTGACCGACCTGCCAGTAAAGCATCACCAAAGCAGCGTTGACGCCCCGTGCTGTATTTTGGCGGGCGGAGAGAATCAACTCACGGATGTCGGCAACCAAAGCTGGCGCACCGCCATTTGCGGAATCAGACGCCGGCATTTTGGTCAAAGTCGCTTTTTGTTTCATGGTTCACTTGGTTTCACCCTGAATTGTCGCGGCTCCGACGCAGGCTAAACTGGAAGTTGATTCGATGTCTGCGGGGCGAATCAGGAAATGAACGCGCGCTTTTTTTGGCGGCAAATCGAGATCAAGATTGATGAAAACCCGTGGCATAAGCTCACGAAGTTTTACGGGACAGAACGATCCGGCGCAAACTAAAACGCGAAGTCCCGGCGGAATTTCCCCGATATGGCAAGCACGTGGCGTGCGCGGCGCGACTTTTCTCCGTGATTTCAGAAGATTTCCATTCGATTACTTTTCAAATCAATTCGCTTTCTAAAAAAGATGATCGTCGTGTTGCCCCAATCCATATCCTCCGCCGCAACACCGCGATGTCGCCCTGACTGGCTCCCAGATGCCAGCACAGTTTGTAAAAATCCCTGCGCTGCGCCCAAGAGAAACAAACCAATTAATAAATTGAAATGTGGTCTGATCATAATTTATTTCTCCTGTGCAATCCAAACAGCCTGGCCACCCGCCGCCAACAACGGAATATCCAGGGTCGTCAGCGAATCCACCGGACGGGTTTCAGCGGCAACCTGCGTTCGGGTTGAAAGAGATTTGTCGTCTGAATAAATGTGAGCAGTGTAATGCTTGCCTGGGGCGAGAAAGTTGAGCGGCAATTTTAACTGTCGCGGCACGCTATTATTGATCGTGCCGATGAACCAGTCGTCGCCGCTACGCCGCGCGATGGTCGCAAATTTACCGATTTCTCCGTTGATGACTTTCGTTTCGTCCCAAACCGTTGGCACTTGGCGGAAAAATTCAACTTCCGGCTCGCCGCTATACGTGGCCGGACGGTCATACCAAAAAATTGATTGAAGCGGGCTGTAAGAAACAACGGCCATCGCTAGTTGATGCGCGTGCGTCGTCTGCAACCGCCGGTCGTAATAACAAACCGTGTAGTCGGCTGAACCGGCGATGTAGCGTGTGAAGGGAATCGTGCAATTATGTTCCGGCGTCGGAAAATGTTCATTGCCGCGAATGCCCTCGACCGTCAGCAAATTCGGATACGTCCGGGCATAACCGGTAGGACGGTATCCATCGTGGATATTCAACAGGAGATGATGTTCCGCCGCTTTTTGAATCGTTTCAGTAATCCATGCCGCCTCGGTTTGCGGCCCGACATTAACAAATCTAATCTTCACTCTCTTGACGCCCCATTTTTCGTAAAGCGGGAAAAGAATGTCGCGCTGCTTTTTCATCTGGCGCCGATCCACATAAAGAATCACACCCACGTTTTTTTCGCGCCCGTAACGAATCAACTCCTGAAGGTCCATTGGTTGCGGCGGATTTCCAAACCGTGTGCGCCCGGCGCGTGGCTGCGTGGCATCACCCGTTTCTGCATTTTCCGTCCCATACCACCCCGAGTCCAAAAGAACATTTTGCAGCCCCCCCGTCGCAGCGAAATCAATGATGGCTTTTGAATTCGCCAAAGTCAGCGTCGTATCGCGCATCACTTTGCCTGGCTTGATCCACGAAACGTCCTTCAACGCCAGCGGCGGATTCAGATTCAGCACCAGATAATTTCGTTCGAGCAGATCGCCCGGCTTCTCGCCGACCACCAACGTGCGCCACGGTGTCGAGTCGCCCGCCCGCAGCGTTGCCGTCGGATCGCCAGGCGCCAAATCATCCGCCGTATTGGAGGTCCCGCCGAGCGCGCTGACAAGGGTGTTCGTCGCACCGGGCGCCGGCGAAAGCAACATGCGCGGATAATTTTCGTTGTCCGCTTCGCCCAAGCACGCGAACAGGCCGCTGACGTATTCAAGCGTCAACGGCCGCTCGCACCAGGGTTCGATGTCGGAAATTTTCGCGCGCTGATATTCGCCTTCCGTGCCGTATTCTTCGTAACCACAAGTGCCTTCGGGAAAATGAAATTCGCTTTGCTCACCGGTAAAATGGAATTCCCCCTGCTTCGGAAATAAATAGCGGAACGCCGCGCCTTCATTGTAGGCGCGAAAGGCAATTCGCATCAATTCGCCGGACGGCTTTTTCAAGTCCACGGCCAGCTCGCGATAATTGTCAGGAACGATTTTACGCTCGCCATAAACTTGCGTCCATTCGCTTTTGTGTTCGCTCCGGGAAATTTTTGCGATTGTAAAACCATTCGTGAAGTAGGGCAGCAAACCGAGCGGCGATTTCAGCACGATTGGTTTGCCCAAATAATCGATGGCATAAGCCGGAACGCCGCCGGTTTGCAGGAAGAAATTCATCGCGACGTTTCCATCGGGAGATTCAATGCGATTTTCCGCCGGCGGGTCTGTTTTTGCCACGGCATTTGTCACTGTCACGTTGTCAAACATCACGGTGGTCGTGATCCCGGCAAGACGCGAGCAAACCGGCAGGCCGACGAATAGTTCGTGCTTCAGCTTGACCGTCGCAGAACCAATTTGTGTCCACGTTTTGCCGTCGGAGGAAATTGAGCCGGTGAAATTGTCGCCTGCGCGCTCCAGCTTCAGCCAGCAATTTCCCGTCAGGCGACCGAACGTCACCATCGGCTCGAAAAATTTTTCGCTGGTGGCACGAACCACAGACGTCGCGCCGACGGATTCACGGACGGTCAACTGCATCTGCCAGCCCGGCGCTTCCACATTGCGCCCGGCTTCCGGCGAAATCAATAACGCGACATTGGCGGCATCCGCAGCAGGCGTTTCGCGCATCATCAAACCGAATTTGGAGAATTGTGAACTCGTTTGCGGAACAAATCGCGCGACAATCATGCAATCTCCACTCATCGGCTTGGACGCAAATTGAAATTCATCATTTGTGCCGCCAATATTTTTCCCCGCGCCTTCAAGCGTGATAATGTTGCCGTCAAAACTCGCGCCGCCCGCAACGGAAACCGTGCCGACATCCTGGTGCGTCCACGATTTTGGCAAACCGGCGCAAATTGAAACTGGAAATGAATCCGCGCTCTCGCCGGCAGAATTCGCGGCGGTAACAACATAGCGATAAATCTCGCCGGATTTTACTTTGGCGTCGACATAAGTTGTGGTTGTGATGTTCTGCGCGATGACTTTGTAATCGTCATTTTTTGTCGAGCGTTTGATCGTGTAACTCTTGGCGCCCTCTGATGCAATCCATGTTAGTTTAATTTCTTTCGGCGAACCTTGCGCGATGACTGCGCCGGGCAACGCAGGTGCAATTTGTGTTTGCGTTAAATTTGGACTTGAAAGTGGCCGCGAAAAAAGCAACGTGCCAAATCCGACATGATCAGCGCCCGGTGCGCTGACCCCCTCGGGACGAATGCGCTCAACGGCACGTTGGGTGAACGGCGCGGGAATCCCCATGCGGTTCACGTTGTGGTTGTAAATCTCCTCAAACACCGCGCGCAAACGGCCACGACCTTGCGTTGAAATCATCGTGTGACGATATTTTCCGGTGCGATCCAACGTTTCTGCGAAGGGAACATCCTCACCGAGATTGAATTTGGCGGTATATTCAAATCCTTTCAGCAACAGGTTGTCGTCGTAGCCGTAAAGATCGAGTCCCTGATGCCGCGCGATTTCGCAGCAGTCGCCGAGATGCGCCAGACCGAGTTGCGTGTGTTGCTGGTCGCGTCCGCTCTCCTGACTCTGGCCGGTTTGGTTGATGATGTAATGCGTCAGCCGACCGTCGCCTGCGCCGTTGACGTAATAATTCAGCGCCCGCTCGAACATCGCGCGGTCATTGCAGAAGACCCCGATGGCCATCATCGTCTTGATGGCGGCGGTGTCCCAATTGCCATTGGCGAATGGGGCAAAATCCTGGATGACCGGATATATGACTTCACGAAAATGTTTTCCGGTCTGCTGAATTTCCTCCGGCGACCAGCCGGCATCGGTGTAACGGAGAATTTCCGCCGCGTTGACCATTTTGAACGGGCCGAGTCCCGCCATCAAAACCGCGTCGCGTCCCGTAACGGATTTTAAGGTCGCCGACCACGCGTTGATGATCTCCTTTGATTTGTTCGCGTAGGCGATGTCACCTGTGATGCACCACATGATGGCGCATTGGTAGGCGGCGTTGGCGTCCGAATCATAAATGTTTTGGCCGACGGTTGGATTTCTCCCAACCATCGCCAGCGGGCCGCGCATTTTGTAGTCCAACTGCGATTGCGCGTTGGCGCGGAAAACTTCATAGCCAGAAAAAATCGGTTCTTGCTTCGCCGCGACGGCGTTCTTCATGCGCTCCAAATCTTCGCGGCTTTGCAGCAAGCCCGGATGGACCAAACTTTCCGCGCCAGGTGCGCGAGAGAATATCCCAAAGAAGCTGAGAAGCAGAGCCAACGCTCCTGCTTGTTTAGACAAAAATGGAATCATGGATTTCGAGTCGATGGTGGTTGCAAGTTCGTGGACGCACATTGAATCGCCACAGGCTCGGCGTGAAGTGCAAAGATACCAAAAATTAGAAATACAAAGGTGACCGGTAAATGCAAAGATAGGATTCGCATGATATGGTTTTCTTGAGCTTATTTTTCCCAGGCGCTTCGTATTTTGTGGTCGTAAACGACGGCAATCACAGAATCCGCGGATGAAGTTGTCCGGTCAATGTCGTGGATGGTGACGGTGCCGCGGTCAAAGGCGAGAGTTTTGCCGGTATAAACGTCATAAATTTTCTTGATGCGCAATTCACCAAGAGGCGGCATCTGGAAAGTATTCCCAGAGTAATCTTTTAAAAGATGCACGAAGACGGTGGAGTTTTTGTAACAGTAGCCATATCGCTCATCCACGGGTTGCCACGGACCACCGCGAGTGTCGTAGATTGAATCACCCATTTTGTCCATCCATGCGCCCATTTCCCGCAGACGTTTCTGTTCCACTTCGGGAATCACGCCATGGCGATCCGGCGTCACGTTCAACAGAAAAGTCATGTTGCGAACGACGCAGTTGGCCATGTAGCGCACCAGTTGATCAAGAGACAGGATGTTGCCATTCGCAATGGATTTCGCGTTATAGCCCCAGCCCCCGTTTTGAATGGTCAGGTTCTTGTCGCAAATTTCACTGACCCGAATCTTTCCCTTGGTCTCGCGCGGACCCTCTTCCTCAATAATGTCACCCATCCAGCCGTAACGCAGATTGGTAATCGCGTTGGGCTGATACTTTCTCACCATGCCCATGATCCCGAGTGGTTTGCCGGTGCCCTCCTCGAAGTCTTGATATGGTTTTGGAATGGGCCACTGATTCGCGGGATCGAGATATTTGCCAGGTTCATGAAAGAAGGCCGCGTCGGCATCGGAACCTTTTTGGGCGAGCCAACCACCGTCCCAATAGATTTGGTCAATCCGGTCGTAGCCGGTCAGGAGCTTTTTGACGTTCACATAATTTTCCTCCTTCATCAGCCGGGCGTTTTCCTTGTGGGACGAATCCGTTACATATCCAAACTTATTGGCCATGCAGTTTGTCCCAGTCCAATCGTAGTAGCCGGGGTAGCGCCAGCTCAACGGTGAATAATAAATACCCACCTTCAAGCCCGCCTCGCGGCACGCCTTGACGTATTCCGCAACCAGATCACGGTGTAATGTCTGCACGCTGGTGAAGGCGTTGGTATGCGGACTGTCGAACAGGCAAAATCCGTCATGGTGCCTTGTGGTCAGGCACATCCATTTCATGCCCGCAGCATTGGCAAGCTTGGCCCAGGCTTCTGGATGATAATCGGCAGCGTCAAAATACGCGTCTCCACTTGCAGGAAGAGCGTATTGGCGGTATTTCTCCGGGGAGATCCCCTCATTTTGCATCACCCATTCGCCCCGCCCCACGCCGGAATACAAACCCCAATGGATGAACATGCCGAACTTCGCGTCGAGCAGCCATTCCATCTGCTCGTCGGAGAGCTGGGTGATGCCCATTTCTGTCTTCGGCACGCGCTTGAGAGGTTGCGGTGGTTTGTCAGGGATAGCTGCGGCAGATGCGAGACTCGGGACGAAAAGCACCGCCACAAGCAGCGGCAAATATAAGAGTGGGGATTTCATTTTAGGGAATTATGGAATGGTCCACTCGAAATATCTTTGAGGGATTCGAGACGCATGCAGGAACCTGTTGTTATTGAAGATTTACGTTTCGCAAGGTCTTGCTCATTGAGACAATAATGGCGAAATAGTTATTCATTCCCACGGTTATCATTCATGTCTGCCGAATTAGGGATATACCAAACGAAAAAAAGCGCTGCCGTTGGTGCTTGCAATGGGCACGGAATACTGGCTGGCATTGGTCGAGGCAGGCACCGTCGTCCAATTCGTGCCCAACCCGACGCCCAATGAATTTGTCTGCGTTTGCAGGCGCCAACCGGTGTGATCGTTCGGCCAGGTTAGTTGAATTTGATTACTGCCAAAGATCATGGTCAGGTTGGTGGATACCAGCGATACCGGCCGGGCGCTGACCTGAACGGAGTTGGTGCTCTCGCCCGCTGCATTCATCGCCGATACGACATAGTAATAAGTCGTGCCATTGACCAGACCATTGTTGGTAAAAGACAGGTTGCTGACATTCACCCCAGCAACCGTGTAAGCACCGCCGTTGGTCAGCGATGATTTCACATTGTAGCCCGATGCGCCTGGGACCGTGCTCCACGCCAGGACTACTTTCGAATCCCCCGCCGTGGCATTCAATGTTGCGGGCGCGGCGGGTAGATTGCTGACGGATAAAACAATTTCATGAGCATTGCTCATCAGGATGCCGCCCAAACCAGCCGGCATCTTTAATACCAAGTTGGTAAAACCAAGCCAAGTGCCGCTGTTGGTCAGCAGCGGATAGGTGCTGCCAAAGGCAAGATAATTTGTCCCAGTAATCAGGACGGTGCAGGCACCGTTGATGGTTAGACTGGTCGTGTCTGCCAGCGCGGAAGTGAGATTGGAAATATTTTGAAATTCTAACGTCGCGCCCGCCGACAATGTCAACGTTCCAAGATCGGCCATGTTCAATGGAACCGCGTTCGTGATACCTAGCGCTGCTCCACCGCTGACGGTAAAGCCGCCCGAACCGGTTTGATTCTGGTTGATGAGCAAGCGCCCCTGTTTTACGGCGGTCAGGCCAGCATAATTATTCGCGCCGGAGAAGGTCAGCGTGCCGGTGCCGACCTTGTTGACGGCAAAATTGTCGCCGCTGCCGGCCTGGGAAATGATTCCCGAAAACGTCGAGTCCGCGTTCAGCGCGCCGATTTCCAGCGTGGTGGTGCCGCTGGTGTCCTGCCGGAACTGTCCGTTGCCGGAGAGTGCGCCGAGATAAAGTGTGCCGTTGCCGCAATTTGCCGACTGGCCATCGGCGGTGTTGTTGTTCAGCACCCATGCGGCGTTGGAACTGCCGGCGGTCGCGGCGAGAAAGCGAAAACGCTGGCTGCTGTTGTTGTTCACGGTCAGCGTGCCAAAATAGCCGCTGTTGTTACCGGCCAGTTGGGCACCGCCGTAGTTCACCGAGCTGTTGGCATTGATGGTGCCGCTGCCGGTGATGTTGCCACTAAAAGTTGTCGAAGCATTTCCGGCCTCAGCCAGCGTGCTGCTGGTGCCGGCCTGTGCCACCATCGCATTGGTGATCGTATAACCGGTCGCGCCCCACTGAATGGTTCCCCCCGCCAAAGTGATGGGGCCGGTCCCAAACGCGTTGGCGTTGCCCACGATCACAGTGCCGGCGTCAACGATCACGCCTCCGGTGAAAGAGTTGGCGCTGCCGAGTTGCACCGAACTTGCGCCGAGCAAGGTCAACGCACACGAGCCGGTGATCGGGCTGCCGGACAACGTGTAGCCTTTGGTGGAATTATTGAACGTCACCGACGATGGCGAAACCGACGACGGAATGGTGACGCTCGCCAGCGAAGCCGAATCGTCAAAAAGCACCGCGCTTCCGTTTTGAAACGGGGCCGGTTGCAGGTTGGTTGCCCAGTTCGGCGAGGTGGTGTCCCAAACCCCGTTGGTGAATCCCGACCAAACGAGGCTGCCGGTTCGGAATTCGGGCGACGGCGCGACGGTGATTTCGGTTGAGTGATTCCCTTCGCCTGCGCCGTTGACGGCGGACACGACGTAAAAATAATTCGTGTAGTTGCTCAAGCCCGTGTCGGTGAAAGTCGTCGCGATCACATTCGTCGCAATTGTCGCGTAAGATCCACCGCTGACTATGGCGCGCTTCACGTTGAAACTCATCGCGGTGTCCGATTCGGACCAGGTCAACGTCGCTTGCTGATTGCCTGCAGCCGCTTGCAAATTGAGTGGCGCAGCCGGTGGCGCGGGAGCCGGTGGCGCGCCAAAGAATTGAATTTCTGCGGCGTTGCAAGAACCATTTGCCGGACCGATGTATCGCACGTAACGGAACGCATTCGTGTTGGAGATAGTTTGATAAGTCAACGTGGGCGGCGTGGTGTCCGCGGGGGCGCTGCCGATGGTGAACAGCGTCACTACTCCGCTGCTGAAATTTGTATTTGCGTTGCAGCCTTGGAACTGTCCGCCCACCATGCGGCTGGAAAAGCCCGGACGCGGACAATAAGCCGCTTGCTTGATGACGTTGCTCCGGCCCAAATCGAGTCCGCCCCAATCGCCGGTGCCGTTCTGCGCATCGTAAAAGTTTTTCATCGAGCCGTCGAACAGGCAGGTCTTCTCCGCGCCAGCCGACTGGTAGGAATTGGTGGAGCCGACAACCGTGCCGGTCAACTGCAAGTTTGGCGCAGCACTCGCTGGCGTGCTGTTAGTTGTTTCCACACCATTCACGATCGCCGAAACTTCGTAGTAATAGTTCGTGCCTTGCGTCAACTCGATGTCCACATACGAAAGCGCCGGCACCGGCACGGAAGCGATGTTGGAATAAGTCGTGGCGAGTGACATGCTGCGTTTGACATTGTAGCTCGTTGCGCCGGCGCTGCCGAACCATGACAAGGTGACCGTATTGTTGCGCGGCTGCGCAATCAACTTGCTCGGCGCAGGCACCGAACCGGAAGCGATGGGATCAAGCGTGTGGGTAAGCGTTGTAAAACCAAGCTGATCGTAGCCACCGCTGGTGCTTCCGTAATTTCCGCCGCCGCCTTCTACATTGACCTCGTTGGCCATTAAACCCGTCCACGACGCGGATAATCCGCGGCGGTTGGCATAGTGATTATAAATCAGGCTCCAGCCCGGACGCACCGTGCCCCGGCTGCTGGACGAAAGATGCGGCGTGACGCCGTTAGCCTCTGTGCCCGAATTGTAGTATTCACAGTTCATGTAACATATAAACGGAAGATTGTTATCCAGCGGCTGGAGATTGTATTTGCAGACATACTCGCCGAGCTGCAACAGCGCGTTGGTGTTGTAGCCATACATATCGTCGCCCTGGTTCCACGCTATTTCACAGAACACGCTCAACAAAACTGGATCTAACGTGCAATGTCCCTGGTCGCGGCCTGATTCCTGGCACTGGCCCAAGTAACCCGGATGAGTAAAAGTCAAAACCTGGTTCGCCGCGCCCGCTCCGATGCCGTTGGTGTAATAGCTAATCGCCTGGTTGTAGATGTCCCGCCGGTCACACAACACGCCGATCGCCAGCATCGAAGCCATGTTGCACAAATCCCAGTTCGCCCAGTAATGCGTGCTGCACGTGCCATTGTGACCGGTCAGGAAGCCATCATTGGCCGAATAGAACACGTTCGTCATGAACGACTGAAACTTCGCAAAGTCGGACGCAGTCCAGTTGGTATAGGTGCGCAAGTTTTCCGCCGCGCAGGCAAATTCATAGCCGTAAAGACCGCCAGCGAGAGCATAATTGGAATCACCAGTGACGTTGGTGCAGGTGTTGGCCCAGGCGTTGAGGATATTCGTGGCCGTGTTGGCGTAATTGTCATCGCCGGTGATTCGCCAACGCAGGCTCAACTGGTAGGCCGCCGCTGCGTCCTGATAGGCATATTGGTAGGTTTGAGTGCCCGTGCCGCCGCGGACGATCTGGGTCTGGGGATTTGGCGAATAGCTTATCCGCGCGCTGGAGTTGTTGGTGAGAATGTTCCAAGTGTCAATCCACGGATGCGCGCCAGCCTGCACCTTGGTCTTCATCCGCGAAAAGTCATTGGTAGTGCTCAAACAACCAGGATGAACATATGTTTGCGCTGTTGCTGCATAAGCCACAAAAAAAATCGTAACAGCTAGGAACTGAACTAGCTTCCGACTGAAGCAGAGTAAATTAGACATTATGTGTGGTTCTTATAGTCTTGGATTGCGAATGGATAAAACAATCGAACTTTGATTTCATGGCCAAAACTTTTGGAAATATCGTCTCTGTGCACGGCTATTAGCACAGCGATGGCAAGCCACGCCAGCCTCAGGCAAAGAATTGTCTTGAGAATCCATTTCCATTAAGGCAAAAAGTTTACATTAAAATCGGAAACAAAGGCCGCCGCAGGAACTCACGATCTGCGGCGGCCTGACTCAAACCAATTCACTTCGTCAACCGATAAAATACTGTCGGCTTTGTCGGATCAACCGTAATACTGTAACTGCCGTCAGCAGCCCCTGACACCGCACCCCAACCGGTCGATCTCAAGCCTGTGGACAAGTTGTTGGTCTGCGCCTGCAACGTCCAACCTTGACCGGACGGCCAAGTGAGGTTCAAGGTGTTGCCACTGATGCTGTTGGTGATCGTGGCCGGACCGCTCGCGCTGGCCGTAATCACACTCAACAAGCCGTTGGTGAAGCTGAAGGCCAACCCACTGCCGGGACTGCCCAGGATGCTCGTAAAGTTGCTCGCATTGGTCGTGCCGTTGCCGCCAAACAAGGTGAATTTCTGTCCATTGGAAAAGCTCCCAGTCGGGACGACTTTTAACACGCCACCGTAGGTTGCCGTTCCACCAACCACAATCGCAGTCGTTGCCGACGCGCTGCCGTTCACCGCAAAGGTGTTCGTGGAACCGGCGTTCAGAGTGAGGTTGTTGTTGATGGTCAACGTGCCGCTGCCGCTTGCGCCCGGCGACAAGGTGCCGCCGGAATTCACCGTGACCGAATTACTAACCGTGCCGGTGCCGCCAAACGTGCCGCTGTTGACAGAAACCGGACTGGCGATGGAACCGTTGACCAACAGTGTGCCACTGTTCACAGTGGTCGCACCGACGTAGGTGTTCGTGCCCGTCAGAGTCTGAGTGCCGGAGGCGCCTAAGTTGACCTGCAACCCCCAAAGGCTGCTTGAGTAAGTTCCGGAATAAGTGTAGTTGCCGGAACCGCCCAGCACCACATTGTGCGTGATGCTGCCGCCGCCGAACCCGCCGCCAGTTGCCCCGACAATGTCATTCACGCCGGCAAAATCCAAATCGGCGTTAATGCCGCCAACGTTCAAGAATGCCCCGTTGCTCGAACTGATGGACAGAACCGTGCTGGTATTGAATTGATTGCCTGAAGTGCCGGGACGAACCGTGCCGGCTTGGATAATGAACGCCCCCGTCCAATTCGGACTGCTCGGCCCGTCAAGCCAAACAATGTTGGCAGTAGTGTTGCTCACCGTAACGTTGCCGGAGCCGGTCAAAGAGCCGGACAAATGACTCTCTCCACTGCCGGTCTCGATTACCGTGACGTTGTTGTTCAAGGCCATGGCGCCGGAGAAGGTCGAACCGCCGACGGTGCTCAATGTGCGCGTCCCCGCGCCAGAGGCCACTGTGACGTTGTTCGATACGTTAATGGCGGCGGTTAACTGGAGGGTCGCGTTGGACCCGACAGCCGCGTCACCCAGCACCACTGTGTTCGTGCTCAGGTTGTTGACCGTGGAGATGCTCACCGTGCCCTGCTTGATGGTGGTGATGCCACTGAAACTGTTTGCGCCGGAAAGTGTCAACGCGCCGTTGCCCGTCTTGATAAGCGAACCGGTGCCGCTGATGGCGCCGGCGAAAGTTTGATCCAACGGATTGGCGAATATCAGGCTGGCGTTGTCGGCAATGTCGCCAGCCACGACACCGTTATTGGCCGAGCCGTCGCCGAGCCGCAACGTGCCCGCGCTGATCGCGGTGCCGCCGGTGTAGGTGTTCGTATTGGCGAGCGTCAGCGTGCCGTTGCCATTCTTGGCCAAAGACCCGCTGCCGCCGATTGACCCGCCCGCAAAGTTGTATGCCTTGCTGCTGTTGCTGACGGTGATGCTGAACGGAGACACCGTCGCGGGAATATTCGTGATGCTGGTTGTGCCCGCAGCCGTGTCGTCAAACACGACCTGAGCACCGTCAATATAGGTTCCGTTAATGCCGTTGGTCTTCCAGTTCTTGGTAACTGCATCCCATGTGCCATTGGTTGCGCCGCTCCAGATTTCAGAAGTAATGTTAGTGATCGTGACTGAAATCAAAGAACCATTATCAGTCAAATATCCTTGCACTAAGGGCGGCAGGCTGCCGAGAACCACGCTGCCGCCACCACTTTCAGGATTATCATAGGCAATCAATGGATACGGCTGGCCTTTTTGTAATGTGCCGGACTTAATGCCGATGATGGTGGTGCCATATAGATTCAGGTTCGTTGCATGGATTGGGGCAACGCTGGCATTGGCCACGGCCACGAATGTGTTCGTGGCGCCGCTGGCGCTGCCCAGCGTCAGCGTTGATGGTGTCAACTGGCTGGTGCCGGCAGCACTTACCTGTAGCGTGCCGCTGTCATTCACAGTCATCGATCCGTTCGCCGTTGTGCCGGTCAGGGCCGAACTCAAAGCAAGCGTGCCACCGTTGACGTAGGTGCCGCCGGTATAGGTGTTGCTCGCGGTAAGCGCGAGTGTGCCGGCACCCGCTTCGGTCAGGCTGTAGCCCGCACTGTTGTCGCCGATGATGCCACCGACGGTCAGGGTGTTGGTGTTGACGGTCACGGTGCGACTGCTGTTCAGCGTGACCGCCCCGGTGCCGAGATTCAAGTCGTTGGTGCCGGCGAAGGTGAAGTCGCCGTAGAAGCCTATGGTTGGATTCGCCGAGAGCGTCACGGCCCCGCCGCTGGAATTGCCCAAGTTGCCGCCGTAGATATAAAAGTCCGGGTTGCCATGGGCCGGCGTGTTGTTGTTGTTGATGGCGCCGCCGTTATTCAGATTCAGGGTGCCGCTGTTGAGCGTGGCCCAGAATCCCCAGTTGGCTCCGCCATTGTTGACGGCCGTGTTGTTGAGGTTCAATATGCCACTGTTGACGATGGCGCCAATGGTCCGCCCACTGTTTGCCGACACGGTTCCATTAACCGTCAATGTCTCGTTGCCATAAGACCCGGCCAAGACGAGCACAACATCGCTGTTTCCCGGAACATCGTTCAAACCGTTGAGGATGACGTTCGCTCCGGTCAGGTTAAAATTGTTTTTATTCCCGCCAAAAGCCGATCCGCTGTTGCCACTGAGCGCGTAAGCCGATGAGCCGAAACTCAGCGTGTCACCGGTGGTGCTGGTGACATTGATGGTGGTGTCGGCGTTGGCGCTGCCACCGGTCTGACCAGTGAGCGTGAGCGTGTGACTATCGCCTGCCGGAGAGTTCTGACTATTGACTTGGACATTATATGTGTTCCCCGGAATGAAGGCCGCAATGCCCGCATTTGTAAACGTCGTGTCCGCATCGGCCAGCAGGTTAAGCGTGCTGCCGTTGTTCAGCGTCAAAACCGATCCGGCAATGGCGTTGGAATTTTGCAATTGCAGCGTGCTGCTGACAGTCGTCGCACCCGTTGCCGCAGTGTTGTTGCCGGAAAGAACCAGCGTGCCGGCCGAAACCGTCGTGCCGCCCGTGTAGCTGTTGTTGCCCGCAAGTGTAACTGTGCCCCCGCCAGTCGTGTTCAGGCTGCCGCCGGAAATTGCACTATTGACGGTTACATTGCCGTATTCGGCGTCGAAGGTCTGCGAACCGCTCAACGCCACCGGCACGTCCAAGGTCTGCGCGCTGGATGAATTGTTCGTCAAACCGCCGGTCAACGTCAGCGTGCTGGCCGCATTGGTGATGTCAAAGTTGCCGGCGCCGCTGTTGAAGGTCAGCGAGCCAAGGCTCAAACTGAAGTCCAAATTATTTGTCATTTGGGTTGTGCCATCCATCGCCACGGCATCGCCAGTGCCAGGCGCGTAGCTGACCGACCAATTGCCGCCGGTGCTCCATTTGTTATTGCCGCCGCCGCCGCTCCACACATCGCTGTAGCTTGTCACCGTGACATTCACCGACCATCCGGCGGTGCTGCCATCATTTTGCTGGACTAGGCCGGCAATAGTGTATGTGTTGGCAGGAATGGTGCCAGCCGCAGTAAAGGTGCCTGTCCAGTTGCCGGAGCCGTTGCCACCGGGACCGGTCAGCTTAACCGGGTCGCCCGCCCCGCTCAATCCATCCACGGTCACGTTCAAGTTGGTAACGCTCTTGCCCGAAGCGGGCGTGACATTCACGGTGACGGTGGTTGTTTGATAATGGCCCAAAGAAGCGGGAGACGCGGTTTGAGAATTGACCACCGGCGAAGAGGAAAGCGGCACATAATGCAATACCACGGAAGAAGAACCAGGATAATTGGTGATAACGAATCTGCCCGCCCCCGGCGTCACCGTCACGCCGTTGGTCTTCAACGTCGGTATCGTCGCCATGCTCACCGTGCCACCGCCGGAGTTGGCAAAAAGAACGTAGTCGGCCGAGATATCCAAACCTCCTGAGTTGGTGATATTGATGGTGTCGCTGCTGTTCAAGGTCAAAGTGCCGCTGCCGCTGCTCCCATAAACGACTTGGTCATTGCCGCTACCACCGGTCGTGCTGACAGTGAAATTGGCGGATGCGCTTGAGAGAGTGAGGTTGCCGCTGAAAGTCAGCGTCGTGGCGCTGCCAGCGCCGGGACGCGGAGTCAACGCGCCGCTGCTGCTGATCATGGTGTTGCCGCCGACCGTGCCCGAACCGCCCATGACGCTGCTGCTGCCGCTGACGGAAACCGTGCTGCCCGACGCGGTCGCACCATTCACAATCAGCGTGCCGCCGCTGACAGTGGTGTTGCCAGTGTAAGTGTTCGTCGCCGAAAGCGTGAGCGTGCCCGGGCCGTTCTCGGTCAACGCAACCGTGCCGCCCGCTAAACCATCGTCAATGGCACCGGTGCTGTTGGTGATCGAACCGATGTTGTTGACCGTCACTGTCAACGCGCTGCTGGTCAAATTGGTTATGCCGCCGGAAATGGTCAGCGCGCCACCTGCGGCCTGCGTGACAATCAGACTTTGATTCAAAGAAATCCCACCGGAAAACGTCGAGCTGTTCGCCGTGTTGCCGCTCACGGTAAACGTGGTTGAGCCATTGCCCAAGGTATCGGTGGTTCCCACGGTGACCGCGCGAGTCATCGTGATCGCCGCGCCGTTGAGCAACCGCGGATTCATTGCCGTCGCGCTGGTGACCGTCGTCGAATCGCCCAATACAATGGCCGAGGGAATTGTTCCGGTGGCACCCGCGACGAGCGCGCCGTTTTCCACGGTCGTAGTGCCATCGTAACCGTTGGCGCCAGTTAGCGTCCACGCGCCAGTTCCAACTTTGGTGACTGCCGCGTGAGCGCTGGAGCCTAGAAGAATTCTGCCGCTGAACGTGGCGTCGGTGTTCAGGCCGCCGACGACCAGAGTGCTGGTGGCGTTGGCGTTGTCTTGCCGGAACTGTCCGTTGCCGGACAACGAGCCGAAATAAATCGTGCCGTTGCCGAAGCCAAGACTCTGGCCATCAGTGTTGTTATTGTTCAGCACCCATGCCGCGTTTGAACTGCCAGCGTTCACGGAGTTGAAGCGGAAACGTGTCGTGCTGTTATTATTGACCGTGAATGTGCCGAAGAAACCGCTATTGTCGCCATTCAACGAAATCTGGTGCGTGCCCGAGCCGGTGTAGGCGCCGGTCAAATTGCCGCCGCCGGAGATATTGCCGTAAAGGTTGACGTCCTGGCCGTTGATCCGGATGGTGGAACTCGTGTTGGTCTGGGCGACGATGTTGTTGGAAATCACGCCAAACCCGGCGCTGGTGTTCTGGATCAGGCCGCCGGCCAGGGTCAGCGTGCCGGTTCCCGCGGCACCGGCTCCCGCGATGCTGTTGGAGTTGAGGTTCACGGTGCCGTTACTGACGGTCAGACCTCCGCTGAAAGTGTTCGCGTTGGTCAAATTCAGCGTGCCGCTTCCGATTGTGGTGATGCCATAGCCATTGCCGCTGATGATGCCACCAAGTGTCAAGGTGCTCGTATTGCTTATCGTAAGGTTGTCCAACAATGCAATTGGGGTGTTAATAACATCGGACGCGGTGGTGATTTGTTGCACCAACTTCGCGCCGCTGCCGCTATTGTTAAACGTCAGCGTTTGCGCGGCCGCCGGCGTAAGCGTGAATCCAAAGTAAGAGGATCCGGAATCGCCGATGTTCAACGTGCCCACGGTGGCCGTCTGGTCCAGTGTAATCGTGAGGGCGACACCAATGTTGTTGGTGAGACTCACCACGTCACCCGCTGCCGTGCCGGGGACGACGTTGGGATTCCAGTTGGTGGCCGCACTCCAAACACTGGACGTGAAATTCGTCCAGTTACCGCTGGCGGCGAAGGTGGATTTGGTTGATATCAGCAGCAGCGAAATCGCTGTCAGGACGCTGAATAATTTAATATTTGTTCTTTTTAAAGGAGTTTTCATGGCCCGGTTGTTTATGTTTGGTGGAACATTGTAATTAAATAGCACAATTTTCAGGTGGTTGAATTTGTTTAGGCTTGTTAGTTCCAGCGTCTCACACATCGGCGGCGGCTTCAATGAATGTGTTTGCGAACCTGTAAAGCACTTGTTTTCATGGGAAATTATGCCTCGGATTACCAAAAGGTTTTTTCGTCTTTTATCTCGCGAACCAAGGCTTCCATGAGGAAATAATCACCCCAACTGGAATAGGCCGGCTTGTCGCCAAAGGCGCTTTTCAGCACTCCCGGACAGGCGTCGTTGGTATCGAGGTAGTCTTCGGTGCAAACACGGGCAAGCAGGGCGTTCTTGGTTTTCAGCAGCTCCAGATCCGCGGCATTATGTTTTGCCAGTTCTTGGATGCCGCACACGGTTACCACAGCGGAGGATGAATCGCGCACCGGATCGGCTCCCGCCGGCAGGCGGAAGTCCCACATCGGCACTACTTCCGAGTCCAATTGTTCAATGAACTTTTTTGCCAGCCGCACCGAGGCGCTCAGATACTTTGCATCTCGTGTGTATTCGTAACTCAAGGCAAAACCATAGATGGCCCAGGCGGCGCCGCGTGCCCAATAGGAATCCACGCCCCGACCGCAAAAGTTCTCCGGTCCGATTGGCTCGCCGGTTTGCGGATTGAACCGATAAGCGTGCCAAAGTGAATTATCCGTGCGGATAAAGTATTTCAACACCATGTCCGCGTGGCGCACGGCTATGTCGTGATACTTCTTGTTGCCGGTCTCGTCGCGAGCCCAGTAGAGTAACGGCAGGTTCATCAGGCAGTCAATAATCGCCATGTTGTCAGTTTGCGCTGTGCCTTTCCCGATGGGGGAAACCGATTCGTCTATGCGCCCCCACGCCCGGATGAAATTGCCTTTGGCATTAAACCGCCGGGACAGCACTTCGGCGGCACGCAGGCCGACTTCGCGATGCTGCTTGTCGCCGGTTAATTTGTAGAGGGCGACCGAATACAGCGAAAATAGGAATCCAAGATCGTGGTGCGTGTCCAGGTGGCGTGTGAACACTTTCTCACGGTAGTGTGGCGCGAGACGCAAGGCTTGTTTTAGGAAGCATTCGTCTTCGGTCTCCCTCCATGCCAACAGGGCCATGCCGGTAAAGAAGGAAGAGGTCCAGTTCCCGATCTCATAAAAACCTTCTTTGTAATGAAAATAATTTCCGTCCAGCGCCCAGGCCGCCGACTTGGGATCATCCGCCAGCCGCTGGATGTTGCTGCGGGTTTTGCGCAGGCATAGATTCAGTCCGGCACTCAGTTGTTGGTTGACTGGCTCGGTTGCCCCTGCGATGCGTTGACCGCCATTGACCGGGTGACTGGTGTTCATGCGCGAACACTAATCCTAAACCGCTGGATCCAGCAAACCTTGTGTTGTCGAACCTGTAAAGCAGAACATTACTTGTTGGCTTACCCGCGCCTATGTCAAGGTTTCCTGGATTATCGCCGACGCGGCAGTGTCCTGCCATCGCGCCAGCGGCATTCAACCAGTATCCGGCAGGGGTCGGACGGCTCGCCGCGTTCGTTCAGACTGATCTGTTTAATCAACATCTCCGCCGCAATTTGGCCGATAGCTTTCGAATGCTGGTCAATCCCCGCATCCACCATAATGTCATTAATACTCGTCCCCGCCATGGCCACATCTTGCGGGACACGATAGCCCAGTTCGCGCAAATAATCAGGCGCATCAATATAGCCATTCAGAACGCCGTCGGGTTTGTATCGCTTGATCCACTGTTTCAGCGCAACCTTGAATTCTGCAATCCCTTTCGGCGTCAAAAGCAAATCCATCGTCATCGGCGGTATCTGCGGATTCAATTTTAGAAGTTTTTGCGCCCACAAATATCCGCCGATAAAGTTGCCACCCATGGAACGATCATGGGCCTCGTTATACATCAAGCCGATTCGCCGATAACCGTATTCATGCATTTTCTGGATGGCCATCACCACCGCGCGTTGGTGGTCGGCGGTCACCAAGTTTGAATCCGGTTTGTGCATGGTCATGCCAAAGCGCATCACCGAAAATTTATTCCAGTCAAAATCGCTCCCATCCACTTTCATTTGCCCTTGATTAGGAGGAATCAGCAATCCCAAGACACCACGCTCCCACAGCTTTTGCTCAGCCAACTTGCCGGACAAACTAGCCGGCCAAATGAATTCTTCCAATCGGTAACCCAGTTTTTTCGACGCGGCTTTCGCTCCATGCCAGTATTGATCAAACTCATAGTAATTTCGCAAACGTGTGGGTTCGTCCCAAAGGTTCAGCCATGCAATCGCTCCACTGAATTGGCTTGCTTGACCTGAATGCCGATATTCGCTGAGCCGCTTGAGAAAGGGATCCGGCGCATACCCCGATTCGGCGGCGACTCGCTTGATCGTCTCCCGCATCGCTTGCGAAACGCGTGGACTGTCACGCAACGCCATCGAAACCGCAGTCTTGGTGACACCCACTTTGGTCGCTATGTCTTGTAAGGTTACGCGCATGGGATAGAATGTGACTAGGCCAATCGCTTCGGCGGCAGGGAATTTCCATCCTTCCAGCGGCTCTCGACCAGGATGCGGCAAGGATCACGCGGCTCGCCGCGTTCATTCACATTGATTTGTTTCACTAGCATCTCCACCGCGACCCGGCCGATTGCTTCCGGGTGCTGGTCAATGCCCGCGTCAACTCCTTGAATATCCAAGACGGTGGTTGCTGCCACTGCCAGGTCTTGCGGAATGCAAAGGCCAAGTCCGCGTATCATCTCTGGAAGTTCAATATCTGCAACCAGCACCGCATCCGGTTTGTGCCGGGCGAGCCATTGTTGTAACGGGGCCTTTTGCTTTGCCATTCTCTCCGCATCGTGAAATTTCAAAACGGTCAGCAGCGGCGGCAATGCCGGCCTCAACTTCAACAAGGTCTGCGCGTAATAATACCCGCTGAGAAAATTGCCCCCCAATCGCTCATTAAATTCCTCATTCACGGCGATGCCAATGCGCTGGTAGCCGCATTCGCGAATTTTTTTCATCGCCATCACCACCGAACGAAACACATCTGATGTCACTTGGTTGGAATCCGGATTCTGCACGGACATCCCAAAACGGATGACGGAAAACTTGTTCCAGTCAAAGTCCTGCCAGTCCAACAATTCATTGTGCGGCGGAATCAAGACCCCCTCGATGCCGCGCGCCAGCAAGATGCGCTCAAACCGTTTCGCCGTGCAATCCCGTTCCCAGCGAATCTCATCCAGGCGATAACCAAACCGGGAGGCTGCCTGACTTGCCCCTCGCCAATACCCCTTGAACTCATTGAATTGCAGCAGCCGCTTCGGATCTTCCCAGTGATTGACCCATGCCAGCACGCCGTGACTCTTGGCCGGCATCCGTTCCCGGCTATGCGCGGCTAGGCCGGAAAGGAACGGGTCTGGCACATAACCCATTTCTTTTGCCACCCGCTGAATCTCCTTCCTCCTCCCGGCAGAAACCCTGTGACTTTCGCGCAAGGCCATCGAAACGGTAGTTTTTGCGACCCCCACCTGTTTGGCAATGTCGTTCAGCGTGACGCGCATAAAATGTTTGACCGAACATAAGATGCCAAAAACAGACCACCGCTCAAGCCACAATTCAACAATGATAAAAATATGCACGCCGCACCTATGACTATTCACACATCGGGTGCAGGTGCTGAACGCACACCAATAAGAATTCAAATGTTGAATTTAACAACTCCTTGGAGCGTTAAATGCCCCTGATTCTCGGTCTGTGCCAAACATGTTTTCTTTCGGATTTGAGTCTGTCAGAGTTTTGGCGAGGAGAATTTGTGCCATCGACGCAACGCGGTTGAAAATGTTTTCGAAGGCGTTCTCATCCGTTGGGCGTTGGCCGACGCCCGGAGCGTCGAGGAACGTTACACCGTCGAGCTGATCGTGGAGCTGGGCGTGGCTGGTGGAACTCGCGCCACAAGACATACAAATCCGAAAGCCTTGAGCAACGCATGGAACGCCAGCGGGCAACCGCACGCGATAGAATCAGGCGGCGGGCGGCTGACCACCAAACTGCGGGCAGGTTTCGGACGCAGGGCTGCGCGCCAGTTTAGGGTAGCGACAGCAGGCACCAGCGGGCGGATTTCGGCCAATTGCTGGGCGGGTTCCAAGCTGACTTGATCTTCGATCAACGGGGCGCGCTGGTCCCATCCGGCCATGGCGTGGCGTAGCTTCTCGCGCAGCGTTGTCCGTTGGGCGTGAACCAGCGCCTCGTCCAAAGTGTCGGACTCGGCGTTGAACTCGCGCTGCGCAACCTTCAGCAGTTCGGCCAGGTTCACTTCCTCGCTGCGTTCACCGATCAGCCGCTCGTCCAGCACCAGTTCCGCACTGTCGCCTTTTTCCTGGCAGAGCGATTCCAGCTTGCGGTCAATGGTGCCATCGCAGATGACGACATAGACGTTCACCGGGAACGGACTGGTCAGGCGATGGACGCGGATGATGAGCTGGATGAACTTGTCATACGCCCACGAATAGGCGAGCAGGATGACATTGTTGGCGAGATGAAACGCATGACCCTCGGCCATGCATTCGACCCCGTCCAGCAGGACCGGGCAACTGGTGGCACCATCGTCCGGGTGATAGCGGCCACGCTTGAAAGTCACAGCCAGTTGTCCGCGCTGCTTAGGGCTGGTGCGGCCGTCGAGCTTCAGGTGGCGGACGCCGGCCTCGTCCAGCCAGCGGGACAGGTGGTCGAGCGGGTCGTTGAACGCGGACCCGATGACGACCTGTTCGCCGCGCGCCAGGATTTCCTGCACCAGATTGAGCACGCTGGCGTGCTTGGGGATGACCTTGTCCTCCCATTCTGGCTCGCTCCCGGATTGAGGCTCCCAGGTTTGCTACGTAGTCGGGAAGGCTCCAGACCGCTGGCAGTAGTGGCACCAGCCACTGCCCGCCAGACGCCTGTGCTTCCCTAGAATACCTGCGGCGAAACGCAGGGCTTGGTCAGGACAAATCCTGCCAAGCAGGGTCGTCAACCCAGGTGGAACTCAGGGTCACCAATAGTGACACAATCCGCTTGAATAGTCCGTAAAATCAGGCATTATATCCGTGTTATCCGCCACTTAGGCGTTCGATTCCGACCCTTATAGTTCCTCCAAAGTTATTCACCAGCGGCGAAGCACACACGGTAAGTGGTATGCGCCGGCGATGGTGAATAACTTTGCGCCGCGCGGCACCTGCCTTGTGGGTAACTTGTTTTTTGGGACCGCAGGTCCCACGGTCACGCCGTCCAAAGATGACGAATATTCCGACCCTGCCGGACTGACGGCTCAGGCGAGACTCTCGCGCTCTGGACGGCGCTTGGGGCCGTCCGGCAACATAAGTGCGACCTGGGCAGCAGGGATCGCGGGATACCTCTGCATTTGATTTCCGGCCTGGGTTGTGCGACTTTTGCGATCAAAATGAAATTGCACCGCCCATGTAAGAGGTAAATTCTTCCAACAAGGCCACGGGCAGTTCCATCCTGCCGCAGCCGGTGGCGAGACATTTGTTCTCCCGGCGGAAGCCTCCATCAACTACATGAAATCACGCTTGCTTGCGGCCCTCGCCGCCCTCGGTTTAGGCCTCGGCTCCGTGGCGGCCCAGAATGTGATCTTCAACGAAAATTTTGACGGTGGCTACACCGGCTCGTTTGGCTTGGGCCATTATTCCGGCGGCAGCCCGAATAACGCCACTAACTTCGCCCTGGCCACCGGCGGCAATCCGAACGGCTGCTGGCAGGAGATGATGACGCCGACCACAACCAACGACTATTACGTCGGGCAGGTGCAGTTGACATCAGTCACGGGCAACACGGACACGAACCCGGCCAACTATGTGCTGGCGTTTGACGCCAAGGGCAGCCAGGCCGGCACGGTTCAACTGATCGTCCAGACCTGGCCGAACAATGGTTTTGGGGGCGCCGGCCCGGTCATCAACTCCAGCACCAACAACAAGCTCGCTGCCGCAAACACCTGGCAGACGTTCAGCGTGAACCTCGGCACGCTCACCACGTCCAATGCGAGCGGCGCGACATGGCAGATCGAATTCGGCATCAGCGCCAGCAAGTGGGGCGGGGTCGGCCCGACGGATGTGGTGACGATTGACAACATTGTGCTGACGCATTTGAACAACGGACTGTCGGTCACTTCGTCGGCCAATCCCTCGGCCTACAACACCGCCGTGGCATTCACCGCCGCCGTGGTGACCAATGGCGTCACGCGGAGCGACGCGACGGGCACGGTGGTTTTCTCGTCTCCCTTCGGACCATTCAGCACCAACACGGTGTCGAGCGGCATCGCAACGAGCCTCGCGTTGATGAATTTGCCGGTTGGCACTAATGCCATCACCGGCGTCTATTCCGGCGGCAATTACCCCGCCGCCACGAACACGCTGACGCAGACGGTGAGTGCGCCAAGGACGCCGGGCGTGGCGCAAGCCGGGCTGTCGCTTTACACTGACAATCTGGTGAATGGATTTCAAAGCTGGAGCTGGGCCATGGTGAATTTGCAGAGCTTCGCTCTGGTGCATTCGGGCACCTACGCCATTGCCGTGACCGACGCAGGCAACCAGGCATTGTGGCTCAATCGAGGGCAATTCAACTCCAGCCCATACACGAACCTCACGTTCTGGGTGAACGGCGGCAGCGCCGGCGGGCAGTTATTGCAAGTCAAAGGAGTGCTGGATAACAACGCCCAAACGGCCGTGCCGGTGGCGGCCTTACCAGCGAACACCTGGCAGCAGGTGACGATTCCGCTCGCATCGCTCGGCGTGGCAAACAGACCCAACCTGACGGGCTTCCAAATTCAAGGCCGGTCGGGCGGCTCGCAGGCGACATTTTATGTGGATGACGTGCAACTGGCCCCGGTCGCGACGCCAGCATTGGTGCATCTCGGCGCGGACGCCGGACAGGTGTTGCGCCCAGTGGACGCGCGGCAGTTCGGCCTCAACACCGCGACCTGGGATGGCAGCTTGGGCAATGGCTCGACATTGCCAATGCTTCAGCAAATCGGCACCAAGGCCCTGCGCTGGCCGGGCGGCTCTTCGTCAGATTTATACCATTGGGCCAGCGACCCGGCGGGCAATTCCATTTTTCAAAACCTCGCAACAAATCTCGGTGCGCAGGTCTTCACCACGATCAATTACGGCTCGGGGACGCCTGCAGAGGCAGCGGGATGGGTGCGCATGGCGAATCAAACGAATCACTGCGGCTTTCAATATTGGGAAATCGGCAATGAATGCTACGGCACATGGGAGAACGACACGCACGCCGTTGCGCACGATCCTTACACTTACGCCACCAACGCCGTGGCCTGCATTCAGCAGATGAAAGGGGCGTATCCGGCGGTGTCCATCAAGATCGGCGTGGTGGTCGTCCCGGGCGAAGGCAGCTCTTCCAACAATGCGACGCATTTTGCCGTCAACCCGCGCACCGGCACCATCAACTACGGCTGGACGCCCATTGTCTTGTCGGTGATGAAAAATCTCGGCGTCACGCCCGACTTTTTGATCTACCATGATTACCCGCAATACACCTCGGCCGGCTGGACGTTTTACGCGGGTTCACCGCAGAGCGATCCGTTGCTGTTGCAGGTGGCGAGCAGCCCATCACCGTCAAACTGGAGCGACTGGGCCAGCGCCGCCAGCAACCTGCGCCAGCAAATTACGGACTACATCGGCACCGCCGCCGGAAGCAACATCGAGTTGTGCGTGACGGAGAACAACAGCGACGCCGGCACGATGGGCCGGCAATCCACCAGCCTTGTCAACGCGCTCTATCTCGCCGACAGCACCAGCACGCTGATGAAAACCGAGTTCTGCTCTTACATCTGGTGGGACTTGCACAACGGCTACGACACGGGCGGCAATTTTGATCCGACCATCTACGGCTGGCGGCCGAATGGCGATTACGGAATCATGAACGCGGTCAACTCGCCGTATCCGACCTACTATGCGGAGAAGCTGCTGCAAAATTTCGCGCGCCCCGGCGACTCTGTGCTGGCCGCGTCCAGTGACAGCCTGCTGTTGTCGGCCTATGCCGTGCGCCGCACCAGCGGCGCGCTCACGCTGCTCGTCATTAACAAGAGCCTGACCACGAACCTCACCGTGCAGGTCGCACTCACAAATTTTGTCCCGTGGTCCACCGCCTCGTTGCTGTCCTACGGCATTCCACAAGATCAGGCGGCGCAGACCAACGGCGCGATGGCGTTGCAGGATCTGGCGAACGGGAGCTATGCGTCCGCAGCGACAAACTTCAGCTACAATTTCGCGCCACTTTCGCTGACGCTGTTTACGTTCGCGCCCCGGGCGGCAACGCTCGCGATGCAGGCGGTGCAGTCCAATCAGGTGCAACTACAGTTGCAAGGCCAGCCCGGCACGCCTTACGTCATCCAACATTCCCCTGACCTGTTCAACTGGAGTTCCGCGACCACGAACAACCTGACGGGCGGCAGCGCCAGCGTGTCGGTGACGGTGTCGCCCGGGGTGCCCGCGCAATTTTTCCGCGCGGTGTGGCAACCCTGACCGAGAGCTGCTCATAACAAACCTCAACGGTCCTACGCGGAGGGAGGTTTTGTCGCTGGGATCACGGAAATCGCGGATGCAGCCTTTTATCAATTTGTCATTCGCCAGCTTCAGTGCGTCTGCGGCGGCCAAAGGGTCACACCCTTCACACTGGATGAAGTAAAAAGTATGCTCGCCGCACGGGCCGGAATTATTGCTGGCGAACGATTGCCGCTCGAACAAGTCCCGGTCAATCCGCACCGGCTCGGACTTTCAGAATTTCAGCTTTTGCCTTTCAGCCCTCATTTGCCGCGCCGAAGGTAACGAAGGCGGGTCTTCCCCGCGCCGGTGGAAAGGGAATTATTTTAGATACAAAGGAAACCTAGATTCACAAAGCTGGCTCTGACATATCGCACTGGATTTTCTAAACTCCAACTTTAGCGAAAAATGCCTTTGTTAAAGGCCATGCCGGCAACGACTTTTATTTTCCCCCACGAGTTTAGTCGTCGCGTGAGGCCATTGCGCGAAGTTCTGCCCGATCTGGGTGCGCGAGGGCATCCCCGTTATTTCCGCCTGCGGGAAGACCTATGAGGTTCGGAACCGGCTGACGTTGTGCCGGTGCGGGAGTTCCGCCAACAAGCCGTTCTGCGACGGCTCGCACGCGGCCTGAATCTTTGTGGACTGCCAACCTGTGCAGCGCGGGTCTTTGCACAAGCGGGCAACCAGGCTAAGAGGTCGCATAAGTTTGCGGGTTTATGGCTATTAGGCGCTATGAAGTGCTGCGCGACAATAATCACTATTGATACTGCCCCAGAGCTGGGTTAAGATTGAAGCCATGAGAACAGACGAGATCATCACGCATATCACCGACGATCTGGGCAACGATGTTGTGACGCCGTTGCAGCTAGACGAGGAGTTTGACGCCCTTTGTGCCGTGGCCGAAGCAGCCGAGGCGGATCACCGCGCGCATTGCCTGCTGCTAACCAACAATTGTCCGCTTTGCAAAGCGCTGGCCGAACTGGAAATAGTTCGCCAAAGTCAACGCAAACTGGAACGCAATTGACGTCCGGCGCGCTCAATCCAAGTGGCGGCGGCGTCCGGCCCAAGCGGGCAAGGCCATTGCCAATTTTTTCCAAATGCCGCGCCCGGCGGTTTGGCGATAGTGAGGTCGTCCATTGTTTGGCGGATGATCCTTCCGGTTGCGCCCACGCCCTGATGTTCAATTCCGGGACTTTTTGCCTGCACCCGGACCGGGCGGAATTCATCGCCCGCGCCAAAGCCGCGCCGGCGCGTTAATAGATTGCAGAGCGCGGTTATGAGCAGTAGTGTGCGCCTGGCTCGGTGGCGAGGCATTTTCTTGCAGGGCTCAACTTCCCTGCCAATCCCTCGTTGATTACCCACCGAGCCATCTTTCCGCGCCGGAAATGGCATGGGACGTGGGATCTGGCTGTGGCTGGCTGGAAGTTTTGTTGGTGGGCGGCTTGGTCGTCAAAAATTCTGTCGTGTCGGGCTGTTCCACGAGTGAGGTGTGTTGTCGACCCAAATGGCGGTTGTGCCCGGCATCCTTCACCCACCGGCCAGAAGAATATTTTCAAGCGGCAAGTTTACTGCACTTTTACTGCACCACCTCGTAAGTCGCTGATTATCAATGGAGCGGGTGAAGGGAATCGAACCCTCGTCTCCGTTCTCCTTTTTCAAGCAGTTGCAAATCAATGCGTTAAGGTTTTAGAAAACGCTTTTTCTTGAGTTTTCTATTCTTACTTTTATTCTTACCTCACCTTTATGGCAAGCTTAACCAAACATCCAAAGTCGCAGTATTGGACTGCCTGCTTCAGCGGTCGCGACGGTCGCCAGATGAAGCGCTCCACCAAATCAACCGACCGCAATCAGGCGATTCAAATTGCCGTCGAGCTGGAGCGGGTTGAGCAACAGGCAAAGCGGGGTTCAATAACAACCATGCAACTGCGCAAAGTCCTCAATGATGTTTCGGAAAGGGTCAACGGCGACAGTTTGATTGCGCCCTCCGTCGCGGATTATTTCACCGATTGGTTGAGCGGCATTGAGGCGCGCAATTCTCCGGCGACCCTTGAACGCTACCGCAACGCGGTAAAATGGTTTTTGGGAAATCTACAGGGCAAAGCACAGAAGCCGGTCTCATCGGTGACGCCGCAGGACGTTGAGAAATTTTTGAACTGGCGGCTGAAATCCGGCGTTGCCCCCAAAACCGCCATTGTGGATTTGAAGATCATCAAAAGCGCATTTCATCGCGCAGAATCCTACGGAACGATTTTGAAAAATCCCGTTTCCGCCGTGCGGCTGCCGAAAGAGGAAAGTTCAGAACGCGAGGTGTTCACGCATGAAGAAGTTCAGCGTTTGATCAATGCGGCCCCGTCGCTTGACTGGCAGACGTTGATTTTTATCGGATATTTTGTCGGAGCGCGGCTGCGGGATTGCATTCACATGACATGGGAACATATCCACCCCGAAGAAGGCGTCATCATCTATCAACAGCAAAAGACCGGTAAAAAAGTCATTGTGCCGATGCACTACCATGTGATCGAGCACTTGAAATATATTTCCACATTTGGAACGACCGGCTTCTTGTGCCCCAAATTGGCGAGCAAAGGAACGGGTGGCAAGCATGGCTTGAGCGAGGTATTCAAGCGCATCGTCGTGAAGGCCGGGATTGACCCTATGGTTGTCCAGGGAAAAGGCACTCGAAATTTCACCAAGCGGACGTTTCATTCGCTCCGCCATAGTTTTAATTCGGTGCTGGCAAATGCGGGAGTAGCGGAAGAAGTCCGCATGAAGTTGACGGGACATTCATCCAAAGCAATGAATACCCGCTACACGCACATGCAAGTGGCGATGCTCAAAAATGCTGTGACCACATTGCCCATGTTCGGCGCGGACACTCACCTCAAAGAAGAATCAATGAATGCTGCAAAATCTTGATTTTGCAGCAGTTTGGTCTTGGTCCAAACTGCTTTCGGCAC
>OCTA010000776.1_pt1 | contig 29386 bp, 23 predicted proteins | sample 1538991 | NCBI WGS metagenome assembly OCTA01 (sample SAMEA3539302, study PRJEB22396) | soil metagenome | biome: tundra; feature: field; material: soil | place: USA | collected 2010-05 | depth 0.15 m | reverse complement strand
TCGCGAAAAGCACACCTCTGCGTCATGGAGGTGGCTCGCAGTCACTCTCGTGGGATGACGCGCAGCCTTCGTCGGCGCGCACCGGATGATCCCGATCGCGACGTCTGCATGGCCGCTAATTTAAGCTTCAGGTCGGGCCGGAAGGGACGAGGGGGAGGACGAGGGGGTGTCACGGCGTGGGCCGCGCCATCGCTTCCGCGCCGGTCACGATGTCGAGGAGCTCGGTCGTGATCTCCTCCTGGCGGCCTTCGCGTTCGAGGCGGGTCATGAGGGCGAGCTTGTCTTCGATGTTGTCGTGCGCCAACTTCATGGCCGTCAGGCGGGCGACGTTCTCGCTCGCGAAGGACTCCATTGCGGCATGCGTGAGCTGTGCAGGGTCTGCCGTCATGCTGAACGGCAAGAGGGTCTCTGCCACGACGCGCCACGTTGCAGCCCCGGAGCTTTGCGTATACACGAGCACGACTTTGCTCAGCTCGCCGGCGCTTGCTCGCGCGATCTCCTCGGCGGTCTTGAGCGCGACGTCGTCGACGCCGCCGACGTGGGAGGCCATCGGGCACGTCCACGCAACGCGACGCCGTCGCTCGGCGGCGATCGCGCTCGCGCGCGAACCGACCAGCAGCAGACGGTCCTCCGGCCCTGCAAGGTGCGCGACCGCATGATCGAGCACGTGGTCGTTGAATGCCCCTTTAGCGAGTATGTAGAAGGCAAGCATGCGACTCGCGCCCCGCCTCGTGCTCGCGTTCGGATTCGTGGCGACGCTGTCGGTCACGGGCCTCGGGTACGTGGTGCGCGAAGACCGGCGGGCGACCGAGACCGGTCGCTTCGAGCAAGAAGTGAAGAGCGCGTGCGACCGCGTCGTGGCCGAGATCGGCCGGCAGGCCGAGAGCGATCGCAAGCTCGTGGCCGGGGCCTGCCAGTCGGGTGAGCTCGCCGATCGTGCGCTCATCTGGATCGAGGCGGGGACGCTGCGCGACGAGCGCCGGCTCGCGCTCTCGCGGCTCGTGCCCGAAGAGCGACAGGCGTTCGACTTCGACGAGCTGATCCTCGCGACCGACCAGGGCGATCGACTGGGCCAGGATCCGATGACGCTCCTCAACCTGCCGAAGACCGAGGTCGCGGCGCTCGTCGGGGGCGACGTCAGCCACTTCTCGCTCCGCATCGCCCCCGTGCCGGCGCTGGTTGCCCGGTGCCGCAAGGGAGGGCCGGGCGGAAAGGCGGTCGGTCTCGTCGGCGCGCGCTACCTCGGGCCGGTGATCGAGCGCCTCGCCAAGACGATCGACGCGAGCGTGACCGTCGGCGAGCGGCCGGCCGCGACGGACGACGTCGTGCTCGCGAGCTGCACGCTGAGCGACGCGGCCGGCGCGCACGTGCCCATCCTCGTGACCAAGTCGAAGGCGCCCCTGGCGCTCAGCCTCGCGCGCGTCGATCGGACGACGATCTACGCCGGGCTGGCGTCGATGCTCGTTGCGCTCCTCCTCGCGGTCCTGCTCGCGCGGAACCTCGGCGGACCGATCGCCGAGCTCGCGGCCGAAGCGCGCAAGGTCGCCAGCGGCGAGGCGCGCCCGCTGCCGGTGCGAGGCGCGGGAGAGATCGCCGAGCTCGCGCAAGCGTTCGACACGATGCTCGTCGACCTCGAGTCGACGCGCCGGCGGCTCGCCGCGACGACGCGCGTCGCCGCGTGGCGCGAGGTGGCGAGGCGGGTCGCGCACGAGATCAAGAACCCGCTGGCGCCGATCCGCGCGGCCGTGGAGACGCTCCGTCGCCTGCGGGCCCGGCAAGACCCGGAGTTCGATGCGTACTTCGATCAAGCGACGCGAACGGTGCTCGACGAGGTCGTTCGCATCGCGAACATCGTGACCGAGTTCACCCGCTTCGCGCGCTTGCCCCAGCCGCGACCGGAGATCATCGACGTCGTCGAGGTCGCGCGGCAGGTCGTGCAGATGCACGCAATTGCCGGTGGAGACGCCGGAGGGACCGCGGGCGCGGGCGCAAGCGCGGACGCAAGCGCGGGCGACGACGCAGGCGCGGACGCAAGCGCGGGCGCGGACGCAGGCGCGAACGCAGGCGCGGGCGCGGACGCAGGCGCGAGCCCGGATGCGAGCCCGCTCGCGGGTCGGGCGCGGGTGACGCTCACCGTGGAGACGGGGGCTTCGGCGCCGCCGACCGTGCGTGCCGACCGCGACCAGATCGCGAGCGTGCTGATGAACCTGGTGCAGAACGCGCTCGATGCGGTCCACGACCAGGGCGACGAAGGCGACGTTCGCGTGATCGTCGGCGGCGACCGCGGCCACCGTGGACACGGCGGGAACGGCGGGCACGTCATCGTCACCGTGACGGACAACGGTCCCGGCCTCTCGCCCGACATCGCGGCCCGTCTCTTCGAGCCCTACGCCACGACGAAGGCCCACGGCACCGGACTCGGGCTGGCCATCGCGCAGCGGATCGCCATCGAACACACGGGCGAACTCTCGTACATCGCGCCCGACGCGCGGAGCGAGCGCGCCGATCGGAACGAACGGGGCGAGCGAGGCCCTGCCGCTACCCACCAAAACGACGCGCGCGCCGGCGTCGCCGCCTCGCGACAGAACGACGCGCGCGTAGGTGCCAGTCGGCAAAGCGACTTGCACGCCAACACCGGCCGGCAAGGTGGCGGCGGCGGCGGCGCGCGCGCGAGCGCAGCGAACGCAACCACCATCCCGAACACCGGCGCAACATTTCGACTCGTTCTGCCGGTCGATGGGCCTCCCCCCGCGCCTCCGGGTGGAAGCTCGACGTAGCGCGGCTGTGTTATCGTGGAAGGAGTGACCGAAGCCCTCGTTGGGGAAACCGTCGACACCCGTTATGAGGTGCGCAGGCTCATCGCACGTGGCGGGATGGGCATGGTCTTCGAGGCGGCGCACAAGTTCACGCGCCGCGTGGTCGTGCTCAAGATCCTTCCCGAGGCCCTGCGCTCGCACAAGGAAGCTCGCAGCCGTCTACTGCGCGAAGCGCACGCGCTGACCGCCGTGCGCCACCCTGGCTTCGTCGAAGTGCTCGACGCCGGGGTCTGCGCGACGCACGGGCCGTACATCGTGCTCGAGATGCTGGAGGGCCGCACGCTCGACGGGATCCTCGCGGCGCGCACCCGGCTCTCGATCATGGACACCGTGCAGATCGGCCGCCAGATCTGCGATGCGCTGGCGCACGCCCACGCGCGCGGCGTCATTCATCGCGACCTCAAGCCGAGCAACCTCTTTCTCTCGCGGAACGAGATCGGCGACGAGATGGTCAAGCTCATCGACCTCGGCGTGGCGGCGGTCGCCGAGGAGCAGCTCGCCGACCGCGATCGCAAGCTCACGAGCCTCCACGAGGTGCTCGGCACGCCCGAGTACATGGCGCCCGAGCAGCTCTGGGGCCGGGCGATCGACGCGCGCACCGACGTCTACGCGGTGGGCATGACCCTCTACGAGTGCCTGACGGGCGAGGTCCCGTACAACGGCGCTTACCCCGACGTGCTCATCCAGGTCTCGAACGCCGCCGGGCCTCCATCGGTGCGCGACCGCCGGGCCGACGTGCCGTCCGCGCTGTGCGTCGTCATCGAGAACGCGCTCGAGAAAGAGGCGTCGGCGCGCTTTCACTCGGTGAGCGAGCTCGGTCGGGCTCTCGTCGCCGCGAGCGGAATGAGGGCGCGGGCGTCGACGCTGCTCGCACCGATCGAAGACGACGAGGGCGGCTTCGACAGCAACTACATGACGATACCGGCGATCAAACTCGTCAAGAAGAAGACCCGCGCCGCGGTCCCCGTCGCCGCGGAGGAGGCCCCGAGCGCGCCCTCGCTGGGCGTCCCGCACAAGCGCCAGTACTTGCGAGCGCCGTACATCACGCCGGTCCTCATCGAGCGGGCTTCGGGCGGCCCCGTCGAAGCGCGGAGCGAAGAGATCAGCGAAGAGGGCATGCTGATCCTCTCGCCCGCGCACCTCGATCTCGGCGCGAAGCTGAGCGTCCACTTCGCCAGCCCGAACAGCGGCGAGATGATCGCCCTCGACGCGAGCGTCCGCTGGACGCGCGAAGGACGCGGCAAGAGCGCCATCGGGCTCGAGTTCGACGCCGTGCCGCCCACGATCCGGCGCGCGGTCGCGGACTACATCACGTCGCTCGCCACTCCGGTTGCGTGACCGGCGGGGGTGCCCTTGCGCTCAGAAGTACGCCTTGAACTCGCCGAGGCCACCGCTCGGCTTACGCGACGAAGGCGCGCTCGCGGGGAGAGGCGCCACGGTCTCTGAAACATCGACGGACGCCGACGGGCGTATCACGAGGGGTGTCGCGAACGGAGGGGCGACGGCGGGCTCGCGATGCGCGGCAGTGGGCGGCGAATCCGTCGGAGAAGCCTCGGCTCCGCCGCCCATCGCGGGACCCATTCCGAGGGCAGGCCGCGGATGCAGCGCGAACGCGCACCACATGGCCGCGACGGCCAGCGCGGTAGCCGCGAACGCCGCGAGGACCTGGACCTTGCGACGCGTACGCAGGCGCAAGGGCGCCGGAGCTCCCGCGGGAGCCCCGAGCCGCAACGTCTTCAGCGCGACCGTGCGAGCCGCTCCGCGCGAGCCGGTGGCGCGAACCGCGTGCTCGAAATCGAGCGCCAGCTCGGCGCAGCTGGGATGCCGATCGTCGATGCACGGAGCGAACGCGCGCTCGAAGAAGCGCTCGCAAGCTTCGGGCAGATCGGCGTTCCGGTGGCGCAGCGGCACGGTCTTCCCCAAGCGAAGATTCGCCAGCATCTGATCGGTGTCGTGACCCGCCACCGGCAGCTCGCCGGTCAGCGCCTCGTAAGCGATCGCCGCGAGCGACCAGAGATCGGCACGCGAATCGAGGTCGGACGCGGCGCTCGCCTGCTCCGGGCTCATGTACCCGGGCGTTCCGACGAGCACGCCCTGCGCCGTGGCGAACCGCGTGTCGACGCCCGACGTGCGATCGCGGCGCGCGATCCCGAAGTCGAGGATCTTCGCCAGCAGCGCTCCGTCTTCGCCCGCCGTGAGAAAGACGTTCGACGGCTTCAGGTCGCGATGAAGGACGCCCTCGGCGTGCGCCACTTCGAGCCCTCGGGCGAGCTGGGTCAGGAGCGACGACACCTCGAGAGGAGGCATGGGACCGCGGTTCGAAAGCGCCCGCTCCAGCGTCTGCCCTTCGAGCCGTTCCATGACGAGGAACGCGAGCGCGCCGTCGTGCCCGTGGTCCGTGACCCGAACGACGTGCCGCGTCTTTCGCGACAGCCGCGCAGCGACCTGCGCCTCGAAGCGAAAGCGCGCCGCCGTGGTCGAGGCGTTCTCGATTCCCGTCAGCTCGCCCGCGGGCGCGAGCAGCTTGACCGCGACCTCTTCGTCGAGCGCCTTGTGGTTCGCGAGCCAGACGGTGCCCATCGAACCACGGCCGAGCACGCGCTTGAGCTCATACCGCCCTGCGACGAGATACCCTGCGCGAAGCTCAGCCTGCGAAGCGCTCGACGTGCTCGCTTGAAAGGCGCTCTGACCGCGGCGACCCCCCATACCCCCCATATCGAGGTGCACGTCGATGCGCACTTCGGCGCCGATCGACTCGAGCGTCATGACCGAGTCCGGCGTCGCGTCTTTCAAATCGAGGAGGACGTTGGATTGGCTCATCGCACGCTGTCTTGCCCCGTCTCGGAGCGTTTGCACGAAGTGTGCGAAGTCGACCGCATCGAGCCGAACCGCGCGATCTACGCGCTGCGCGCTGCTGCGTGAGAAACGCGCTCTTGGCGCCGCGCGTCAGGGCCTCATCGAGACATTCCGCTACGCCTTGTGCTGCGGTATTGTTTCGGGTCTCTGACTGCGAGTTTCGCTGGCGCCGCGGTCGGCTCAAGCATGCGTGAAAGCGGAACCGATAACCCCCCATGACGAACACCGCTCTCGACAACGCCGCGACCTACAACGAAGCGCTCTACGAAGACATGTGGGCAAGGATGCCGTTCCTGCCGCCCGACCGCTTGCCTTGGTGGCCCGTGCTCAAGCAGCTCGCCGACGCCGCTCCCATGCGCATGGAGCTCGGTCCAGGGATCTTTCCGCGCCTGCCCGTAGAGGGCACGCATGTATGCGATCTGTCGGCCCACGCGCTCACGGTGCTCGAGGGCAAGGGGGCCGTCGTCCACAAGGGCTTCCTGCAGGACCAGGGCCTCGCCGAGGCATCGTTCGATCTCGTCGCCATGTTCGAGGTGCTCGAGCACGTCGCCGACGACGAAGGGCTTCTCCGCGAGATCGCGCGGATCACCAGGCCGGGCGGGCGCCTGGTCCTGACCGTCCCGCTCGGAATGAAGCACTATTGCTCGTTCGATCGCTACATGGGTCACGTCCGGCGGTTCGAGCCCGACGAGCTGCGGTCGAAGATCGAGCGCGCCGGCTACGTGCTCGAGCGGTTCGAGATCCACAAGCAGTCGGTGCACGAGCCCGCGGCCACCCTCTACGTATGGGTCATGAAGCACATGCCCGGCCTCATGGTGTGGTCGCTCCGGCACATCTTCTTTCCGCTCCTTTCGAAGACGCGCATCGACTGGTTCGACGACCCCTCGCTCTACGACGCGAAGATGAAGGGCGCGACGGACGCCGGCGCGATCTTCCGCCGCCTCTGAGTCGTCCTCTCTGGCTCGCCTCCGGCCGGTCACGGCTCGGCTCAAGGGCTCGGCGCTTCGTCGGGGATTCGTGACAGGTCGCTGTCGACCGTGACCTCCACGCCGGCCGGAACGCGCACCGTCACCGTTCGTTCGTGAATCCAAGACGCGCCGCCCGCCGCGTTCGCAGAGCTCCGGTCGCCCGCAACGACACGTAGCTCGCCCGAATCCGAGCGGAACACCTGCGCCCGAGCGGAGGTGCAGTCGACTGCCGTGAGCGCACCGACGGGATCGTCGGCAGTCGAACCGCCTTCATGGCGAATCGCGCACCCGGCGGTGTCGCGACGTCCGAGCTCGACGCGCGACGGAACGCCGCCGTTGACGAGGAGCTCGATGACCGCCGACTCGCGCCGGTCGTGCCCTTCGAGCCAGCGCTGCGTCTCGAAGAGGCGCCAGGTGAGCTGCACGCGGGGTCGACCTGCGTCGGCTGCGGTCGCGCCCATGGGGTCCGCGTCGTCGACCGCCCGTGTCCCCGGCGCCGCGTGACAGGCCGCGGGGAACAAGAGATAAAACGTCCACCGGCGGCTCATCGAACTCGACGGTATTTCAGGTCCGGCGCGGCCGCGAGCCGCTTGCTCTTGCGCCGGCACGTCGAGCGGGAATATGAGCATGCGCATCATGCACGCGTCCCTCTCGAGTCGTCGACGAGTCGCTTGCGTCCTGATGGGTTCGGCGTTGAGCTGGGGCTGCGCCGGATCGCCGCCGAGAGCCGCGCCGCCGCCGGGCATCCCGCCCAACGTCACGCTCGTGGCCACTCCGATCGCGCTGCTCGCGTCGGCCGACGCTGCCCCGCTCCCCGGGCCCGCGGCTTCGAGCGAACCGGCACCTCCGCCCGCGGAAGCGCTCGCGCCGCTGCCGACACCCTCCGCGCCCACGCCTGGCCCGCCCGCGACCGCCAACGTCTTGATGTCCGACGAGCTCCCGTTCTTCCCGGTACGACTCCGCGCGCACGACGCCGATCGCCGACGCGCTGCGCACGATCGCGACGCGACGCACGAGGCGCACGATCGCGACGCGACGCACGAGGCGCACGAGGCGCACGAGGCGCACGAGGGACGAGGTGCTCGAAAGCGGCCGTACCACCCCGCGCCAGGCATCATCGTCGACGTGACGGACGCGCAGGGCGGCGCCACCGCGGCCGACCTTCAGCGAATCGCCCGAAATGCCGGGTACTGGCCGTTCCGCGAGTGCTACGAAGAAGGTCTTCGCGGGGATCAGCGCCTCTCGGGCAAGGTATCTCTCGAGCTCGTCGTGAACCCGAGCGGCGGAATCGACCGCTCGACCATCACGGCCAGCACTGTGCGCGACGCCATCGTCGGTGCGTGCGTGGCACGGGAGACGCGACACGTGACGATGCCGCCGGCCTCGTCACAGACGACCGCCAAGCTCGAGGTCTCGCTCGCGACCGGCGACGAGGCCGTCACCACCGCGCGCCCGTTTCCGAACGCCGAGTCGCTGCGCGAGTCGCTGAGGGCGAAGTGGGACGCGGCGAGCCAGTGCTACGCGACCGGCCTCGCCGCCCACCCCGACATCGGCGGTCGTCTCGAGCTCCGCTTCCGCGTCCACCACGACGGTGAGATCTTCGAGGTCGCCGAGGTCGCCGATCACGACGTGCACTTCAGCGACATCGACGTCACCCGTTGCGTGCTTGGCGTCTACCGCACCGGCAAACTTCCGTCGCTCCCCCGTTCCTCGCGCGAGCGCGCGTTCGTTTACGCGCTGCACTTCGAGTCGAAGCCCGACGAAACGGTTGCCCCCTAAGGGCAATGCCGCCCTCTGCGCCCTCTGCGCCCTCTGCGCCTCGGCGGCCAATCTCGCGCGCCTACGGTTCGGGGAAACCAGGCTCGATGCGCCAGCCGCCGCCCGCGTGGACGCACGACACGCTCGCGTGCTCGGTCTGCGGGTCTTCGCCGAAGACTTCGACCGTCGCGCGGTCACCGACGAGCGCGGCGCGCATCGCCTTGGGTCGGAACGCGAGGCCAAAGAGGCCCGCGGCGAGCATGTCCCACGGCTCGACCTGCCGCCCTTGAAGACGGCTGGTCCGATGCGCTCGGCCGGCGAGGTTCGCGCGCGCCGAGGGCCCGAGGAGTTCGTAGGCGCGGCGCATCGCGGTCGGATCGTCGCTGTCATCCATGTCGTCCAGGAACAGACGCAGCGCCCCCTCGGGGGTCGCGTCGGCCGGCGGATGACTGCATCCCGCGGTCACTGCCTGCAGGAGAATGAACGCCCCTCCGGCGAACGCCGCGCGCGCGAACGATCGCGCGGCAAGTGCGATGTCTCTCGCGCGGCGGCCCGGCGCGCGGCTCACGGGGCCGGCGCGCCGGTTCCGAGGCCCATCGCGGGGCGCACCTCGCGCATGGTCTCCTCGGCGATCCGGCGCGCCTTTTCGGCGCCGTCCCCGAGCGCCTGTCGCAGCCGGTCGGGGTGTTGCGCGATCTCGGCGCGCCTGGCACGGAGCGGCACGAGTTCGCGATCGAAGCTCTCCATCACGATCTTCTTGCAATCGACGCAGCCGCGCTGCGCCGTGGTGCACTCGGTATAGGTGAGCTCGACCTCGTCCGGTGTCGAGACCGCCTTGTGCATCGTGAAGATGTTGCAGACGCCAGGGCGCCCCGGATCGCTCCTTCGCAGGCGCTGGGGATCGGTGAACGCGCCGCGCAGCTTGTTCCAGAACACGTCGCGCTCCTCGAAGAGGCCGAGCGTATTGCCCTTCGATTTGCTCATCTTGGTTTGCCCGTCGAGGCCCATGATGCGCGGCGCCTGCGAGAGGCGCGGCTGGGGCTCTGGGAAGATCGGACCGAAGCGATGGTTGAAGCGACGAACGGTCTCGCGCGCGAGCTCGAGGTGCTGCAGCTGATCTTCGCCGACGGGCACGACCGTCGCCCGGTACAGCAAGATGTCCGCGCTCATCAGCACCGGGTACGTGAAGAGGCCGACGAGCGCGTGCTCTCGCCCCTCGCTCTTCTCCTTGAACTGCGTCATCCGCGAGAGGTCGCCCAGCGGCGTCACGTTCGCGAGGTACCAGGCGAGCTCGGTGTGCTGGCGCACGTCGCTCTGCACGAAGAGCGTGCAGCGATCGGGGTCCACGCCGCAGGCGACGAGGTCGCCGGCCATCGTCCAGATGCGGCGGTGGAGCTCGGCCGGGATGTACTCGGTGGTGATCGCGTGCGCGTCGACGATGCAGAAGAAGAGATCTTCGGCCTGAGCCGCGACCTGCTGAGCCCACGTGCGCACGGCGCCGAGCCAGTTGCCGATGTGAAACTCGCCGGTAGGCTGGATCCCGGACAAGACCCGGGGCTGGGCCTGGGGGGAAGCCTGGAGGGGCGCGGTCATGCGAAGCCCGCGGTATAGCAGAGCGGGAGTGAAGACCAACGCGGGGCGCGCCGGGCGCGGGGCTCGATACCCGGCCTGACCACAGCGCCGATGTTGGCCCTGCCTCGCGGCGACTCGTTACGATCGTCCGACATGGTCCGATCGCGCGCCGTCACGCTTTCTTGGCAGGGCAAAGACCACGGGCTCGCCGCCGTCGACGCCTGCGCTCGCGGCCCCGAGCGCACCTGGGCGCTCTCCGGCGACGGCGGGCGGCTCCTCGAAGGCGACAACCTCGCGTGCCTCCGGTCGCTCGCCGCTGATGGCACCGGCACCGTGACCCTCGCCTACCTCGACCCGCCCTTCTTCACCAACCGGGAGCACACGGCGTGGCTCCGCAAAGCGGGCGCACCCCGCGGCTCGGCGCGGACGCGGGTTCCGGCGTTCGACGATCGCTGGCGCGATCTCCCGTCGTGGCTCGAGGCCCTCGGCTCGCGCCTCGCCGCGGCGCGTGAGCTCCTCGCCCCGCACGGATCGGTGGTCGTGCACGTCGACCCGAAGACGAGCCACTACGTTCGCGTCCTCGGCGACGAGATCTTCGGCGACGAGTCGTTCGCGAGCGAGATCGTGTGGCGCTACCGCCGCTGGCCGAGCAAGACGCCGAATTTCCAGCGCGTGCACGACACGCTGCTCCGCTGGCGTCGCGACCCGCGCGTCGCCGGGCGCTGGAACCAGCCCTACGAACCGCTCGCGGCGTCGACGCTCGCCACGTGGGGCACCACGAAGCAGCGGGCCGTCTTCGCCGAGAATGGCCGACGCGCGCGCTCGTCGTCGACCGACGAACCCACGCCCGGCGTCCCGATGGGCGACGTCTGGGAGATCGGCGTCATAGCTCCCGTGGCGCGTGAGCGCACTGGCTATCCATCGCAGAAACCCGAGGCGCTCCTCGAGCGCCTGGTCGGCGCGCTGTCGAACCCCGGCGACGTCGTACTGGATCCTTACGCCGGCAGTGGAACCACCCTCGCCGTGGCTCACAAGATGGGCCGCGCGTTCATCGGGATCGACGCGAGCCCGGTCGCGTTGGAAACGACGCGTGCACGATTCGTCGCGCTCGGAGCTCGACTCGCCGAATGCGCTCCGCCGGCCCTCGGAGTCGCTACCGCGTGACCGGCTCTCGTCGTATAGTTCCACCCGTGCGAATGCCGCGCGCGTTTCGGCTGATCGCGTTCGCGGCCGGTGGGGGTGGGCTCGCCGCGTGCGCTCTCGTCTCCGGATTGAAAGACTATTCGGCCGTCATGTTCGACGGCGGTGAGCCCGTCACCATGCCGAAAGACGCCCGCTCCGATGCGGTCGCCGACGACGGGCCTTCGACGGACGATGCGAGCGACGACGCCGGAATGAACGAGGACGTGAACGACGGTGGCGCCTCGAATGGCGATGCCGACGGCGACGCCGGGGCCGACGGTCAGGTCGCCGACGCCAACGGCGGTCCCGGCGACGCGAACGACGGGTCGCCACCGGTCGACGCGAACGATGCGAACGATGCGAACGATGCGGGTCCGCCCCCCGACGCCAGCGAGGGCGGGTGCACTCAGGTCGTTCACTCGAATGGTGAGGGGCAGACCTACACCGACTGTGTGCCCAAGAACACCTATGGCCTTGATGAAGCGGCAAAGGCTTGCGCGGCGGCGAACGCTGGATCCTGCGCGACCCAATTGATTGTCTGCGGTCCGAACGACACCGAGATCGTGGAGTGCGCGACCGTAACCAACGCCTCGTGCACCTGCTGGGCGTATCAGCCACCGAACCTCGGGCGAGCCCGGAAGACCGCCCTGACCGGCAGTTTCTGTCAGTGCCCCACGAGCCTAGGCAACGATCCTACCTGGAATTGACTACATCCACCTAAACCCGATCGAGGGGCGTACCCCAACTGGTTGGACCGAGGCTCGTTGCCCTCAGGCGGGCTCGCAAACGGCCTGGTTGTAGGCGATACTTTGAGGAGTGAGCCTCTCGCCTCCCCGGCCTACGCCGCTCGCTCCCGGCTTCAAGCTGGATCGATACGAGCTGCTGTGTCCGATCGCCGAAGGGGGCATGGCGAGCGTGTGGATCGCCCGCCATACCGGCAAGCACGGCTTCGAGAAATTCGTCGCCATCAAAACCGTGCTGCCGAAGTTCGCGGCCGACGCGCGATTCCAGCAAATGTTTCAGGACGAAACACGGATCGCCTCGCGCATCGAGCACGCGAACGTGGCCCAGATTTTGGACGTGGGCGAACAGCACGACATCACGTACCTGGTGATGGAATACATCGACGGCGAATCGCTGTCGGCGGTGCACCGCGCGCTGACCAAGAAGGGAATGAAAGTCCCGCCGGGCGTGGTCTTGCGCGTGCTGGCCGACATCTGCGGAGGGCTCCACACCGCGCACGAACTACGCGAAGACGACGGGCATCTTCTCGGGGTCGTGCACCGCGACGTGTCTCCCCAGAACGTGCTGGTGAGCAACAAGGGCGTGGCGAAGCTCATCGACTTCGGCATCGCCAAGGCTCGTGACCGTATCGCGGGCGACACGAACGCGGGGCAGGTCAAGGGCAAGATTCGCTACATGTCGCCCGAGCAGGCCGTCGGCGGCGCCGTCGACCGACGCGCCGACCTCTGGGCCGTGGGCGCGATCCTCTATCACCTCATCAGCGGCAAGCCGCCTTACGACGGCGAGAACGACGTGCAGGCGCTCATGGTGCTCACGAGCGGCCGGCCGCCTGTGCCGCTGCCCCCGGGGACCCACCCGGCGATCGTCTCGATCGTCAAACGCACGCTGATCGCAGACGTCGACGCGCGCTTCGCCACGGCCGCCGAGCTCCAGCAGGCGCTCGAAGACGCCATGGTCGACGCGAACCTGGCGACGAAGCCCGCGGCGGTGGCCGCGTTCCTCGCCGAGCACGCGTCCGAGCGCGCGAAGAGGCGCAAAGAGGCCATCGCCGTCGGCGTGAAGGCCGCCGGAGAGCGCGAGCGATACGCCGAGATCATGCGCTCGAACCTGCGGGTCACGGGCGGGGGCGCGACCTCTGCCCCCGGCCTGAACGAGATGGGGCCCGGGACCGGCAACGGGTCACGCAACGGGATCGGATCCAACCCGGGCACCGGCTCGCGCAACGGCATCTCGAATCCGCCCGCTCGAAGCGGAGCCGGCGAAGGGTCTCGCAATGGCGTCGGCTCGAACCCCGGAAACAGCTCGCGCAGTGGCCTCGGGTCGAACTCCGGCCCTTCGGTCGTCACCGTCGGCACGCTCGGGTCGGCGGCGATGGATGTCGCCGTCAGCCTGCCGTCGCGCGCGCGCACCGTCGCCCTCGCGGGCATTGCGACCGCGGGCGTCCTCGGCGCGGCAGCGCTCGTGCTCCTGCTCACGCGCCAGTCGCCCGACCATCCCGAGGTGCAGACGCCCAATCCGGTCGTCGCCGCGTCGTCCGCGGCGCCGATCACGGCGGCCGTCGTCACCGTGACGACGCCGTGGACCGCTGCGCCCGTCGTCCCCACGACGCCAGTGACCGCGACCGCGCCTGACCCTGTGCCGTTGCCCGACGCCAACACCACGACCCCGGCGACCACCGTCGTGGCCCCGGTGTTCCGCCCGTCGGCGCCGGTCGGCTACGCGCCGCCGCCGGTCCCGCGCCCCACTTTCCACCCGGCCCAGAAGCCGGGCGGCCACACCAAGACGAGGGTTGATGATGGCTTCTAGACGTGCGCGCCTCAGCATGACCGCGACGACCCTGGCCACGGCGACGCTGCTCAGCGCCTCCGGGGCGTGGGCTCAGGCCAGCGCGGCGGACCGCGAGACGGCGCGTTCGATGATGCAGGAAGGCCGCGATCTGCGCGACAAGAACGACCTGAAGGGCGCGCTCGCGCGGTTCAAGGCCGCGGACGACATCATGCACGTGCCGACGACGACGCTCGAGGTCGCGCGCACCCAGGCTTCGATGGGCCTCCTCGTCGAGGCGCTCGACACGATCGCCGCGCTCCGCAAGAGCGCAGAGAAGCCCGACGATCCGCAGCCTTTCAAGGACGCGCGCGCCAAGGCCGAAGACCTCGACACCCAGATCGAAGGCAAGGTCCCTTCGCTCACGATCAGCGTGGCCGGCGCCGCCGAAGGCGACTCCCCCGCGATCTCCATCGACGGCGCGTCGCTCCCGAGCGCCGTCGCGGGTCTGCCGCGCAAGGTCGACCCGGGGCACCACGTGGTGACCGCGCACGCGGGGAGCGGCGACGCGAAGCAAGAAGTCGACGTCGCCGAAGGCGAAAAGAAGGACGTCGCGCTGACCCTCGCGGCCAGCGACGGCAAGGGCGACGAGACCGCGCCCGGCGGCGAAGGCGTCAAAGACATCGTCCACAGCCCCGGCGGGCTGACCTACGCGGGGTTCATCGGTGGCGGCGTCGGGCTCATCGCCGGCACCGTGACGGGCCTCATGTCGCTCTCGAAGGCGTCGACCGTCAAAGACGAGTGCAAGAACATGGTGTGCCTGCCGGGCCAGCAGACGTCGGATCTCAACTCGGGCAACACGCTCGCCACGCTCTCGACGGTCTCGTTCGCGGTGGCCGCCGCGGGGGCCGGCGTCGCCATCGTCTCGCTCATCGTGGGCCACAAGCCCTCCGGGGCCGCGCCCGCGAGCGCGCCGCCCGCCGACCCCGACGCGAACCCCTCCGAGACAACGGCCCCGCCCGCCTCGGAGTCACGCGTCCACGTCACGCCCTGGATCGGAGCCGGCTCGGCCGGGGTATTCGGTACTTTTTAGTCAGAGACTCAGCGAGCGAACGTCATCCGCGCGAACACGTGCGGGCGCGCGTCGGGGGCGGCGGCGTCGACGAGAACGGAGGCGACCCCCATGCTCAGGTCGCCGCTCAGGTCGCCGCTCAGGTCGCCGCCGTCGGTCTCGAAGGCCTGCTGCACGACGCGCATCGTTTGCCCCGCGAAGCACGGCTTGCGGTAGGCGATGTCCATTCGCCGCGCGAGCACGAGAGCGCCCCGCCCGAGCTCGACGAAGCGGCGAAGCGCGGCCTCTTCGAAGACGCGCAGGTACGCCAGCGAGTTGACGTGCATGTTGCCGTCGGAGTGAACGAGACCGAACACGATGGGGGTGGGGTCGGCGCGGGGGCCGGCGTCGATCGGGGTAGCGGCCTCGGGCAACGACGCGATGGACTCGAACGACGGCGCGGCCGGGCGCGTCTCGTTCACGTCGGGCGCGCCCTCGAAGTCGAACGCCGTGACACGCCGTTCGCCCGGGGGAGCGAACGGCCGGGTGAAGACGTGCTCGCCAAGAACGCGGCCGGCGAGGATCTTCGGCGCGTCGGCCGAGGCGGCCCCGTGCGTGTGGCCGATGGGAGCGTAGAGGTCGGCCCAGACTTCGAGCATGAATCGCCCGTCGTCCGCGCGGGCCAGGCGGTACGAGCCCTCGGCCTCGACCCGCCCGTTTGCCGAGAACGGCCCAGGGGTCCCCTCGAGCACGAGGCGCGAAATGATGGGGAAGACGCCGTTCTTGTAGCAAGCGCGGACGCCGGGGTCCTTGTCGAGGAGGCCTCGCCAGATCGTCGGCCCGAGCGCTGTCGGCAACGCTTCGAGCACGAGGCGGCCGTCCTGGGTGACGTCTTCGAAGCGCAGCGGGACCCGCCCGGAAGAGCGCGGCGCGGTCGTGGGCATCGGAGGGATCGAGGCAGGCGGAGCGGCGGGGCCGTGGAGCTCGGGCACGTTGAGTGCCGACCCTAGCGTCGCGGCCCGGCCAACGCGAGCGTCCGCGGGGCGCGGCTGCCGACGCGTCCGCCCGCTGCCGGCCGCCTTCCATCGAAGGTTCCTTGCGCCGAACGACCGAGCCCCGGTACCGTTCCGAGGCTACCCAATCGATGACCCTGTCCCCCAAACAAGTCTCTGGTGCGGGCGCCCTCATGGCGATCGGGCTGGTGGCGGCCTTCATCGTGAAGGACGCGGCTCCCTTCATCGCGGGCATCGCGTTTCTCGGTGCCGTCGGCATCTTTTACGCGGGGTCGGGCAGCATGGCCGCCGTCTCGCTCGAAGGCTTGATCGACGCCGCGCGCCGGGCCGCGGCGGGCGAGAAGCTGACCATCCCGTCGAGCGCTTCGGGCAACGTGCTCCGCCTCTACGAGGTCCTGACGAGCGTTGCCGACGAGCGCCGCAAGGACATCGACGAGCTGGGCACGGCGAACGCGCAGCTCGAAGAGCACGAGGGAATGATCGACGAGAGCGCCCGCCGCCTCGAGGGCAACGTGCAAACGCAGCTCACGGCGGCCGACGAGACATCGCGGCTCATCGCCGAGCTGAGCGGCGCCGTGCACGAGATCGCCACCCACCTCGAGGCCCTCACCCACAGCGCCGAAGAGTCGTCGAGCTCGATCCTCGAGATGACCGCGACCAACGACGAGGTCGCCGAGAACGTCGGCGAGCTCGCGGGCAGCGTTCGCGAGACGGTCAGCTCGATCGAAGAGATGGCGTACTCGATCAAAGAGGTCGCACGGAACGTCGACGCGCTCTCCCTCACGGCCGAGGAGACGAGCAGCTCGATGAACCAGATGGACGTCTCCATCGACCAGGTCCAGAGCAACGCCAACGAGACCGCGCGCCTGTCCGAAGAAGTGGCGCTCGACGCGGAGAAGGGCGCCGAGGCCATTCTCAAGACCATCGGCGAGATCTACCGGATCAAGGAGAGCTCGCAGGAGGCGGTCTCGGTCATCTCGAGCCTCGGGTCGCGCATCGAGGCGATCGGTCAGATCGTGAACGTCATCGACGACGTGGCCGAACAGACGAATCTGCTCGCGCTCAACGCCGCGATCATCGCCGCGCAGGCGGGCGAGCAGGGCAAGGGGTTCGCCGTGGTCGCCGACGAGATCAAAGACCTGGCCGAGCGTGCCGGCGCGAGCACTCGCGAGATCACGGATCTCATCAAGACCGTGCAGTCCGAGAGCAAGAACGCGATCACGGCCGTCGAGCGCGGCGCGCTCAACGTCGACCGAGGCGTCGAGGTCTCGAACGATGCCGAGCGCGCCCTCAAGAAGATCCTCGAGAGCTCGCAGAAGAGCACCAACATGGTCCGCGCCATCGCCCGCGCGACGGTCGAGCAGGCCAAGGGCAGCAAGCAGGTCACCGACGCCATCGGTCGCATCGCCGAGACGGTGCAGCAGATCGCGGCCGCCACCGCCGAGCAGGCCCGCGGCTCGGAGCTCATCATGAAGAGCGCCGAGAAGATGCGCATCATCACCCAGCACGTCGAGCGAAGCTCGCAGGAACAGGCCCGCGGCGGCCGGCAGATCTCCGGTTCGATCGAGAACATCTCGAACATGGTCGGACAGCTCAACTCGAGCCACAAGACGCAGAGCCAGGGCAACCAGCGCCTGCTGGCCGCCGCGACCAAGATCGAAGGCGCGGCCACCGCGCAGCAGCAGAGCCTGAAGGTGCTGACGCTCGCCGTCGAGAGACTGAAGCGCGCGACGGCGTAGGCGAGCGGGGACGCGGGCGCGGGCGCGAGCACGGGCGCAGACGCGAGCACGGGCGCCTACATCCGAACGGCGAGGACCGAGCGCGCGCCGCGTACGACCACGGCCCCAGCCCCCGCGTAGACGGTCGCGGCGCCGCCGAGATCGCCGAGGTCGATCGTCCAGCGCGGGACCGCGCGGCGCCCGAGGAGGCGGCCCTCGAGGTCGATCGCGAAGCCGCCCACTTCGACCCGGCCGTCCTTGTTTTCGCGGTGAGCGAGGACGAGGTCGCCTAGCGAGGCGTCGAGGACGTAGCGACCGCGCGCGCCGATCAGGATCGAGTCGAGGCGACCGTCGGGTCCGGCGCAGAGCAGCGGTGTCGAGGGGGTCCCGTCGAGGCCGAGGCTCTGGAACAAGATCTCGCCGTTCGGTCGCCGCACGATGCGCGCGCCGTCGCTGAAGCTCGGCCTGATCGCCAGACGCTGGTCGTGCGCGCGCCAGCGGACGACCGCCGAGGTGCGATCGACCGCAAAGACCTCGACCCTCACCTGATCTGGCTTGCCGTGGTCCTCGGCGAGCGCCACCGCGCAGATGACCCCCTCGGCGCCGAGCGCGTGGAGCTTCGAACGCGGACCGGTGATCGTCGCCGCGGCCCAGGGCTCGCTCGAGCCGTTGTCGATGCCGACGTCCGCGGTCGCCGTGGCCTCGGCGGCGTCCGCGGCCTCGCCGCCCTCGTCGGGCTCGCGCGCGCTGGTCGCACGCCTGAGTTTCGAGAGACTCGGCGGCGTGGCGGCACCTTCGTTCTCCCACCGTCCCTGGATGGGCACGAACAGCTCGTGGCCCGCGGCGCACGCGTCGTGGGGCATCGGGGGGCCCTCGGCGGCGAAGCGGTCTTCGGCGAGCTGCGCCGCGAGGGGCGCGCCGCTCGGGTCGGCGAACGCGAAGCCGCGGACGCGCGTCGACTCGCCCTCGAGGGTCTCGAACTCGAGCCAGAGGCCGCCGTCGGGGGTGGCCCAAGCGTCGAGCACGTCGTCGTGATCGACCCCGTCGGCCACCGTGACGATCCGCCGGTGGTTGGGCACGAGGTCGGTCGCGGTGAGCGCGTACCAGAAGATCGGCTCGCCCTTTCGCGTCGAGATGACGTGAACGACGCCGTCCTCGACCACCATGGCCGCGACCGGGACCGGATCGGGCAGCACGCGTCGCGCGATCTCGATGCCCGTCGCGGCGTCGAGCACGTAGACGACTGCGTGCTCCCACCGGGGCGCCTTGGGATCGCGGGGCATCATCGTCGCCACGATCACCGTCGAGCTCGCGACGCGCACCTGGTCGACCCGGCCGCCGTGCTCGGGGCGCCACGACCACGCGACGGCCGGGCGCGGCCGATCGATCGCCGCCGGCACCGCGCGGGCGCCGCCGGCGTCGCCGCGGCGATGCGTCCAATCGCCGAGAATGACGGAGGCCATCGCTCCGACGGTATAACAGACTCGCTCACGCGACGGCGCCCACGCGAGGTTCCCGCCGGTCGCGACCGCCCGCCCACGGCGACCTGCCGCGAGCGTCAGGGGCGCGCGCGATGGACGGTCATTCGACCGTGACGGTCTTCGCGAGATTTCGCGGCTGGTCGACGTCGGTGCCCTTCAGGTCGGCGACGTAGTACGCGAGGAGCTGGAGAGGCAGCACGGTCAAGAGGGGAAGGACCTCGGGCGCCGCATCCGGCACTTCGAGGACGTCCGGCTCCGGCGCCATCGCGCCCGGACGCATGCTGCCCCGGACGCCGTCGCGGCTCCGCGGGGCCGCATCGACCGTCAGGAGCGCCCGGACGTCCATGTCTCCCTCGGTACACACCGCGATGAGCTGGCCTTCACGCGCCTTGACCTCTTGCATGTTCGAGAAGGTCTTCTCGTAGTGCGCGTCACGCGGAACCACGACCACGACGGGCATGTCTTCGTCGATGAGCGCAATGGGGCCGTGCTTCATCTCGCCCGCCGCGTACCCCTCGGCGTGAATGTACGAGATTTCCTTCAACTTGAGCGCGCCCTCGAGCGCGATGGGATACCCGGTCCCCCGCCCGAGGAACAGCATGTGGTTCGTGCGCATGTAACGCTTGGCGAGGTGACGCACGTCTTCGGCTTTCGCGAGGACCTCGCGCATCTTGTGCGGGGCGCCCGTCAGCGCCTCGAGAACGCGCTGCGCCTCGGCCTTGGGGAGGGCCCCGCGGCGGCGACCGAGGTACACGGCGAGCAGCAGCATCGCGACGAGCTGCGTCGTGAAGCACTTGGTCGACGCCACGCCGATCTCCGGCCCGGCGTGCGTATAGAGCGCCGCGTCGCTCGCGCGCGGAATCGCGCTGTCGAACACGTTGGCCACCGCGAGGATGTGCGCGCCCTTGGACCTCGCGGTCTTCAGCGCGGCCAGGGTGTCGAGGGTCTCGCCGCTCTGGCTCACCGCGACGACGAGGTCGTTCTCGCCGAAGACGGCGTTGCGGTAGCGCACCTCGCTGCCGATCTCGACGGTCGCGGGAATGCCGGCGAGCTGCTCGACCCAGTACCGCCCGGCCATCGCCGCGTGGGCGCTCGTGCCGCAGGCGACGAAGCAGACGCGCTGGATCTTCTTCGCGACCTCGGCGGTGACGCCGATCTCTTCGCCGACGACGTCCCCCTCGGCGAGATCGACGCGCCCGCGCAGCGTGTCTTCGACGGCGCGCGGCTGCTCGTGGATCTCCTTGAGCATGAAGTGCTTGTAGCCGCCCTTCTCGGCCTGGGTGGGCGACCAGTCGATGCGCTTCGCGGCGCGCTGCACGGGCGCGCCTTCGAGCGTCGTGAGCTCGACGCCGTCGCGCCGGAGGACGGCGACCTCGCCGTCGTGCATGAAGACGACGTCGCGCGTGTGCGCGAGGAGGGCCGGGATGTCGCTCGCGCAGAGCATCTCGCCGTCGCCGATGCCGATGACGAGCGGGCTGTCGGCCTTCGCGACCACGATCTCGTCGGGCGCGTCTCCGGAGAGGACGGCGATACCGTAGGCCCCGCGCACCTGCCGCAGCGCGGTGCGCACGGCGTCGACCAGCCGGACGGTGCCGGTCGCGTCGGCGTTCAGCGCCTGATCGATGAGGTGCGCGACGATCTCGGTGTCGGTGTCGCTGCTGAACCGGACCCCCTTGGCCTCGAGCTGACGGCGGAGCGCGACATGGTTCTCGATGATCCCGTTGTGGACGACGGCGACGCGGCCCGCCACGTGAGGATGCGCGTTGGCCTCGCTGGGCCGGCCGTGCGTCGCCCAGCGCGTGTGGCCGATGCCCGTGTGGCCCGCGAGAGGGCTCTTCTTGAGAGCCGCCTCGAGGTTCGCGAGCTTGCCGACCGCCCGGACGATTTCGATGCTCGTCTGACCCAACTTGCTCGGGCGGCCCGTATGAAGCGCGAGCCCGGCCGAGTCGTAGCCGCGATACTCGAGGCGGCGCAGCCCTTCGACGAGAATGGGCGCGCACTCTTTGAGGCCGACGTAACCGACGATTCCGCACATGCTCGCGCACGCTCCTTCGTAGAGAGAAAAGACGACGACGCTCGACCCCCAACCCCAATGTAGCGGGCTTCGCGCCGATGTCCGATCGCTCGCGCAGGTTTCGCTCGGGCGGTGCTCCACCGGACCAGGCCGAGCCACGCCGAGCCTGATCGCGCCGGCCGTCAGCTCGCCACGGCGTCGACGACGACGACGTGCGCCCGACCCCCGTTCTTGGCACTGTAAAGGCGCCGATCGGCGGCGCGGATCAAGGCGTCGACGCTGGTCCCGTCGTCCGGGAAGCTCGAGATGCCGGCGCTGAAGCTCACGAAGAACCGCTCGCCGCGCTCGCTGTAGAACGGCATCTTGCGGAACTCTTCGAGCACCCGCGAGAGGACCGTGCACGCCGTTGCGACGGGCTCGTTCGGAAAGGCGATGACGAACTCTTCGCCGCCCCAGCGCCCGCGAAGGTCTTCGAGGCGGAAGCGCGCCGTCAGCAGCCGGCCGAGGCCCATGAGGACATGATCGCCTACGACGTGCCCGTACGTGTCGTTGACGCGCTTGAAGCGATCGATGTCGAGCATGGCGACCGAGAGCGTGCGCGAGTGCCTTCGCGCCTCGGAGAGGCGGCTCGCCAGCGCATCGAGCAGCGCGCTCCTCGACATGCAGCGCGTGAGCGGGTCGCGCTCGGTCGTCTCGCGAAGGAGCCGGCGCCGGTCGAGGCGGACGCGCACGCGCGACAGCAACTCTTCGGGAACGAGGGGTTTGGCGAGATAGTCGTCGGCCCCGGCGTCGAACGCGGCGATGCGGCTCTCGAGATCGTTGCGCGCCGTCAGAAAGAGGATCGGGACATCGCGCCACTCGGGCATCGTCCGCATGAGCCGGATGGCATCCCAGCCGCTGACCTGGGGCAACATGGCGTCGAGCAGCACGAGGTCGGGCCGTAGCTCGTCGAGGAGCTCGATGAGGTGGGTCGCGTCGAGCGCGGTTCGAACGCCGATGCCGTTCGACTCGAGGACCGCGGCGACGCAGGCGGCGAACGCGGGGTCGTCGTCGACGACGAGGACCCGCATGCTCTCCTGGCGGCCGACGGCGAGCATCTGCTCGATGGCCGCGCCGAAGCCGTAGGCTTCCACGGGCTTGGGCAAGAACAGAGACGCTCCCGCGTGGGCAGCGGCGACCCGGCCTTCGACCTCGCCGCGGTCCGAGAGGAACGCCATCGGAACGCGCTCGAGGCCGCGGACCTCGCGCAGCGCGCGGGCGAAATCGAGGGCGGCCGCGCCCAGGGCCCCGTCGATGATCGCGGCGTCGACCCGTCCGTGCCGGGCGAAATCGAGGCCTTCCTGGGGCGTGGCCACCGCGACGACCACCAGCATCCTGTCATGGCCGAGCTGCTCGAGTTGCTCGCGAACATGCGCATCGGGGTCGACCACCAGGACGTGGGGCGCGGTCAGCCCGACGAGAGATGAATGCGAAGGCCGCAAGATGAATGAGCGAGCTGCAAGCGACGGACCGTCGCGGCTGGCGCCAAAGGTCCTGAGCCGCGCCCGTTACGACGCGCTGCAGCACTGCGAACGGTCGATCGGGCGTTAGGGCGCCGCCACGCGCGCCTCGCGCGTGGCGTTCTGGTAGGCGACGAAGCTGATTTCGGGGTGCGCGCGCGTGTCTTCGACGCCGAGCGCGACGAGCTCTTTCAGGATCGCGGCGCGACGGACCGCGGCCGCGAGTATGAGCGCGTCGCACCCGCGTGACGGCGGCGCGCCCTCGGCCAGCGGCTCGCAGGACGCGACGACGCTCGCCTCCACGGCCAGGGCCTCGTCGTTTCGGCCCTGATCGAGGAGCGCGCGGGCGTAAAGGTGCCGGGTGCGTGCGTCGCTCGCACCTCCGGCATCGCTGCGAACGGTCGACCGGGGAGCGGTCTCGAGGAGCGCCAGGGCCAGGCCGGGCTGCTGGGCGTCGAGGTACGCCTGCGCCAGCTCCCTCGCGACCTCGGGGTCGTCTGGACGGGCAGCCGCTGCCGCCTCCCGGTCGCGCACGAGCTCGGGCGCGCCTTGTGTGCCGCCACCGGTGAGGAGCGCCCTTTCGCGCTGAGTGCCGCTGGCGGCCCAGAAGAGCGCGACGAGCGACGCGACGGCGATCCCAAAGCCTCGAAGTTCCAACTCCGCCTCCGCTTCCTTCTGGCTCAGACGAGCCGGAGCGCCGGCCCATCCAACGCGACGCCAACGCGACGGTCCAAATCGAACCCGTGCCCGTCGACCACCGAGCCGACCCGGTAGCGACAACCGAGCGCGCGTGAGGTTCCCGGGATTCAGTCGAAGGCGTGAGCGAGCTCGGCCAGGATCCAGTCGCCGACGGCGCGCGTCCCGAGCTCGCCTCCCACGTCCGGGGTGCACTTGTTCTCGGCGACGGCGCGCGCGACGAGACCCTCGAGGCGCTCTTCTTCCCGTGGCCACCCGAGGTGCGAGAGGAGCATCCCGACCGTCAGGACGCACGCGAGCGGGTTGGCGAGATCCCGGCCCGCGAGCGGCGGGGCGGAGCCGTGCACGGGCTCGAACATGCCGACCGGCGTGGCCGCGTGGCGCTCGCCGCAGCAGAACGCCGGGGCGGGGAGGCCGGCGCGGCCGCCGAGGGGTGGATGCACGTTGGCGCTGGCGGCCATTCCCAGGCCACCCTGGAGGCCGGCGCCGAGGTCGGTGACGATGTCGCCAAAGAGATTGCACGTCACGATGACCTCGAACGCCGACGGGTCCTGCACCAGATAGAGGCACAGCGCGTCGATGTAGACGTGCTTGGCCTCGATGCCGGGATACTCCGCGGCGACCTCGAAGAAGACGCGGTACCAGAGCTCGTGGGCGTGGCGCATGGCGTTCGACTTGTCGGCCATGTGTACGCGCTTCTTGCCGTGCGCCCTCGCGTACTCGAAGCCCGCGCGGATCAGGCGCTCGACGCCCTTGCGCGTGTTGACGTCTTCGTTGATCGCGATCTCGTCGCGCGTGCCGCGCTTGAACTGGCCGCCCATCCCCACGTAGATGCCCTCGGTGTTCTCGCGAAAGACCACGAGGTCCACGTCGCGCGCTCCCTTGCCTTTGAGCGGCACCAGGCGGTCGTGCAGGGCGCGCACCGGCCGTACGTTCGCGTAGAGATCGAGGCCGAAGCGCAGCCCGAACAAGATGTCGCGCGCGTGCTCGAGCCCGGGCACGCGCGGGTCGCCGAGCGCCCCGAGCAAGACGGCGCCGGCCTCGTGAGCGATGCGCTCGCGCACCTCGGGCGGGTACGTGGTCCCGTCGCGAAGGTACCGCTCGGCGCCGAGGTCGAGGGGCCAGAGCTCGAGGGGGAAGCCGCGGACGTCCCGGTAATACTCGAGGACGCGCGCCCCTTGCGCGACCACCTCGGGACCAATCCCGTCGCCCCCCACGAGGGCGATGAGCCTGGCGCCGCCGCCCTGGAAGCCGCCCACGCTCACCGGCTAACCGAGGAGGTCTTCGGCGGGCACGTAGTCGACGTGATGCGCGCGCGCGACGGGCTCGTAGGTCACGTGCCCGCCGTACGCGTTGATGCCCTTGAGGAGCGCCTCGTCGGCCTTCGCCGCCACCACGAGGCCGAGATCGGCGATCTTCACGGCGTACGGGATGGTCACGTTCGTGAGCGCCCAGGTGCTCGTCTGGGGCACGGCGCCGGGCATGTTGGGGACGCAGTAGTGAATGACGCCGTCGACCTCGTAGGTCGGGTGGTCGTGGGTCGTCGGGCGGCAGGTCTCGATGCATCCGCCCTGGTCGACCGCGACGTCGACGATGACACTGCCCGGGCTCATCTTCGCGACGAGCTTCTCGTTCACGAGGCGCGGCGCGGCGGCCCCTGTCACGAGCACGGCGCCGACCAGCAGATCCGCGCGCATCACCATCTCTTCGATGTTCGTCGGGTTCGAGTACAGCGTCTCGATGGCGCCGCCGAAGACGTCTTCGAGGTACGCCATCGCGTCGGCCCGCACGTCGAGCACCGTCACCTGCGCGCCCATGCCCACGGCGATGGTCGCGGCGTTGCGCCCGACGACGCCGCCGCCGAGAATGACGACCCGTCCGCGCCGGGTCCCGGGGACGCCACCGAGCAATACGCCCTTGCCGCCCCTCTCTTTTTCGAGGCACGTCGCGCCCACCTGCACGGCCATGCGACCCGCGACCTCGCTCATCGGCTTCAGGAGGGGCAGGTGCCCATCGGCGGTCTGGATGGTCTCGTAGGCCACGGCCGCCACGCCGGCGTTCGCGAGCGCGCGGGTCAGCTCGGGCTCGTTCGCGAGGTGCAGGTACGTGTAGAGAACGAGACCTTTGCGAAAGTAGGCGTGCTCGGACACGAGCGGCTCCTTGACCTTCACCACGAGGTCCGCGCTCCACGCCTCGGCCGCGCTCGGGACCAGCTTCGCGCCCTGCGCCGCGTACTCGACGTCGCGAATGCCGCTGCCTTCGCCCGCGCCTCGCTCGATGAGGACCGAGTGATTTCGTGACGTCAGGCTGCGCACGCCCGCGGGCGTCATCCCGACCCGGTACTCCCGCGTCTTGATTTCTTTCGGCACGCCGATGATCACGGGACGCGGCTCTCTCGGGGTGTGGGGTTCGTGAACGAGGACTCCACGACAACGTAGCAGACGCGACCCGGAGCGGATGGGGCCGCGGACGCGACCGACCGGGCGCGGAGACGCGCGAGCCCCGACGTCGGAGGAGGTGCGCGGGCGCCTTGCCCGTTGCGGCGCGCTCCTCTGGCCGCTACTGACCGCCATCTCAAGCCGGGCGGAATCGACAGGGACCATGCAAGCCGTCGTGTACCAGCGTGCGCTCCGGCCGCTGCTCTTTCTCCTTCCGCCGGACACGGCGCACGAACTCGCGTTCACCGCGCTGGGCGCGGTGGAGCACCTCGCCTGGGTGCGCGCGTGCCTTCGCTTGCTCGCCGGCACGACGCCCGCGAGCCGCCGCGGCGCGCCCACGGGTCGGATCGGCGCGCGCGTCATGGGCCTCGACTTTCCGTCGATCGTCGGCCTCGCGGGCGGCTTCGACAAGAACGCGCGCCGACCGCGGTCGCTCGCGGCGCTCGGGTTCGGGCACCTCGAGCTCGGGACGGTCACGGCGCAGGCGCAGGCGGCCAACCCCCGACCGAACCTCTTTCGCCTGCCGGCCGATCGCGCGCTCGTAAACCGGCTCGGCTTCCCGAACGAGGGCGCCGCGCGCCTCGCGGAGCGCCTCGGCGAAGTGCGACGCAGCCCGACGGCCCCGGAAGGGGTGCCCATCGGCGTCTCGATCGGCAAGTCGCGCGTCGTGCCCGTAGACGACCTCGCCGCCGTGGTCGACGACTACCTCGCCGCGTTCGACGCGGTGCACGCCGTCGCCGACTTCGTGGTCGTGAACGTCTCGTCGCCCAACACCGCCGGCCTCCGCACGATGCAGGCGCGCGAGCACGCCCACGCGCTCCTGTCGGCGCTGCGCGCGAAGGCCGGCGCGAGCGAGCGGCTCCTCGTGAAGATTGCGCCCGACCTCACCGACGCCCAGCTCGAAGACGTGCTCTCCGTGGTCGACGAGGTCGGTCTCGACGGCGTGGTCGCGACCAACACGACGATCGCGCGAGGCGGCCTGGCGACGCCGGCGACCGAGGTCGACGCCATCGGCGCCGGAGGCCTGAGCGGACCGCCGCTGCGGCAGCGCGCCGTCGACGTGGTCCGCCGCGTGCGCGCGCGCCTCGGCCGCCGCGTCGCCGTCGTAGGCGTGGGCGGCATCGAAGAGGCCGAGCACGCACTCGCGCTCGTGACAGCCGGGGCCGACCTCGTGCAGATGTACACCGGCTTCGTCTACGGCGGGCCCCTCTCCGCCGCGCGCATCGGTCGCGACCTCGCCCGCCTCGTCGAGCGCTCGGGGGCTGCTAGCATCGGCGACCTCGTCGGCTGAGCGGCTGGCTCTCGCGCGAGCAGAAGCAGATTGGCCGGAGAGGCGCGACAGAGCGCAAAGCCGTCCGAGGGGTGGGGACGAGCGACTGGCGTACATACAGGCGCCTCTCCCGCAGAGACGCGGTCGTATGGCGGCCCGTGCGGGCATTTTTCTCGAGCGACAGGACGTTTGCTACGGTGAAGTGTCGGCCGAGCGCGTATGTACCCCCAAGTCTTCGGCAAGTACGTTCTCGAACGCGAGCTCGCGCGGGGCGGAATGGCGCGCGTCGTGCTCGCCACGCTTCGGGGCGCGGGAGGCTTCGAGAAGAAGCTCGTCGTGAAGCAGATCCGCGACGAGCTCGCGTCGGACGACGAGTTCGTGCGGCGGTTCGTGCTCGAAGCAAAGACCACCGTCACGCTCGCGCACCCGAACATCGTCCCGGTGTACGAGCTCGGGGTCGAGCGGGGGACGTATTTCCTCGCCATGGAGTTCGTCGAAGGCGCGAGCCTCGCGGAGCTCCTGCGCGCGACCGTGGCCGACGAGGGCGGTGCGAGCGCGAGCACGGGCCCGCGGGTAGGTCTCTCGCCCGAGGAGGGCGCGTACGTCGGCGTCGAGGTCTGTCGCGCGCTCGACTACGCCCACCGGCGCATGAACGTCGTGCACCGCGACGTGACCCCGCGCAACGTGATGGTCGACGAAGAGGGCCAGATCAAGGTCATCGACTTCGGCATCGCCGCCCCCGTGGCCACCGCGCCGAGCGGGCACGGCGTCTTCGGCTCGCCCGGCCACATGCCGCCCGAGCAGATGGACGCGAAGGAGCTCACGCCCGCGGCCGACGTGTTCGCCGTCGCGGTCTTGCTGATGGAGCTCTGGAGCGGCAAGGCGCCCTTCCGCCGCCGGACGCGCGAAGACATCGAAGCCGCGATGCGCGCGCCGCACCCTCGGCCCAGCGACGCCGACCCGCGTCTCTTGACTCTCGACGACGTGATCGCCAGCGCGATGGCGCTCGAGCCGTCGGCGCGGCCGCAGCAGGCCGACGACCTCGGCCGCGCGCTCCGCCGGTTCCTCGCCGGCGTCGATCTGGGCGACCTCGCGCGGCACCTCGGCGATCGCGTTCGCGATCTGCGCGTTCACCCGGCTCCCCCGCCCACCGAGCCGAGGCCGATCCTGCAGCGGCCCCCGTCGCGACCGACGGCGACCCAGATAGGGACCAAGACGTTCGCGGCCCGCGACGAGCTCTCGGTGCGCCCGCCGCCGATGTTGGCCGAGGAACCGCCAGAGATCTCAACGCGACGGATCGAATCGCGGCCACCGGAGGGCGCAACGCGCGCAACGCGCGCGACCCGCGCTTCGCAAGCTCCGCGGCCATCACGCGAGAGCGAGACCGCCGTCATGCCGCCGCTCGAGACCCCGGCGCGAGGGGCTGCGCCGGGCGGGACGCGCACGGACGGTAGCGCGTTCCCGCGGGCCCCGGCCGCGCGCGCGGGGGTCGCCCTGCTCGGGACTCTCGGCGCCGGCGCCCTCGCGATCGCGGCGTTCTTTCTCGGCCGCTCGGGCACCGCCGAGAGCCCGGCGGTGGCGGTCGCCCACTCGGCGCCGGTCGTGGCCGCGACGGCGACCGCGTCCGCGCCTGCGCCTGCGTCTGCGTCTGCGTCCGCGTCCGCGTCCGCGCTTGCGTCCGCGACCGCGACCGCGACCGCGCGAACGCAAGCGGCACAAGGCGGGCAAGGCGTGCAACCGGGGCAGCTGATCCTTCTCGGCGACGGCACGTTCGTCTCGGTCGACGGTGTGGCCCGCGGCGCCTGCCCGCGCTCGATCGCACTCGAGCCCGGCGCCCACGCCGTCGTGTTCACGTTTCCGCCAACGGGCGAATCCAGGGGCGAGTCGTTGACGCTCCGCGGCGGAGAGCGCGTGACTCTTCGCGCAGACTTCACCGGGGCCACGCCTTCGATTCGAACCCAGCCGCGCTGACGCGGAGCGGGCGCGCGCCGCGGAGGAGGACGCGAATCCAACGCACGCCGATTCGCCGCGCCTGTGCTACGCGATGGTGGCCGCCATGCCCGATTTCTTCGACCTCTCCCGCCACTTCACGTCCGAAGAACGCTCGATCCGCGAGAGCGTCCGCAAGTTCGTCGATGCGCGCATCCTTCCGACGATCGGCGAGCACTGGGAGCGCGGAACGTTCCCTACCGAGCTCATTCCCGAGATCGCCGAGCTCGGCCTCCTCGGCTGTAACCTCCAGGGCTATGGCTGCGCGGGCCTCAGCGACACGGGCTACGGCCTCGCGATGCAAGAGCTCGAACGGGGCGACTCGGGGCTCCGCTCGTTCGCGAGCGTTCAGGGCTCGCTCGTCATGTACCCGATTCACTCGTACGGGTCCGACGAGCAGAAGACCAAGCTCCTGCCCAAGATGGCGAAGGGCGAGATCATCGGCTGCTTCGGGCTGACGGAGCCCGACTTCGGCTCGAACCCGAACGGCATGCTCACGTTGGCGGTCGACGACGGCGACAGCTACGTGCTCAACGGCACGAAGCGCTGGATCACCA
>OCTA010000775.1_pt1 | contig 29394 bp, 22 predicted proteins | sample 1538991 | NCBI WGS metagenome assembly OCTA01 (sample SAMEA3539302, study PRJEB22396) | soil metagenome | biome: tundra; feature: field; material: soil | place: USA | collected 2010-05 | depth 0.15 m | reverse complement strand
CCATCGCCAGTAAGCGCTGGTAGATCTGAGCTTCCGCCCCCAGAACTACTTCATCTCCCAGCAGGACATGAAGAAAAGAGAGCTGAGGAACGTAGCGGCCCAGCACAACGACGCAAACCGTGAGAGGCGTAGACAGAATGAGGCCGGCGGGTCCCCACAGAATCGTCCAAAAGACAACCGCCACCAGCAGCGCCAACGAAGAGATTCCCGTGTTTGCCCCGTAAAGCCACGGCTCGACGAAGTTGCCAATGATCATTTCCAGGCCGGCAAACAGCAGGAAAACCAGCAGCGGCGGCAGCCAGTTGTCAAAAGCCGCCAACGAGAGTGCGATCGGCAGCGCGGCGGCAACCATCGTGCCGATATACGGCACGATGCGCAGCAGGCCGCCGACGACTCCCCATAGCGCGGGATAGGGCACGCCAATGCAGTACAGACCGAATCCGAACAGAGCTCCAAAGCCGGCATTGACCAGGATCTGCATCAACAGGTATCGGCTGACACGTTGCGCAGCGTCGTCGAGCACTTGCGTCATGATGTTGATCTGACCGAGTCCGACCAGCCGGAAAAGGCGATGTCTCAAGTCGTGTCTCTTGATCAGCATGAAGACCGTGAAGACGAGGACAAGTCCGGTCACTGCCAGAGGCCGAAGAACGGGCTGAACCAGATCGCGAACGTACTCCAATTCATTTGCCGGCGGTTGCACGACCTGTACAGGCAGGGGAATCCCAGGAGCACTCGGCGCAGTGCGCTGCTTCCGATTCTGCACCGGAGGAACAGGCTCCGGAGAGGGTGCCCCCGGGCTGGAGAATTCGCGCGCGATTTCCTTAACGCTGTTGGCCGCAAGGCCAAACGGTCCCGTGGTGGGAATGCGAAGCGCTGCCATCTTGGCTTGGATGTTTTGGCGGTACCTGGGAAGCTCCTGGGCGGCGTTAACGAGCTGAATTGCGATGATCCCGGCAATGCAGCCAGCCGCCGCTATCGTTACCAGGACGGTCACAGCGACGGACGGTACGCGGCCGATCCGCGATCTTTCGAGGAGCGCGACCACAGGGGTCAAAACGAACGTCAGAATGAGAGCAAATGCCAGGGGGATTAGAATTTCGCGGGCGAAGTACAGCACCGCGATCGTACCAAACAGCGTGACCATCGCCCAGTTATTGGAGCTTGGGAGATGCCGGTTTGACGGGCTGATGGCCACCGGTGCTGAAGCGCTGTGCAAGCCAATCGCGCTTGTCGCGGGACCCTTTTCGGGGCGCCTGGAAAAAAACGGTCGATTCCAGAAGAAAGCCATGTTAGTTGGATTAGCCTGACTGCCCTGTTGGAAAGGAGCTCAGCTCCCGATGCGGACCGTCACGCCAGACTGCGCGGAGACGCCGCCCACGCTCACCTCCAGCGGAACCGCATCGCCCGTGGGCGCGCCCGCCGGGACACAGGCGTTCACCTGCGTCACCCCCTCGTAGATCAGTCCCTCCCAATTCCCCGAACACTCGCTCGGCACTCCGCCCATATGCACGCTGACCGGCGCGGCTGGATTCGGGAACAGAGGCGCCACCGGCAGAAAACCGTCGGCCCACGGCGCCGTCAACTGTCCCTCACCGGTAATGAAGAAAGTGAGGTAGCCCCCGCGCGCCGCTGGACGGTCCTGGTTGTAAGCCACGGTTTGATCGGCGTACGTGTTGACCGCCACCGCCTGCCCCGCTCCACCCGAATAGCAGTAAATGCCCGGCGCGGCGGGTCCCACCGGAATCGCCACGGGCTGGCTCCGCAAGCCGGCGTATTCCACCTGCACCTGGGTGGCTCCGGATATCTCGTATGGCGCCACCGCGCTCACGCTCACCGGTTGGCTGAGCGAGTAGATCATAGGCGCCGCGATGTTATCGAAGTACACACGCGTGGCCCCCACCTCCACCGGCAGGTATCCATCGCTCCCATAGCTGGCTATGGCGATGGGGCTGGCTCCGAAGCCAGTGCCGAAGATGGTCACCAACTCGCCGGGAGACACGCCGCCGCCCGCGAAGCTGGCCGCGTTCAGTACTCCCGCGGCCGGGAACGCGACGCTCCCGCTGATCGTCGATTCGTATGCGCCGCGGTTCACGGTTCCCGGCTGTTGTGGGCGCAAGAGTCCTTCCAGATCGTCCAGCGGCGCTACCGCCAGGTTCCCGGTGCGCGCCGCGGGGCTGCTTTCGAGCAGGTGGAAATCGGAGCTGGCCGGACCGATGCCCAGCGCGTTGAACTGCGGATCGGCGGTGAGATCGTGCGCGCCGGCCGTGGCGTTCTTGACGGGGCCGTTCCAGTACACGTTGTAATCGAGCTGCACGTCGGTGCTCCCGTAAGCGTTCACGGCGGTTCCGGTGGCGGCGGATTCCACCACGTTATTCCACACGTTCACCGAGCCCGACTGGTTGACGAAGATATCCGCGTACTGCACCACCAGCCCGTTCCCGTACACCGTGTTGTTCAGAAACGTGATGTTATCGCTCTGGTAGGCGAGCAGGCCGGCGCCGCCGTTGTTGACGCAGAGATTGTTCTGCACCAGAAACCCGCCCTTGTACGCCCCGATGGGGTCGCCCCCTTGGTTGTTGCGCGACGTATCGATGATGATGCCTTCGCCGTCGGTGGGCTTGCCGGTTTGCCCATAGGGGACCAGCGATTGGTTATGGAATGCGCGGTTGCGCTGGACGATGGTGTGCGGCACCGGCCCGCTATCGTAGTTCCACGATTCCCAGAGTGAAATGCCGCTGTTGCCATATTGCGAGTACCAGGCGTTTTCGTGAACGAAGTTGTCTTCGACGGTCACGTAATCGGCCTCCGCGGTGCCGATGCCGCCGCCCGGGAAATCGTAGATCTCATTGCCAGCAATCAGAATATGATGCGGCTTGTTGGCGCCATCCTGGCGTCCGTCGATACTGATGCCGTTCCCGTCGCAGGCCGGATCCGGCTGTGCATTTGGTGCCTGCTCCTCGGCGGTGCACTGGGCCTGGGTCACGTTCGGCAGGTTGCCTTGCAGATGGAGGCCCGATATCTCGATATAGGACGCTCCACCAGAAATCTCGATGGCGTTCCAGGCGCCCGCGGCGTTGATCTGCGGCTGGTGGCCGGGGTACGCGCGATAGGCGATCCACGCTGCCGCCGTGCCGGACCGCGTGATGTTCAGAAGGTTGCATCCCGTGCAGGTTGTGTAGACGCCGTTCATCACGTAGACCACGTCGCCGGGCAGCGTCTTGTTCGCGGCGGCTTGAATGGTTCGAAATGCGGCGCCTTCGCTCAGGCCGCTGTTCGAATCGCTTCCCGTCCCGCTGACGTAGTAGGTGGCGCCGTAAGCGGAGACGGTGAGCGCCGCCAGGGCAATAATGCGCATGGCTACGGGCATTCTAGCACCGGGCGCGCGGGCAAGCCGCTCTGGCAGCGGTTGCGAACTGCTTCCCCAACCTCCCTCAGCGCGCGCCGAACAGCCATAGCCTGATCGGCTGATATATCAGGTAGATCGCCCCAGCGGCTAGCCAGATCATCGAGCTGACGGAGAACACTCGCGCGGTGATTCGCACCTCTGGCGTGCGGTCTAACTGCAGCAACGGACCACTTTCATTGGCGGCCGTCCGGTCGTATAGAAATAGCGGCGCCCCCGCAAAGAGCGCAAACACAGGGAACCAGGTTGCGGTGGTGACCTCATTCGCCTGAGCGATCCGCCCACTTTGCCAAAGGAAGCCGATAGATTTGACCACGTCTGCAATCGCGAATGCCGCCAGCGCCAAATGGCGAATCGCGAGGGCACGCCCGGCGGACCGCAAGCCGGTCATCAGATCGCGCGAGCGCTGAATGGCCCGCTTCCCCGATAGCTTCTCAACCACGCAAATCACCGGCCATAGGCTATCGCCGATCACCCAGCCGGGCCCGAAGAACCACAGAGATCGGGCCTGCGTTACCACCAGAACCGGCATCGCCTTAACCAGTTTCCAGAAGACTCGGAACGAAAGGAATCTCCTGAGGCGGGTTTGTTCGTCCAGCGCCATTAGTGCTGCTGCCGCACGAAGTAAGTTGTCGGCAAAAATGAAAAGAACCGCCGCTGCCAACGGGACCAGCACGATTCGCACAGCGGCAACCGGCAGCAGTTTCTTGCTCAATGCAGCCAAGACAGCCGTCACCGACAAGATGGTCCCGTAAATGGGCACCAGCAAAAGAGCATATGCCGCGAGATGTTGCAGCAGAAATGCCTTCGATCTCCTTAGCGCGAGAAACTCGGCGTCCACGGCGTTATGGAACCGCCGGGCAAATGCGATCGCGGAGGCCGGGCGATCCGCGGGATTGCGCGCGAGTCCGGCGAGAATCGCGTCCGATACGTCGCGCGGAATCTTGTGGACGCTCGCGGTCTCGGCAGGATTACCAGTCTGTTGGTTCTTGAATAACTCGCTCGTCTTTCGTGTAAAGGGCAGTTCGCCGCAAACCAGGGAGTAGGCCACGACGGCCAAACTGTAGATGTCAGACCGGAAATCGACTTCCTCTCCCGACGCCTGCTCCGGCGACATATACGCGGGGGTACCCACCAGGCTGCCCGGCATGGTTTGCGCGCCTGCGCTGCTGTCGAACGATCCGGAGGATGGGCCGGACGAGGACAGCGCGATGGCGACGGTCTCTGCCTCCTCGGCTCGCGTTCGGCTTTTTGATGACCGGGGCTCATTCGTCATGTCCATCACGGCCGTTTCCAATTCGTCGCCGGACACGATGGGCCGAGGAATGACCGTCTTCGGTTCGCTCACCTCCGGCATCTCTTGCAAACGGGGAGCCCAGTCAGCGAGCAGATTTACCTTGGCCACTCCGAAGTCGAGCACTTTCACCGTGTATCCGCCGCGGCCGTTTGGTTCCAGCCAGACGTTGTCAGGCTTCAGATCGCGATGGATGATTCCATGCCGGTGTGCCTCCGCAAGCGCCAGTCCAATCTGGTCCAGAAGGTCCGCGATCAGCGGCAGTGCGATCCGCGGATTGGCTTTCTGAAAATCCGAAAGCGTCTGCCCGTCGAGAAGTTCCATCACCAGATACGGCATGTCGCCGCTCGCGGCTTTCGCGATTCCGAAATCCGTCACGTTGACGATGTTCGGATGGCGCAGGCGGCCGCATGCCTGCGCTTCGCGCTGGAAACGCGCGAGAAATTGCGGTTCCGCCGCCCACCTCGGAGCGATCACTTTGACTGCGACGACGCGAGTCGTTCCGAGATGCGTCGCCAGGTAGACATTGCCCATTCCGCCCGCGCCGAGCTGCTCATCGATGCGGTATTTGGCGTCGAGGATTTCGCCGATCATTGAGTGATCCACAGGTCCAGCCGCCATCATAACAACCGCCAGACCGCCAAAAGCGGTTACTTCGCTCGATGTCCTCGCCACACCGGCGCAACTCGGCCAGGATGGCCACCACGGTCCATCGGGATTCTTTCCGCATGCCCGTTACTCATTCCCTATGACTCGGCCCGATGACGGTGACAAAGTTCTGCGGCGCGGCGCGGCGATAGATCGTCTGGGAGGCCGCAGTGCTAATCGACGCGCTCCAACGCCCGAATCATCGCCCATCCGGAAGTTGGCACGCGTACTGGGCCAGCGCCGATTCGTTTGGTGGAAGCTGGTACAGTCCACGCAACTGACTCTCTCGAAGAGAGGCCACAAGAGAGACTGAGAGAGAGGAGAGAAGATGTCGCGACTGCCGAATTTCACTGGCCGGCCAAATAGATCTGGAAGAAGTTGCTATAGCTCGCCCCTGACGGCGTCTGCACTACGAGTTGCACGGCTTGGAGAACCCCGATGACATCGCTCGCCAAAAAGTTGATCTGGCTCGCTCCCGCAATCAGGTCTGGCGCAGGCCCGTCCCAAGCTGGAGCGTACGTGATGTAGCTGATATCGCTAACGCCGCTACCCGTGAACGATCCCAGTTGGAGAGGCAGTGTGTTCACGGGCAGCGATGTCCCCGCCACCAGCACGCCATCCGCCTGCTGAGGGTTGATCGGTCCCAAGCCTGTAGCATAGACCGACACGATGGAGTTGAGTGGCGCCGGATTCGTCGCTGAGTTGATACTCCCATCCTGATTCAGCGTCGCCGCGTGGTAAATGTCGACCATGAACACACCGGGCGCCGCCGCCGCGACCGGATAGGTCAGGCAATTCGTCGGCACGTTGTTATAAGTAACGCAAATCTTCGTCGTCTCCCCGGCCACGGACCACGGAACCACCGTGTTGATCTGCCCGTCCTGCACCCAGAGTAGCGGCGCCGGCGTGCCATCGAAGGTCACCTCGGTGTTTCCCGCCTGCGTCGGGAACGGGCTCGCGAACGTGGCTTGCGTTGCTATTCCCTGTTGTGGCCCGAGCCCAATGCCGGATAAGGTCACGATCTCTCCCGGCGCAACCGGTCCGCTGCTGAACGTCGCCGCGTTTCCCACACACGCCAGTGGGACGGTCTGGGCGTTCGAATTCGGAGACAGGCGATACAGGGCGAGCGACGGCGGGAACGGCCCGGTCTGCGTGGGCGCGAAGTCCGCGCCTGCCTCCACCATCACGAAAACGGCGGAGTTCCCGTTCGCCGTAATGAGCGGCGCTGGCTGACCGACTGCACCTAAAGGGATCAGGAGCGGCCCGGAAGCCACCACTGGCGGGTAGGAGCCGCCGGGAAGATACGTGGTTTGTAAGATTGAGCCATCGGGCGCAATTGCGCTGAGCCAATCCGACCCGCAGGGCGCGACACTATTCTTGACCGGAAACGCCGATGACGCTGCGTAACCGGCGATGTACACATTCCCATTCGAATCCATCCCAAATCCGTCCTGGGACCCGATAGAACCTCCGTAGGTCCCTTGAACCACGATCGAGAACACCGTCTTTCCGGCCGCATCGATCCGCTCCACATAGAAAGTCGAAGTGCTGTCCAGGCCATTCGCTACTATGTCGCCATTCGCGGCCACGGCCAGACCGGAGGGAAACGGCTCCTGCGGAGTAGCGAGGGTAGTCCAGGTTACGTTGTCCGGCGCCAACCTGGCGAGTGCATAGCCCGGATCGCTGCCCGGAGGGAGGAAGTTCGTGATTCCGCCCATCCAGGAGACCACCGCGATGTTCGCCCCCGTTTGATCCACGGCAACTTCCGCCGGTTTTCCGGGCACACCGGAAAATGTGGTATCAATCGCGCCAGCTGGGGTCAGGCGCACAACTTCGCCTCCGCTCGCCGCAGTCCCGGCCACAAACACACGGCCGGTGGAATCGACCGCGAGGCTCGCCGAAACCGCGGGCGATACAGACCGCATGGCGCCGAGGTCAGTTTGCCACAACACGGCCGACCCATCCGCGGTCAGTTTCTCCACGAAAACGTCGTAGAACTGCGCGTAAAATATCTGGTTGTCTGTCGGTTGGGGAATTGCGTAGACACCGCCAGTCGGGTCCACCGCCATCGCCGCGGCGGTGAATCCAAGATTGTTCTGCCAAAGGACGGTCTTGCCATCCTCCGATAGCTTGGTCACACAGGAAGGCATCGTGGTAGGCGTGTGAATCGGGCAGTAGGACAAAACGTAAAGCGCCCCCGTGTTGTCGGCGGCGATCTGCAACGCCGAACCAGGCCCCCACTCTATATAGTCGATTCCTAATAGGAAGCTTGGGGTAGCAGCCAGGCCTCCAGCCGTCAACAGCAACAGGCACACCGATATCCGAAGCAGCATGTGCATCCTTAAGGCACGCCGAATGCCACAAAAGACATCTTTCCAATCAGCGGATCTACGCGGTTCGCTGTGTCCTCTCGACACAGCCGAAGTGCATTTCGAACCGGGATTAGCCCACTTCTCAAGTGCGGCTTCGTGTCCTGCGCGCGGCTCGTGGACGGTCACGGCGGAGTTTGTGAAGGCCGTAAAGGTGATCGTTGCACATGCCTAAAACACGCCCGGCATCCGGATGCCGCTTATTCAGCAATTGCGACCGGGGCACCAGGTTCTTCTGGCCTACGGCGGAGCGGCGGTACATGACCCAAATAGGACATTTCTACTTTGTCTTGGCAGGTTGCGCCGTGGCCCATGCCCGCTCTCCGTGCCATCGGATACACTGATCGTTCCAATGGGAGTCCGCGAGTTACAAATGGAAACGCCGAACCGGTGCCCTGCGCGCCGGTTGTTGCTGAGCGGCGACGAGGCGGTGGCGCTGGCCGCTCTGGATGCGGGGATGCACCTGGGCACCGGCTACCCGGGCACGCCATCCACCGAAATTCTGGAAGCGTTCGCTGCGCTCGGCGGCCACGCCCAATGGGCGCCGAACGAAAAGGTGGCGCTCGAGGTCTCGATCGGCGTGGCGTTCGCCGGCGGCCGCGCGCTCGCCACCATGAAACACGTCGGCTTGAACGTGGCGGCCGATCCACTCTTCACCGTGGCCTACACCGGCGTCACCGGCGCGCTGGTAATCGTCTCGGCCGACGATCCGGGCATGGCTTCCAGCCAGAATGAGCAGGACAATCGCCGCTACGCGGTAGCCGCCGGCGTGCCCATGTTCGAGCCCGCCGATTCCCAGGAAGCGTACGATTTCACCCTGCGCGCCATCGAGGTCTCCGAGCGCTGGGGCCTTCCCGTGCTCCTGCGCATCACCACCCGCGTGTGTCATTCCAAAAGCGTGGTCATCACGCCGGGCTACCCCGCTCCGCCGCCGCGAGCGCCCGCCTTCGAGCGCAACATCGCCGCGCGCGTCATGATTCCCGCCTATGCCCGCCCGGCGCATCGGCGCTTGCGGCGGAAGCTCGCCGAAATCGCCCGTTGGAACGAATCTGAAGGCCCCACCGTGATGATCGAGGGCGATGCCGCGCTCGGCGTCATCGCGACCGGCATCTGCTACCAACATGTGCGCGAGGCGCTGCTCGATGCCAGCGTCTGCAAGCCCGGCATGACGTATCCTTTGCCGATCGAACGGATGCGCGAATTCGCCGCGCGCGTCGGCCGTTGCCTGGTGGTCGAAGAGGGCGACCCGTACCTGGCCGATGCGGCGCGCGCCGCAGGCATCGCAGTCGAAGCCGCGCCGGAAGCTTTCCGCTTTGGCGAGCTCAACGTCGCCCGCGTGCGGCGTATCGCCGCGCGCGATCAATCGCCCGAGCCCCAGCCGCCCGCCGGCAAGCCTCCCGAGCTGTGTCCCAGTTGCCCGCACCGCGCTGTGTTCACCGCGCTGCGCAACCTGGATTGCATCGTGGCCGGCGATATCGGCTGCTACTCGCTGGGGGTGCTTCCGCCGTTTGAGGCCATGGACACGCTGGTTTGCATGGGCGCCGCGCTGGGCGTCGGGCTCGGCATGCGCCACGTGCTGCCGCCCGAGCAGGCGCGCCGCGTGGTCAGCGTCATCGGCGACAGCACCTTCGTGCACAGCGGCATCACCGGCCTGGTCGAGATGGTCTACAACCCTCCGCCCACCGGTCACGTCGTGCTGATCCTCGATAACGGAACCACCGCCATGACCGGCATGCAGGAGCATCCCGGCACCGGCCGCACGCTCGATCACCAGCACACCGGCAAGTATGTTTTCGAAGACGTCGCCCGCGCCATGGGCATCCGCCGCGTGCACGTCACCGATCCCACACTCGAACCGGCGGCCTTCGAGGCGCTGATCAAAGCCTGCCTGGATTCCGGCAAGCTGGAATTGATCATCGCGCGCCGCGACTGTTTGCTGGCGGCCGGCGCCATCCGGAAGTACGAGAAAGCCAATGAACAACCGCACTAGGTCTTCGGTGGGGCAGGTCCCCGACCTGCCAATCTCGAACGCGAGGGCGAGGCGTGCCTCGCACCTACAACGGTCTCGTAGGGCCGGGCATGCCCGGCCCGGCCCGGAGCGGAACTGAGGAGCAGCCTGTTACACGTTACAGGTAATTTCGAATGCGAGTGCTAAGTGGAGTTACTAACATCGTGGTGGCTGGCCTAGGCGGCCAGGGCGTGCTGAAGGCTTCCGACATCATCGCCGGCGCTGCGTTTCTCGCCGGTCTCGATGTGAAGAAAAGCGAGGTGCATGGCATGAGCCAGCGCGGAGGCTCGGTGGCCAGCGACGTCCGCTTTGGCGCGCGCGTTTCGAGCCCCATGGTTTCCGCGGGCGAGGCGGATTTCCTGCTGGTCCTGGACGCCGGGCAGATCGAAGTGAATCGCGCCATGCTCGCCCCGCGCGGCGTGCTGATCGAGCCCGGCATGCTGGCCGGCCGCACCCTGCGCAGTTCCAAGGCGCTCAACGTGGCGCTGCTGGGAGCGCTCAGCCGCAGCCTGGATTTTTCCGAGGAGCTGTGGACCCAGGCCCTGCGCGACAACCTGGCCCCCAAGCTACTCGAACTCAACCTGCAAGCGTTCTACCTCGGAAGAACCGCCGCCGCATAGCTGTGTGGGCAGGCGCTTTCCTATGCCGCTGAAATAGGCCGTTACCGCTGCAAGCCGAGGTCAGGCGCCTAAGTTCAGTTCTCGTCGTATGCTCTTGCGCACGAGTGGCTTCAGATCATTTAGGGCGTTGTTCGAACCTTGCAGATCGCGCTGTTCACACGCTGCAATGAATCGCTCCATCCCGTCGATTTCGTCGGCGAACCCGTATAACTGGAACTTGCTTCGCACGTCCGCAAGCTGCTGAGCGAATCCAGGTTGTGAGAATGGAGCTCCTGTTGCAAACAGAATTGGCAGGCAGTCATGAAGCGCCTTCAGACGATACTCCAGTCTCTTTAGGACCACTTCTTTTGCGCGATTAAGATGCCCCGTCACAAACCACCCAATCGCTACCAGGCTGCCTGCGGTAGTGAATCCAGCGATGGTTACCCAGTTGTCAGTGGTCACGTTACCCCTCCTCCTCATGACTCTCCGGACACCTAACTCTCGTTGAGGCCGATTCTTCCCGCTGCGCTTATTCTAGTGTCCTGTCTCACAAGTTCGCAACATGATTCCAGAGCTTTGTATCAGGGCACGGCTTCAGCCGTGCCGGCGTGGGATTTACTAAACATGGCCTTTAGGCCCTGCAATAGGGCGATAGCCTCGTGGGGTGTTTGTCAACGAACTTCAGAGACGGGACACTAGCGCCCATACCCGGCCCAGAGGGTCCGCCCCGCGAATTCAGATCCAAGTATTTCATAATTCGGATGTCATGCCTGTTAGTGAGTTTGATAACAGATTGGTTTCAAATTGAGCAAGAATAGGTCCATCGACTGTGGGGCGTGGATATGCTTTAGATAATTTAAGCGAGGGTGAAAGAAAACTCTTGCATCATGGTTGATTTGACCGCAAGATAGTTGTGCGGTTTCGACTATAAGGTGGCCTGTCCTCCCCGTCGAAGCTCGCGGGTGTATCTCACATCACTCAGGAGGTGTGCTCTTGGGCACTCCAATTACCAGCAGTATCTTTCGCGCAGCAGCGCCGTCCGACATTACCTTGGATCGGCTTGGGCCGCTCAAGGAATTGTCCGGCAGATGGGTCGGCACAGGTTTCAACCTGGTGTCGTTACCGAATGGGCAGAACGGAAACATTCCCCTTCCGTTTTTTCTGAAACTCAATACAACCATGGAGGCCTTGAGTTTCACAAAGATCGGCGGACCGATACCGAACCGCGGATCGAGTCAGGGTGACATTTTCTTCCTCGGCTTGCATTACCTGCAGCAGGTGAGTGATGGTGTAACGAGCGCGCTGCTGCACCTGGAGCCGGGCCTTTGGCTGAATTTGCCCGTCAGCACCTCTCCTGCACAGCCCCGGACCTTGGCTCGATTGGGCACCATCCCTCATGGAGATTCGATTCTGGCTCAGGGCAACCTGATAAACAATGGCGATCCCTTTCCCGGACCTCCTAAGATCGACCCCGTAGATTCGACTCCGTTTACACTGGATGCCACGACGGGGGCACGCGTCAATGACACGAACCCGGCGTATCTGGCGCCTTTTGTAACTCCCGTGTCGCCCCCGCCGCCCGGCATCACTCCGGCTATCATCGCCAATCCCAACCTCATTTTGACCAACGCGATCAGCGCGCAAACGATTGTGAGCACATTTGTGCTGGCCGTGAGTGCGAATCCGGTAGGCGGCATTAACGGGACGCCAATTGCTCCGCCGGCTACTCCCAACATCGTGGGTGGGATTGAAAGCATCCCATTCGTCGGAACCAACGCGAATGTTAACGCGAATGCTCTTTCGGCGATCTTTTGGATTGAAACGGTTGAGAACAGCGACGGAAGCACGTTCTTGCAACTGCAATACACGCAGACGGTCATCCTCGAATTCGTGGGCCTCAAATGGCCCCATATTTCCGTTGCGACGCTGGTTAAGCAGTAGGTTGCTCTTCGTAACCGCTAATGTGTAGCATCGAAGACCTATGAGGGCCGTTGTGATCGTCTTCGGGTTGTAGCGAAGTGACAGGAAGACTGTGGAAGAGGATGTTCAACAAGTTACTCGCCGCCCTCCGGCCCTTCTTTCATCAAATCCCGCCGCAGCCTCGCTGTCTTACCAATCGCCGACTCTTTCCGGAAGCGGCGTATCTCCTCGTGATTGCCGTTGAGCAGAACCTCGGGCGCTTTCCAGCCGCGAAAATCGGCCGGGCGCGTCCAGTGCGGGCAATCCAGCAGGCCTTCGCTGTGGCCGGTTTGCTGGAAGCTCTCGAACGCCGCGGAGCTTTCGTTGCCCAGCACGCCGGGCAGCAGGCGCGCGGTCGCATCGATCACCACCGCCGCGGCCAGTTCGCCGCCGCTGAGCACGTAGTTGCCGATCGAGAGTTCTTCGTCCGCCAGGCGCTCGGCCACGCGCTCGTCCACTCCTTCATAGCGGCCGCAGATCAGCAGCAGCTCGGCTTCCTGGCTCAGGCGATTCGCGGCGCCCTGGTCGAACAGGCGTCCCTGCGCCGAGAGCAGAATCACTTTCTGCCCGGCCGCGCGCTCGGGCCAGATGGATTCCACTGCCAGGAAAATCGGCTCCGGCTTCAGCACCATGCCTTCGCCGCCGCCGAAAGGCCGGTCGTCCACCGTCCTGTGCCGGTCGAATGTGTAATCGCGCAGGTTGTGGATGCGGATCTCCAGCCGGCCCGCGTCCTGCGCCCGTTTCACCACGCCATGCGCGAACGGCCCCTCGAAGAACTCGGGGAAAATCGTCAGCACATGAAAGATCACGATGGGTTCAATTCTCGCAGGCCCTCGGGCAATTCCACCACGATGCGCCGGGCCTCGACGTCGATCTCGACGCAGATCGACCGCGCAAACGGAATCAGCAGTCCGCCTTCCACCACCAGCAGTCCGCTGCCGCCGCCATCCTGCCAAGCCTCCACGCGCCCCAGGCTCCCGCCGGTCTTCCGGTCCACCACTTCGCAGCCCACCAGGTCGGATTGGAAAAACTCGCCCGCTTCGAGTTGCGTCCGCTCGGCGAGGGGAATCCGCACCTCCAGACCCACCAGCAACTCGGCATCGGAGATCGTATCGACCCCTTGGAATTTGAAGATCAGCGTGCCGTTGTGAAACCAGGTGTGCTCCACCTGCCGCGGCAACGGCGCACCGGTGCCGCATAGGTACACTTGACCCAGTGCCTGGTAGCGGTCCGGCCGGTCGCTCAGTGCCAGCGCGGTGATTTCGCCGCGATTGCCGCGCGTCTTTCCCAGCCAGGCTACCGTCACCCAGGCTTCTTCCGGCAAATTCACTCCAGGATTTCCAGCGTGAATCGACGGTTCAGCTTCATCCCCGCCGCGCCCAGAATGGTGCGAATCGAGCGTGCGGTGCGGCCCTGCTTGCCGATCACCTTACCCAGATCGCTGGCAGCCACCTTCAACTCCAGCACGGTCACCTGCTCGCCGAGCACCTCGCGGACGGAAACCTCTTCCGGGATGTCGACCAGAGCCTTCGCGATGTCCTCTACCAACTGTTTCATGCATCCCGCTCCTAACCCCATGGTAACCGAAGGAGGCCGGGCGTGATGCGTCATTTATCCCGGCCGGCCACCCAGCCGTCCTGGGACATACAAAACCACCGGCGCAAAGTGGGACAGGCGCTTCCGCCTGTCAACTATCTTCCCGCCGCCTAGGCTACGGGCTGAACCACCGGCGCCGGATACTTTTCGAGCAACCGCTTCACCGTGTCCGACACCTGCGCGCCGTGCTGCGTCCAGTGTTCGATCCGGTCGCGCTGGAGCGTAACCTGGGCCGGCGACGACACCGGGTTGTAATGGCCCACCACCTCTATGTTGCGGCCATTCGCGGCGCGCTCTTTCTCGATTACCACTACGCGGTAAAACGGCTTCTTTTTGGCGCCGAACCGCGCCAGACGAATCATCAGCATTGATACTCCATGGTTATTTTCGAAAACTCCTACATTCCGGGCATGTTGCCAAACGGGAATCCGGCGGGCATCTTCATCTTGCCGAGTTTCCGTCCGATAAAACCGCCCGAAAGGCCCTTCATCATCTTGCGCGCCTGCGCATACTGCTTCAATAACTGGTTGACTTCCTGCACGCTGGTGCCGCTGCCCCGCGCAATGCGTCGCCGCCGGCTCCCATTGATGATCATGTGGTTATCGCGCTCGCGCGGCGTCATCGAATCGATAATCGCCACCACCCGCTCGATTTCCTTTTCGTCGATCTTGACGTCCTTCAGATCCTTCAGCATGCCCACCTTGGGCATCATGTCGAGCAGCGAACCGAGCGGGCCCAGCTTGCGAATCTGCCGCAACTGGTCGCGGAAATCCTCCAGCGTGAACTCGTTCTCGATCAGCTTCCGCTGCATCTCCACGGCCTGCTTCTGATCGATGGCCTCGCCAGCCTTTTCGATAAAGGAGAGGATGTCGCCCATCCCCAGAATGCGGTTGGCCGCGCGGTCCGGGTGGAACGGTTCGAGCGCATCGAACTTCTCTCCCACGCCGACGAACTTCAAAGGCTGCCCGGTGACGTGGCGGATGGAAAGGGCTCCGCCGCCGCGTGCGTCGCCATCCATCTTGGTGAGGATCACGCCCGTGATGCCCAGCCGCTTGTGGAATTCATCGGCCGATTTCACCGCGTCCTGCCCGGTCATGGCGTCTGCCACGAACAGGATTTCGACCGGGTTGAGTTGTTCCTTGAGCTCGCTCAGCTCGCCCATCAACTGGTCGTCGATGTGCAGCCGGCCGGCTGTGTCCACCAGCAGCACGTCGCGGCCGCTGTTGGCGCTTTCCCGCCGCGCCGCCCGCGCCAGTTCCATCGGCTGCTTCTCTTCCGCCGCGCCCTCGTAAACCGGCTGGCCCGTCTCGCGCGCAATCACCTTGAGCTGCTCCCGCGCCGCCGGCCGGTACACGTCCACCGATACCATCATCGGCCGATGCCCGTTGCGCGAAAGCCACCGCGCCAGTTTTCCCGTGGTGGTGGTTTTCCCCGAACCCTGCAAGCCCACGATCAGAAACACGCTGGGCGGCTCGTTCGCAAACCGCAGTTTCGATTCATGGCTGCCCAGAATCTTGATCAGCTCTTCGTGAACGATCTTGACCACTTGCTGGGAGGGCGAAAGCGCCGCCAGCACTTCCTCGCCCATCGCCTTCTGCTTGATATTTTCGATGAGCTGTTTGACCACCCGGAAATTGACGTCGGCCTCGAGCAGCGCCATGCGGATTTCCCGCAGCGCCGATTCCATGTTTTCGGCCGACAGTTTACCTTCGCCGCGGAGATTTTTGAAAACCCGCTGCAGCTTTTCCGAGAGATTGTCGAACATTGAGTGATGCCAGGAACGCGAAACCGGCGCACCGGCCGGAGATACCGGCCGAGCGGCCAAGTTTTCTATAGTATAGCGCTATTCCTTGGGCGCTATGCGGACGCTCGAGGCCGCCATTTTGCCGGCCCGGTCCATGCCCAACTCATAGAGCACGCGCGTGCCGGGCCGCAGATCGGTCGCCAGGCCCTCAGCCAGGCGCGAGACGTGGAAGAAGATGTCCCGTCCGCCATCGTCCGGACGCAGGAAGCCAAAGCCCTTGGCATCGAAATAGGTGACCACCGAGCCGGCCTGCTCGCCGGTCGGAGGTTCATTCGATTCGGCGCTTTCGCCAGGCGCCGCGGATTGTCTCGTGGTCTTGTCGCCAACCCCCTGTTTGATCAGGGCCAGGTCGGCTTCAGTCCAGCCCGTTGCGGGCTGGGCTTCGGCGGGCATTGCGAGGTTCGGATTACGCTTCCGCGCCTCTTCAAACATTCGTTTTTGAAGTGCGTTCAAACCAAAGTTCCTCGACGCGCCGCTCCGCTAAACCGCAGCCGGCGCGACCTTTCGCTTCCGTGAGCCTCGCTTTTCAGCCGGAGGCTGCCGGTCGCTCTTCTCCAAAACTCCAATCACCATGTTGGTGACGAATTTCTTCTCGCCATGATCGTCGAACTTGATGACGATCCGTTCTTCACTGCTGAACATCACCGTGCCCAATCCGAACTTCGGGTGCTTGACTTGGGCGCCTTGAGAATACATGTTGGAAGCCATAGATTTCTTACGCTTTAGTCCTCGGCTGAACGACTGAGGATATAGGATGGCCGGTCGTGGGATTGTGGGGAGAAAAAAACTGCACGTTTTCACTGCCATGGTACCAAATCGAACGCCCGCTTGTCGAGCTTGCTTTGGTCTCTGAACTGTTGCCGAGCCGGTTTGCGCTCCGCAACCTCAACCGAGAGCCTTAGGCCTACCGCACTGAGCACAGCCTTTAAACTGTTGATGCCTGGGTTCCCGCGACGCGAAACCATCCTGCTAGGCGAAAATCCAAAGTGACTAGGGTGCGACACCTACCCGGAATCGCCTCAGAGCGCCTACTCCGGCGGCGCCACCTTCACCCGAGCGGCGGTCTTAACCAGGGTTTCCCAATTGCCTTCTGAAATGGGAATTCCGTTGCGGAGGCGTTCGGCTTGGGTGCGCCATTCCGGGTCGCCTGCCACCAGCACTTCGTCGTAACCGGGCGCGGGCGGAGCGCTCTTCACTAGCGCCACCAGGCTCTCCATGCGCGCGGTGAATTCCTCCAGCGGCATATAGCGGGCGACGTCAATGGCCAGGAACATCTGGCTAGTGCGCACCAGTTTCCCGCGGAAGCGGATGCCGCCCACTTCGTTGGACATGGCGCCGCCCGAGAGCACGGCGCAGAGAATCTCCACCAGGAACCCGAGGCCGCTGCCCTTGTAACCGCCGAGCGGCATCAGCATACCGTGATACGCTTCCTCCGTGTTGGTGGTCGCCACGCCTTCGGCGTTGAACGCCCAGCCGGCGGGGATCTCCGGTTGATGATTGATGAAGGCCTTGAAAACCTTGCCGGCGGCGACCGTGGTGGTGGCCATATCCAGCAGCCACGGCCCCGGCACGGCCATGCAGATGGGGTTGGTGCCGAAGCGGCCTTGCTTGGCTTGCCAGGGCGGCACGATGGGCGAGGCGTTGCACATCACGATGCCGATCAGCCCGGCCTCGCGCATCTTTTCCGCCCACCAGGCGCAGGCGCCAAAGTGGTTCGATTCGCGCGCCGTCACCAGCGCCACGCCGTGCTGGCCGGCGATGCGAGTGGCATGGCCGCAACAGGTTTCCGCGATCCATTGCCCGATGCCGTTCTGCCCGTCGAACAACAGGCACGACCCGCTTTCGCTAGTCACGCGGCCCTCGGCGTGAGGGTCCATTTCGCCGGCCAGCAGTTGATCGACGTAGAACGTCAATAACTGGATGCCGTGCGAATCGACGCCGCGCAGGTTGGCGGCGACCAGCGAAGCCGCGACGATGGCGGCCTTGTGCGCCGGCACGCCGGCGGCCAACAGGATGGACTCACTGAAACTCCGGAGCACGGGAGCGGCAACGGTGGGCATGAAACTCCCATCCTAGCGCCAAATGCAGTTCGCTTAATTGGCGGCCAGGAAAGGCCGAGATGACTCTCGGCTCATCCGGCTTGAAAGCCCGCGCCACGAAGCGCTGGGCGCTTACTTTGCCGGCGTGCCGGGCACGCCCTTCGGCGGAAAGGCGGGGTTGGGAAAATCCACCTTGACTTCGGTGTTGAGGTGATCGGACCACTCTTTGGCGTGCTTCTGTTTGAGCACGTTGAAAATCTGGTCGCGCACTTCCGAAAGCGGGCGGATGTTCACGATGTCGGCTTTGAAAATGTAGAAGCCGTGAGGCTGCCGCACGGCGTCGGTGACCTCGCCCATCTCGAGCGCGAAAACCGCCTGGCGGATCGCATCCGGCAAGGGATCGGTGGTGGAGAACGTTCCGAAGTCGCCGTCCTTGGCTTTGGAGGGATCGTCCTCCGAGTTCTCCTTGACCAACTTCACGAAATCGGCGCCGCCTTTGGCTTGGGCGACCAGTTTGTCTGCTTTGGCCTTGGCCTGCTCCTCGGTCAGCGACTTATCTTCCGCGGAGGGCGCGTCGGCAAAGGGAATATAGATGGCCTTGACCTTGACCTGTTTGAAGCTTTCCTTGTTCTTGCCATAATAGTTGACAATCTCGTTCGAATCCACGGTAGTGGTCGCGATCGCGTCCTGCACCAGCGCCACGGACAGGTTGTACAGCCGCGAAAAGGCGAGGATTTCTTTGGTCGGGCTCTGCTCATCGAGCTTCCTTTCGAGCGCGATTTGCTGGTACTTCAGCATGGTGGCGTACTCGTGGAAGAACTCGACGGGATCTTGCCTGGCCGCATTCTGCATGGGAACCGGAAGCGCCGGATAGAGCTTCTTTAAGTCGCCCATGGTGAATTTCGTGCCGTCCTGAAACTCGGCGATGACCGTCGGATCGGGCAGATCGGGGAAAGCAGGTGCGGCGGCTTTAGGCTTGGCGCTGGCGGCGGGCCGCGGACTCGCTAATGGGGGCGCCGGTGTTTGCGCGCTGACTGCGCTGAGGCAGACCAATAGAAGAAAGCAGGGGCTTTTCATAATAGATTGGCTGTGATTTTTCAGTATATCATTCGGCGCGGGGACACTCCTTTTTGAGACGCGGTCCACGCGAAAAGGTTTGGACTCGGCGCTACCCCGCCAGGCCGGGCAGCCCGCCCATGCCGCGCGCGGATTGGACGGCGCGGAGAATCGCCTGGGCCACCGCTTCGGCCGCCGCCACGCCGAGCGAATCGATGCCGGCCTCGATCGAGCCCAGGGACAGTGCGAAGACAATGTCGCCATCCACCGTTGTGTTCACCGGACAGATGGAGCGCGCCATGCCGAGGCTTCCGGATTCGGCCAGTTTCCTGGCCTGCAACTTAGTCAGGCGCGCATTGGTGGCGACCACCGCGAGCGTCGTGTTCTTAGGCGTGTTCTTAGGCGTCGCAGCGCTGCCCGCTTCCGCGCTGTGGCGTTTCATGTAGGCGGCGGTATCCAGGAACTCGCGGCTCGCTGGCGAACGGCGCGCGCCAGCGACGATTTTGCCGCTGGCCGGGTCGCGCACATCGCCCATCGCGTTGACGGCCACCAGGCTGGCCACCAGCACGCCGCCATCGAGTTCCACGGTAGCCGAACCTAGCCCGGATTTCATGGCATGCTCGATACCCAAAATCTTGCCCACGGTGGCGCCCGTGCCGGCGCCCACCGCGCCTTCGGCAACCGGATCGGCCGTGGCGGCGGCGGCGGCGGCTTCGCCCATCGCCAGATTGGGGTGGGTGTTCGACTTGCCTAGCCCCAAATCGAAGAGGATGGCCGCCGGTACGATGGGGACGTGCTCGCCGCCGAAGGCGAACCCGACGCCGCGCCGCGCCAGGTAGCGCCGCACGCCGGAAGCCGCTTCCAGTCCGAAGGCGCTGCCGCCGGCCAGCAGGATGGCGTGGACGCGATCGGCCACGTGGGCCGGATCGAGGGTGGGCGTTTCCTCGGTTCCGCTGGCCGAGCCGCGAATGTCCACTCCGCCCACGGCGCCCTGCTCGCAGAGAATCGCCGTGCAGCCGGTGAGCGCCTCGTAATCGGAGACGTGGCCGACGCGAATGCCGGGAATATCAGTGAGACCCTTCACGGCTTGTATGGTAGCATCGGAGTTCGGAGAACGACCTGATTGTTGGATCTGCTGAAGGAGCCTGTTCTCGCCGTTCAAGAATTCGTCGTGCTGGCGGGCAGAGCCTTCCAAAATATCTTCCGCAAGCCGCATTACTTCGACGACGTCATCCTGCAGATGGATACCATCGGTGTCGGCAGCCTGGTGGTGGTGGTCCTGGTCGGCTTGTTTTCCGGTGTCGTGATGGCGCTGCAGATGTCGCGCGCGCTCGCGCAATACGGGGAAGTGGAAAAGACCGGTACCCTGGTGGCGATCACGCTGGCGCGCGAGCTGGGCCCGGTGCTGACGGCCATCATGATGGCGGGGCGCAACTCCTCCGGTATCGCCAGCGAGCTGGGGTCGATGAAGGTGACCGAGCAGATCGACGCCATGCGCGCGCTGGGAACCGACCCGATTCAAAAGCTGGTAACGCCGCGCCTGGTGGCGACCTGCTTTATGCTGCCGCTGCTCACCGTGATCGCGGATTTCGTGGGCCTGTTCGGCGGCTGGGTGATCGCCATCGTGAAGCTTCACCTCACTTCGCGGCTGTACTGGACCTCCTCCTGGCAGGCGCTCGAATGGAACGACGTGGCGCAGGGGCTGATCAAGCCGCTGGTGTTCGCCGTGGTGGTTTCGCTGATCGGCTGCTTCTACGGTTTGCGCGCCTCGGGAGGCACGCAGGGTGTGGGCCGCGCGACCACGCAGGCGATGGTGGCGGCCACCATCATGATCTTCATCACCGACGTGATGATCACGGAAATGTTTGTCAGCCAGGGTGTAAGCTGATGGCGGAAACCGGATCGCCCAGTGTTCTGCGGTTTGAAAACGTCACCGTTTCCTTTGACGGCGAGGCGGTGCTTCGGGACGTTTCCTTCGAGGCTTTCGAGGGCGAATCCAGAGTGATCCTGGGCGCGGCCGGCAGCGGCAAGACGGTGCTGTTGAAGACCGCGCTGGGCCTGATACGGCCCGATTCCGGCCGCGTGCTGGTCTTCGGAAAAGATCTGGGCAAGATGCGGGAAGGGCAGCTTTTCGATATCCGCAGCCGGATCGGCATGGTGTTCCAGGAAAGCGCCCTGTTCGATTCGCTCAACATCGAGGAGAACGTCGCGTACCCGCTGCGCAATCAGAAATCGATTCGCTGTCCGGCCGGCGAGGTGCACGGGCGGGTGGAGCAGGCGCTCGACTTCGTGGAGCTGGGCGGCACGCTGGAGAAATTCCCCGCCGAGCTTTCCGGCGGCATGCGGCGGCGCGCCGCCATCGCCCGCGCGGTGGTGACCGCTCCGCCGCTGGTGCTCTACGATTCGCCCAGCGCCGGCCTGGACCCGATCACGGCCCACACCATCATGGCCTTGCTCATCAAGGAGCGCGACATGACGCAAACCACCACGATCCTGGTGACCTATCGCTACCAGGACGGGAACCTGATGGCCAACTTCCGCTACAATTCGAAACAAGGGCGTCTGGAGCCGGCCCGGCATTCGGATGGGCCGCTCCCGCGCACCACGTTCATGGTGCTGCGCGAGGGCCGCCTGGTCTTTGAAGGCGATCAGGACCGGCTGGAGTCGACGGCCGACGAGTATATTTCGAAGTTTTGCAAGCACCGGGAATAACGCATGGCGGATCGCGCGAAAGTTCGTTGGTCGCAACTCAAGATCGGCATCGTCGCCGGCACCGGCTTCATCATTCTTTTCGTCCTGGTGTTTTTGCTGACGTCGAGCCATAGCCCGTTTTCTCATTACGCGCTGCTGCGCACGTACATGGACAACGCGGCGGGACTTCCCGACGGCACCGAAGTCCGGCTGAACGGCATCATCATCGGTTTTCTCGAAACGCCCAGGCTGACCGAGTCACACGACCCGAAGCGCGCGGTGGAGTTCACCATGGACGTGAAGCCGGCATTCCTGGCGCAGATTCCGGAAGATTCGTCGGTTGCCATCGCCGCCTCCACATTGCTGGGCGGCAAGGTGATCGACATCACCAAGGGCGTGTCGAAGGTTGCCGTGAAGCCGGGCGCCGAGCTGCGCTCCGCCCAGGTGGAGGACATCCCGCAACTGATGGGTGAAATGAAAGTGGTCCTCGATAGCTTGCAGACGATCGTCGTGCGCGTGGACAACCTGCTGAGTGGGGTCGAGCAGGGCAAGGGCAACATCGGCAAGCTGATCAAGGACGAGGAACTCTACGACCGGCTGAACGGCATCGCCGCCGAAGGTCAGAAGCTGTTGGGCGATGTGCGCACGGCCAACGGAACGCTGGGGAAACTGATCTACGACGACGCGCTCTACCGGGATCTGGACGCTCCCTTGAAGCGGATCGACGCGATGATCGCCGACTTGCAGGGCGGGCAGGGCACGGCGGGCAAGCTGCTCAAGGACCCGGCGCTTTATGACGAAGCCCACCAGTCGCTCACCGAGATTCACGCGCTGCTCAACCAGCTCAACGCGGGAAAGGGCACCGCCGGCAAGCTCATCAAGGACGACCAGCTCTACACCCACATGGACGAGCTGGTGGCCAAATTCAACTCGACCGTGGACAAGATCAACGCCGGCCAGGGCACGCTGGGCCAGTTGGCGGTAAACCCGGCGCTCTACGACGCGCTCACCAGCGCGACGCTGGAATTCCAGTCGCTGGCCAAGGACATGCACGCCAATCCCAAGCGGTTCCTGTCCATCCGGCTGGGCCTGTTTTGAGTGCGCGCCGCCAACTGATAGTGAACGCGGACGATTTCGGATTCACGCCAGACGTCAACTCGGGCATCGTGGAAGCGCACCGGCGCGGCATCCTGACGGCAACCACGCTGATGGCCAACGGCGACGCGTTTGACGATGCGGTGCGGCTGGCGCGCGAAACGCCGTCGCTCGATATCGGCTGCCACCTGGTGTTGATCGGCGGACGCTCGCTGGTGACGGGTAATCCGTTTCCGGCCACGGTGGCGCAACTGCTGGTGGCGTTGGCGCGCCGCCAGATCCGGCTCTATGACGAACTGGCGGCGCAGACGCGGCGTGTGATCGCGTCCGGCATCCGGCCCACCCATCTCGACACGCACAAGCACACGCATCTGGCTCCGCCGGTGCTCGAAGCGGTGGCTTCGGTCGCGCGGGATTTCGGCATTCGCTGGGTGCGCCGGCCGTTCGATTTTCCGATGGGCGCACTGGGAGGGCCACGCCTGACGCGCCTCGTGAACGGCGCGCTTGGTTTGTTGCGAGGCCGCGTTCAGCGCGTGCTGGCGGCGCACGGCTGCCGCACCGTCGATCATTTCGCCGGTTTCCAACTGACCGGCCGCCTGGGATCGGGCGAGCTGACGGCGCTGGCCGCCGCGCTGCCCGAAGGATCCACTGAGCTGATGTGCCATCCGGGGCACTGCGGCGAGGCGCTGCGCAACGCGCACACCCGCCTCAAGGAGAGCCGCGAGCGTGAGCTTGCCGCGTTGATCGCGCCCGAGGTGCGGCAGGCGCTCGAACGGCACTCCATCGAGCTGGTGAATTTCGCGGGATTGGGGTAGGGCACGCTTTAGTTTGCCCAAATTGCGACACGACGGCCACAGATAAACACGGACCAACACAGATTGAAAAGGATTGGCTCATGGTTGTGGGCAACGAGTAGGTGTCGCCTAGTAATCAAATGCAAGAGCTTCAGGGGCAAGCCCGCCCCACCAATGCAACCCGAATTTGGGTGTTAGTCGATGGTCGTTATACGGCTGCCGTCGTCGGACGGCGATAGGCAGATGCGCCTGTGCTGGCGTTCAATGGCGGCGAACAATAGGGCAGGCTGGATCGGCTTGGTGACGTAGTCATCCATGCCGGCCTCCAGGCAACGCTCGCGATCGCCCTCCATAGCGTGAGCCGTGAAGGCGATGATGGGAATGCGCCCACCGCAATGCCGTTCCCGTGCGCGGATTTCGGCGGTGGCCTCGAATCCGCCCATTTCGGGCATCTGTATGTCCATCAGGACGACGTCGAAGCACTGTCGCTCGAAGGCGGCCAGTGCTTCGACCCCGTTGTCCGCGGTCACTACCGTGTAGCCGCGCTTGTGCAGCAGCCGCACGGCGAGCTTCTGGTTGACCGGGTTGTCTTCGGCCAGCAGAATGGCGACCGAAGAGGAGCGCGGCGGAGGATTCTCGACGGCTGGAACGGCTGCGGCCGGGACGGCTGCGTTCGGTTCGGATTCGACGGCGGTGGCCAGGGCGGCCAGGTCCGAAGCGCGAGCGCATTCGCCGTTTGCCGGCTCCTCCTGAGCTGGTGCGTTCTGAAACAAGGCGGTGAAGTGGAAGCAACTTCCTTGTCCGGGCGCGCTCTTCACCCAGATGCGCCCCCGCATCAGGGCCACGAACTGGGTACAGATGGTAAGTCCGAGACCCGGGCCGCCATAGCGGCGCGTGTGCGACCCATCCACTTGAGAGAAGGGCTCGAAGATCAAGGCTTGGTTCTCCGGCGCAATGCCGATGCCGGTATCGGCGACCTCGAAATGCAGCAGCACGCCGTCTGCTGCGTCTTGCAGCTCCACGCGCAAGGAAACCTGGCCCTGTTCGGTGAACTTCACCGCGTTGCCGAGCAGGTTGATCAAAACCCGGCGCAGGTGGACCGGGTCTCCCACCAGGAGGCGCGGCACGCCTGGGCCTATGTAAGACTGTGCTTCGAGATTCTTATGGCGGGCCTCGAACTCGATGTTCCGCATGGCCGCGCTCACCAGCGCGGGCAGGTCGAAGATGGCCGTTTCCATTTCGGTTTTGCCGGCTTCGATCTTGGAGAGGTCGAGGACTTCGTTCAGGATGCCGAGCAGGGATGCCGATGAACTGCGCACCGTCAGCAGGTACTCCCGCTGTTCGGCCGTGAGAGGCGTGTCCAGCGCCAGTTCGGTCATACCGACGATGCCGTTCATGGGCGTGCGGATTTCGTGGCTGATGTTGCAGAGAAACTGATCTTTGAGCCGCGCGGCCTGGCGGATTTCGCGCAGCAGGTGTTCGATCTCGATCTTCTGCTGCTCCACCGTATCGCGCTCGCTTTCGGCGCGAGCCTTTTCGAAGCTCAAACTCTGCGTGCGGTCCGCCACCGCTTCTTCCAGTTCTTTTTGCCGCCGGAGCATGCTGCGCACGCGCCAGTCCCAAGCCAGGCGGGCCAGCAGCGCGAGCGCGGCTATCGCCGCCAGTTGACACCACCACGCACGCCACCAGGCGGGACGGATCGTAAACGCGAGGCGCGCGGGTGTTCCCAGCCAGGCGCTTTGTCCGGCGTTGGACTGCACCTCGAAGGTGTAACTTCCGGCGGGCAGGCTGGGGAAATGCGCTTCGCGCAACTGGGTCTCGGTCCAGCGCTCCTCGAGGCCGGCGATGCGATAACGGAAGCGCACCGTATCCTCGTTGACGAACGTCAGGGCCGCAAAGTCAATCGTGAGCGACCGCCGGGACCACGGCACTGAAATGGCTGTGCCCAAACCGGCATTCGACCCGCCGAGAGCGGCGGAAGTGAGCATCACCGGGGCGGCCATGGGGCGCGCCGGCAGCCCGGTGGCGGGAATCCGCAAATGCGAGATGCCCCGGCTGGTGCCGATCCATACGCTGCCGTCGGCGTCGGCCCAAAAAGCGTTGGCATTCGTATCGTCCCAAACCAGCCCGTCAGTGTGATCCAGGTGCCGCCAGAAGCGACCGTCCAGAATGTCCACGCCCTGGTCGCTGCCGAACCAAATCCAGCCGCGGCGGTCGCATCCGATAAAGTAGATCTTCCCCGACCGCAACCCGTCTTTGCTCGAGAAGTGGCGCCAGCGCGGACGTGGGCCATCGAAGACAAGCTGCGACACGCCGACCGGTTCGGCATAGGAAATCCACAACGAACCGTCTCGCGCCTCGGCCAGTTTGCCCACCCGGTCATGGAGCAGACCGTCGGCCGTGGTCAGCCGTGTCCACCGGCCCGCCTCCAGCCGCAGCAGCCCTCCCCAGCCTCCCACCCAGAGCCGGCCTTTTCGGTCGACCAACGATGTCTCGACATACTCGGTTTCGCGCTCCGACGGCAGCGTCTGGCGTTCGAAGCGGAGGGAACCGCGCCGGCTCACTGCGAGATACAGCCCGTTGGTCGTGCCTGCCCAAACGCGATTCTTGGGATCGACGGCAATCGTGCTGACCCAGGGATTCTCCAGGCCCGACTCCCGCCCGTATGCTGTGGCCACAGCCCTGCGCAAATCGACGTGAACAGCGCCGCTGGCCTGTGCCAGCCACATTGACCCGTCGGGCGCCCAGGCCAGATTGGTGGTCACGCCGGCTGGCAGGCCGGGCATTCGCAGGTCCCTCCACCGTTGGGCGCTTTCAGCAAAGCGGCTGACTCCGGCATCGTGGATGGCCCACAGACCGCCCCAGTGGTCGCGCTCGATACCCCAGATCGATTCGGACGAAAGTCCTTCCGTTTCGGTCCACTGATCCCAGTTAGGATAGCCCAGCCACCGCGCCAAGCCGCCACCCCACATCCCGATCCAAATCGAGCCCTCGCGGTCCTCGAGAGCGCAGGTGACGGAACTGAACGGCAGGCCGCGCGATTTTCCGATGATTTCCCAGCCTGCCGCCGTGCGACGTGCCAGCCCGCGGATGGTGGGGACCCACAATTGGCCATCCCGGCCGACCTGGAGCGTCCCCGCGAACGCCGGCGGTAGTCCTTCATCCCGGCGAAGGAACCGGCTTTCCCCTTTATGCAATTCGATCAGCTTGCTGCGGCTGCGGGCCCAAAGATTGCCCTCCTGGTCGAAGAGCACCGCGTACCACATGTCTTCCGCAACGCCTCGCCCGGCGGCAAGAACGGCCCGCCCATTCTCCAGCCGGCAAAGGCCGGAGCCACACGTATACCAGACCGAGCCGGTCGCGGAAACCGCGACGCTACGCACTGTCTGCCCTTTTTGCTCGGGAACCGTGTATAACGTAGAGGTGGATTTCCCGGCTCCGCCCACCGGCGGCGCCTGAACCAGAAGGCCTTTCGACAGGCCCACGTACAGGCGCCCGAACGAGTCGGACGTAACGGCGTTTGCCCCGGTTCCGGGTGAGATATCCACCACTTCGAACCTCTCCCCGCGCAGCCGTGCCAGGCCGCGCGGCGTCGCCACCCAAAGCGTCCCATCCCGGCTCTGGTGGATTGCCTGAACCTCGGAGGCCGGCAGACCATCGGCCATGCTGAAACCGCGGAAGCGGCGGCCATCGTAGCGATACAGGCCATTGATCGTCCCGATCCACAAAAACCCCGCGCGGTCCTGGAGCAAGGCATGAACCGCTTGATTGAGCAGTCCCGACTCCCGGTCGTAGTATTTGAAACTATAGCGTTGTGCGTAACCGCCGGCCGATAGCAGGGTCAGGCAGAAGAGCGCACATGCGGCGCGACATCTCACTCTGTCCGGTGTTATCGGCTGAACGGAATTGGCGCTATAGGGCCACGGGGCGACGGTCTTGCGGGGAACCGCGTTGCGGCGCCGGCCGTCGCGGGCGGTGCGCTACGCTGGTGGCTGGCGACGATGCCGTCGAACATCGAAATTAAGGCGGTCCTTCGCGACCGAGCCGCAGCGGAGACTTCCTTTCGAGATGCTGAACAGCGTCAATCCGGAAGCTAGTGTCCCGTCTCTGAAGTTCGTTGACAAAAACCCATGAGGCTATCGCCCTGTTGCAGGGCCTAAAGGCCATGTTTAGTAGATCCCACGCCGGCACGGCTGAAGCCGTGCCCTGATACAAAGCTCTGGAATCATGTTGCGAACTTGTGAGGCAGGACACTAGGACGCTACATCTTCGAGCAGGCCCAAATTTGAATCGCGCAATTCTTGCCGGCGGCTTTCTTGCATTCGAGCATCCTGAGCGATGGCCCAGGGAACGGCCAGATCGATCTCCTCCGGTACGGAGCGCCATGGTTGCAGTCTTCCTGGGATGCGGGCTCCGTAGGGCCGAGGCAGGACGCCCGCCGGAAACCATCAGCCCGCCGTCGCCTACAGCGTGAACTCGGCTCCCCTCCATTCCCTCGCCTCGCGTGGGACCAATCGTGCCCACGGAAAACCGCTAAGCTTTTGAAAACAATCAAAACCGGTGTCCCAAAATGGGCCGATCTTTCCCATTTTTCCGCTGGTGCCGAAGCGCAAGCGGGCCGCGCGAAAGGCCTGCTTGCTAAGCTCAGTTTGGCACAAGAGGGAGTGCGGGGACGACGTCCGGAGTGCGGGGATAGGGGTGTAAGGCCTGTGGGGACAGCGGTTTGCGAAAACTCCCGAAAGTGGTGATTGCATGAGAGCGCTGCGGCGACACAATGGCCACCGCGGCGGATTCGGGGTTGCGTCCCGTCCGTGCCCGGCGTTCCGTCCCCGACGTTCCATTTGAGCGCAATTCGCCGGTTCCGTTTGACATGTGACACGTGTCACCGTACAATCAGATCGTGATAGCGAGCTTCCGCCACAAGGGACTCAAGAGATGTTCCAGGATGGCCAGGTCCGCCTCATAGATCCCTCCCTCCGGGTCCGCGTTACCAACATCCTCGCGGTACTCGATGCCGCATCAAGCGCGCTCGATCTTGCTGGCCCTGGAAATCGCTGCACGAACTACAGGGAGACCAGGAGGGAGTCTGGTCTGTCATCGTAAGCGGAAACTGGCGAATTACCTTCCGCTTCGCCGACGGAAACGCTCACGATGTTGATTTGATCGACTATCACTAGAAGGACACAATATGCCCATGAAGAATCACCCGCATCCCGGCCGCATCGTCCGCCAGGATTTCCTGGAACCGCTTGGCTTAACCGTCACCGAGGCCGCTAAGGTGCTTGGCGTTGCGCGCCAGACCGTCAACAACCTGGTTAACGAAAAGGCCGGCATATCGGCGGAAATGGCCGTGCGACTGTCGAAGGCGTTCGGACCTAGCCCCGAGATGTGGGTTCGCCTCCAGGCCAATTACGACCTTTCGCGGGTGCGGCAAGACGAGATCAATGTCGCGCGCTACAAGCGGGCTTCATAGATCCGCACTCCGCCGCTCAAGGAGGCAAAATGAAACGCGACAGACTGAGACTCGAAGTTCGTTGACAAAAACCCCACGAGGCCATCGCTCTGTCACAGGGCCTAAAGGCCATGTTTAGTAGGTCCCATGCCGGCACGGCTGAAGCCGTGCCCTGATACAAGGCTCCGGAATCATGTTGCGAACTTGTGAGATTTGCGTCAAGTTTCAGGCGGCAAGTTTGGCCTGATCCACCCGAGAGTTGATCTGCTGTTCCAGTCTGTCGAAATTGCGCCGCCGGGACGCCAGGCGAGGGGCGCCGGCCCGTGTTGCACTCGTATCGGCAGCCTTGGGCGGCTTTGCTTACTGATTTGCTGACGGCGCTTTTTTCGCCGGCTCGTTGAAGGAGCGCTCGGTTTTGTTCTGGGGATCAGTTGAGACGGGCTGATCCCGCCAGAGCCAGCGCATCATGTCGGGCAGAATGGCGGCGCCCATCTTTTGTCCGTGCTTGTTCATCCCCCAGGTGTAATTGAGGTCGTAGCCTTTTTCGGTGAGCGCCTGCATCATCCTGACGTTCTGCAGGA
>OCTA010000773.1_pt1 | contig 29409 bp, 27 predicted proteins | sample 1538991 | NCBI WGS metagenome assembly OCTA01 (sample SAMEA3539302, study PRJEB22396) | soil metagenome | biome: tundra; feature: field; material: soil | place: USA | collected 2010-05 | depth 0.15 m | reverse complement strand
AGCCAGCCCAGATGAGCCAGCCAGTCAAGCGCCTGCTGTTTGCCGGCGAGGCTATCGTCGACCTGCTGATGTGGGTGCCCGCGCTGCCCGAGCGCGGCGGCGACATGCTCGCGGAGTCCTCCGCCGTGCAGGTCGGCGGCGGGTTCAACATCATGGCCGCCGCCGTCCGGCAGGGCCTGCCCGTCGTCTACGCCGGGGGTCACGGCACCGGGCCGTGGGGGGAGAAGGTGGGGGCGGCCCTGGCCGCGGAGAACATCCACCTGCTCCGTGCGCCCGACCCGGACGCGGACACAGGTTTCGACGTGGCGCTGGTCGAGGCCGACGGTGAGCGGACGTTCGTCACGCACCTGGGCGCCGAGTCGCTGCGCGAGCCGGGCGCCTGGGACCTGGTCCAGGTCAGGCCGGGTGACGCCGTCTACGTGTCGGGCTACGGTCTGGTCCCGCCCGGTTCGGGTCCCATCCTCGGCGCCTGGGCCGCCGCCCTGCCACCGGAGGTTCTGCTGTTCGTGGACCCCGGGCCGCTGGCCGCGGAGATCCCCGCGCCGGTCCTGGACCCGGTGCTGGCCCGGTGCGACTGGTGGAGTTGCAACCAGCGTGAAGGCGCCCTGCTCACAAGCACCAGCGACCCGGCCGAGGCGGCCCGCCGCCTAATCGGTCGAACCGGCCACGCCGACGTGATCGTCCGAGCCGGCCAGGACGGCTGCGTGCTGGCCCTGCGCACGACCGGCCCGGGGATCGACGCCGCTCTGTCCCTCAGCCACATCCCGGCGCCCGCGGTCACGGCGGTCGACACGACCGGTGCCGGGGACGCCCACTCCGGGGTGTTCCTGGCCGCCCTGGCCGCCGGGCTGACCGCGACCGACGCGGCTCGCCGGGCCAACGCCGCCGCCGCCCTCACCGTCACCCGCTCCGGAGCTGCCGTTTCCCCCACCCGCGCCGAACTAGACCAGTTCCTCGCCCGCCCCCAGGCAGCCCGGCAACATCGTGGACAGTTACCCCCAGCCGTCGTCTCCAGCGAGGCCGCCCCGGACAGGCTCCACGCTTCGGGCCTCCCCGCGCCGGGCAAGCGTTACAGGTTGCAGGGCTAGTTAGCTGGTCGGTGGCGGGATGAAGCCGCTGCCGACCGCGGCGTTCAGTGGCCCGCATCCACGACCGGAACCGGCTGGTCATCGCCTTTGCTGTCACCAGGGCAGGGTCATCGCCGGGAACGTTCTCGAGGCTCGCGAGCTGCGCGTACTCCTTATCCGGGAGCCCGAGGCCAATGATCGGCAAGCCCAGGTCCCGCCAGGAGCTGAACCCTTCGGCCAGCGGCACCGGCAGCGCAACGGCATCCACCCTTGCGCCCGCGTCGGCGACCCTGGCGGCGAAGGAGTCCAGGTTCGCGCGGACGTCACTGGCGATCGGCACGATGTCTGAGCCCTCGCCGAACACCGTCGCGACCCGGAGTTCGCCCACGTCGCCCAGGCTGGTTCCAGTATTGAGCTCCAGGCGCCAGCCCGCCGCCAGCTCGATCGGACCGAGCTGGGGATGGATGAGTATCTTGTGGTCCTCGAAGCGGTTCGCGACCTCGTGCCGCTCCCACAGCTCGGCGAAGTCTGTGGAGCATTATCTCCCACCCAGAGGCAGGCTCGCATCATCGTGGATAGTTACCATCGTATGACCACGGTAAATATCCACGATAACCCAGTTCGAGGCTTGAAAGGGAACGTGTTGGCGAACGTGGGGGGCGGTTAGGCTTTGAGGCTGAGGAGTATGGTGACGGTGAGGTTGCCGGGGGCGATGGTGAGACGGGTATCGAGGGCGACCTTGCTGGTCACGGTGACGGTTACCGTCACCGATCCGCCGGCCCCCAGGTTTCCCTCGGCTGGGGTCACCGTCATCTTGCCGGCCATCCCCGGCGGGATCCTGATCACGTAGTGGCTGACCGGGCCGTCCACCGCGGAGAGAAGGAACTTCCCGCTCGCCGCCTTACCGCGGGTGGAGGTGAGCACCAGCTCGTCCGGCGTCGCCGCCAGGACGCCCGGCACGATTGACGGGGAGACAGACGGGGACGGGGAGGCGGAGGGTGACGGGGACGGGGACGGCGACGCGGACGTCCCGGACGGCGAAGCCGAGGGCGTAGGCGTCCTCCCCTGGCTCGCCGGGGAGGCCGGGCTGGTTATGCCCCCCAGTGCGGTGACCGATGGCGTCGGCTGGCCCGGCGCCGGTGATGCCTGCGGGCGGCCCGATGACGAAGCCCCCGGAGAGCCCGAAGCCCCCGGAGCGCCGGGCGAGCCCCCAGCGAGCCCGCCGCCGTTTACGGCGGCGGAGGCCTGGGCGCGGTGCGGGCCGCCGACGGTCAGCATGGTCAGGAGCCCGCCCGCTACCGCCACCGTCGCCACGGTCGCCACCGCGGCCGCGGCCGCGGCGCGGGGATGGCGCCGGAGCCGTCGCCACCACTGCGGCGCGGGCGAGCCGATCGCCTTCGGGAAACCCGCCGGGCCGAACGTCCCCGCGTGATGCGCCACGCTCGCCCGATCCGCGCGGCCGGCTGGCGTGTTGTCGGCGCAAGCCCGCAGCACCTCTCCGCGCAGCGAGGCGGGCAGCGCGGCCGGAGGCAGGGCGCCGTCACCTGGGGTTTTCTGCGGCGGCGGCGTAACGCCCGCGGTGCTGAGCCGGCGTAGGCACTCATTGCGCGCCACCGCGTGCAGCCAGGGGCGGAGCCTGCCGGGGTCGCGCAGCCTTTCGAGCCTGGAGGAGGCGATGAGGAAGGTGTCCCGCACGGCGCCGGCCGCATCGTCGGGGGTAGGCAGCATGAAGCTGCAGTAGGTGTAGAGCGGGGCGGCGTACCGGTCGTACGCCTCGGCGAACCCGTGCGGGTCACCTGCGACGATAGCCGCGACCACCTCTCCGTCCTGCATGCGTTAACGGTAGTGGGGTCTGGCATTTGGCTCAGTCGGAACGAATAACCAGATAGCGGAAAAAGAGCAACGAGCTCGTCACGCGGGCGGCTATCCGTCCGCGAACTCGCCCGGTGAGGTAACCGAGGGCAACATCGGCCGTGATAACGGAAACGGCGGTGTCGACGTGGGCGTGGGCAGGGGAGTCCCCGTGGACGTCGGTGTCGGTGTCGGTGTCGGTGTCGGTGAGTTCAGCGACCGTGACGGCTTCGGCAGGGGAGATGCTGAGCTGCTAGCCGAGCGAGACGGTGATGGCTTCGCCGTGCCCGCCGAAGCCCGGCTCCGCCAGCATCCAGCGGCAGTAACCGTAAAGGGACTCCGCGTACGTGTCGTACGCGCCGGCCAGCCCGGCCGGGTCGCCCGCCGCAACGGCCGCGACGATCTCGCGGTCCTCCATGGCCACACGGTAGTTGAAATGCTAGCTTCCGGCCCAGTTTGTTAACAACGAATCATCAGTCACAGGTCAGTTGTAGCTCGCGTCCGGTCCGTTGTAGCTCGCGTCCGGCGGCTGGGCCGGTTCGGTGTCCTGGGCCGGGGGATGGAACGGGATCCACACCTGCACGCTTGTTCCGGCTCCGGCCGTCGACTTGAGCATGGCGTGACCACCGTGAGCTGCGGCGATCGCCTGCACGATGGACAGGCCCAGGCCGCTGCCGCGGCCGCCGTGGCCGTTGTGGCCGCCCCGGTAGAAGCGGTCGAACGCCCGGGCCGCCGCTTCGGCGTCCATGCCCTGGCCCGAGTCGGTCACCTTGAGCAGCGCACCCTGGCCGGCCGTGGCCAGCCGGACCGCCACCGGGGTGTCCGGGCTGGTGTGCTCGCGGACGTTGCCGAGCAGGTTGGCCAGCACCTGCCTGATCCGCGGCTCGTCGGCCACCACCACCAGGCTGTTCGGTGTCCTGGCGTGGACCGGCCGTCCCGGCTCCACCGCCTGGGCGTCGGCGACGGCGTCCTGGACCAGCGCGGACAGGTCGGTCTCGGTCAGGTCGAGCGAGGAGTTGCGGTCCAGCCGGGCCAGCTCGAGCAGCTCGGCGACCAGGCTGGACATGCGGTCGGCCTCCTGCTCGATCCGGCGCATGGCGTTCGGCAGCCGGTCGGGGCCCAGCGCCCCCTGCCGGTAGAGCTCGGCGTAGCCGAGGATGGTGGTCAGCGGCGTGCGCAGCTCGTGCGAGGCGTCCGCGGCGAACTGCCGGACCTTCTGCTCAGACTCATACCTGGCCCCGAACGCCTGCTGGATCCGGTCCAGCATGGTGTTGATGGCCCCGGCCAGCCGCCCCGCCTCGGCGTGGTCGCCGGGGTCGGGCATCCGGGCGGTCAGGTCGCCCCGGCTGGTGATCACGTCGGCGGTGCTCGCCATCCGGTCCAGCGGCGCCAGGCCGCGGCTGATCAGCCAGCGACCGCCCACCGCGAGCAGCGCGAGCAGGACGGCGCCGGTGATCAGCTCAGCCAGCACCAGGCCGCGGACCTCGCTGCCCACCGCGCTGTCCGGCCGGGCGATCAGCAGCACGCTCTGGCCGGGTGGCAGCAGGCTGGCGCTGTGCTCCGCTTCTAGTTTGCCGACGAGCCGCCAGATCGCCGTCAGCGTCGGGTAGCCCTGCTCGGAGATGCTGAAGAGCGTGCTCGCGCGGTTCTGGTCCGGACCGAAGTACGCCCTCGCCTGCCCGCTGGCCAGCAGCTGCTTCAGCAGTGCCGACAGTTCTGACGAGGCCGCCGACGGCGGGGACAGCACGCCCACCTGGCGAGTGGGGATATTGACGTAGGCCACCGCGTACCCGCCGGTGAGGTCGGCGACCTCGCTCAGCTTGATCCGGGTGGTCAGCCTCAGGTCGTTGTTGAACTGGTCCTGCTCGGAGTTCCCCAGCACGACCGTGGTGACCACGCCCATGACGATGAGGAACAGGGCGGTGACGGTGATGAGGCCGGCCAGCAGCCGGGACCGCAGCGAGAGCCTGCCGCGGCCGGTCGCCAGCCGCCGCGTGAGGTTCATCGGCTGGCGCGCTCGGTTTCTGGCGGCGGCCGCAGGCTGTACCCGACGCCGCGCTGGGTGTGGATCAGCGGCGGCCCGAGCGGGTCGAGCTTGCGGCGCAGGTAGCTGACGTAGGTCTCCACCACCTGGGACTGGCCGGCGAACTCCCAGCCCCACACGTTCTCAAGCAGCTGCTGCCGGGTCAGCATCCGCCCATGGTTGCGCATCAGGTACGCCAGCAGCCGGAACTCCGTCGGCGAGAGCTCCACCTGGGTGCCGCCGCGGCGCACGACCCAGTGCTCCTCGTCCAGTTCCAGGTCGCCGACCGTCAGCATCTCCGCGTCGCTGCCGAGCTGGCCGTCGGTTCCGGGCGCCCGGGCGGTGCGCCGCAGCACGGCCCGGACCCGGGCCACCAGCGCCTCGACCGAGAACGGCTTGGTGACGTAGTCGTCCCCGCCCAGGGTGAGCCCGCGGATGGTGTCGGAGGTGGTATCCCGCGCGGTCAGGAAGATGACCGGGACCTCGTTGCCCTCGGCGCGCAGCGTCCGGCAGACCTCGAAACCGTCCATGTCCGGCAGCATGACGTCCAGGATCATCAGGTCCGGCTCGTAGATCTCCGCCTGGTGCAGCGCGTCCTTGCCGCTGGAGCTGACCGCGACCGCGCAGCCGTGGAACTTGAGCGCGACCTCGACCAGCTCACGGATGTTCGGCTCGTCGTCGACCACGAGCACCTTGGGGATACGGTCACCGTCTGCCATGGGATCTCACGTTTCATTGTGCAGCATTGGACGCAGCATAAATGACGCAGCATAAATAATGCAGCATGCTGCGGCGCGCCCGCAGGATTAGGCGCGCCGCAGCGGATGTGGCTAATTAACTCAACGATGTCTGGGCCGAAGTAGATCCACTCGGGGTCGAGCTTGGGGTTGAGCTCGGCGTCGAGGAGGAGCCGGACTTAGGCGTCCGGACCACGATCAGCCGGGCATCCTTGGCCCCGCTGACCACGGGCCCGCCGGCAAAGACGGCTTCCCCGGCCGACAACGCGCTCGTCGTGGTCTTGCTGCCGCCCTTCCTGACCACCGTGTCGCTCACGATCGTCCAGGCCCAGGTGGTGCCGTCAGCCGCCTTGACCACGACGTCGCTGCCGGTCACCGACTGGATCGTGCCACGCTCGAACGCGACCGTGTGGAAGCCCTTCTTGTTGTGGTAGGTGAGTACGCCGTCAACACCGAACCGGCGCAGCCGTCCCAGCGCCCACCGGACGCGGGCCGCCGGCACGGTGGGCGACGTGCTGCTCGCGGTGTTCAGCGTCGAGTTCAGGTCGGCGGCCTGCGCGCTCGTCTGGGTGCTCAACTGGGCGCCCGCGGCCGACGTGCCGCCCCCTGATGTCGCCGCGAGGGCGACCCCGCCGCCTGCGAGGAAACCGGCCAGGGTGATGCCAGCGCCCCAGCGGAACAACCGCTTGTGGCGGGACCGCGCAGAGGAAAACCGTGAGGGTGTGCCCGCCGGGGTGCTGTCGTAGCGCTCGGCGGACGGGTCATATGAGTTGTTCATACCCATAAGAGTGCGTCCCGGGTCTTGGACATCGCCTCGTCCATCATGTACTTCACCTGGGAGTGCCCCGCGAGTTTGCTGTCGCCCAGCATGGCAGTATCGGTGAGTGCTCACGATTCTCTTGGTTTCCACGGCCGACACCGAACTGCTCGCGGCGGCGGCCTCCGGTGCGGGCTACCTGACCGCGAACCCCGCCCGCACCACGACGGAGCACGTGGTCGCCCTGGCGGCCCGCGCCGACCTGGTCCTGCTGCGGCTGCTCGGCGGCCGGAAGGCCTGGCCAGAGGGGGTAACCGCGCTGACCGCGAGCGGGCAGGGGCGCTACGGGGGCACGCCGCTGGTGGCGCTGGGCGGCGAGGCCAGCCCGGACGCCGAGCTGATGGCGCTGTCCACGGTGCCCGCGGGGGTGGCCGCCGAGGCGCTCGCCTACCTGCGCGAGGGCGGCCCGGAGAACCTGCGCGAGCTGGCCCGTTTCCTGTCCGACACGGTCTTCCTCACCGGCGAGGGCTTCGATCCCCCCCGCTCGATGCCCGGCTACGGCGTGCACGAGGTCCCCGGCCTGAATCCCCAGCCGGGCGGCCCAGTGGTAGGCGTCGTGTTCTACCGGGCGCACGAACTGGCCGGCAACACCGCCTTCGTCGACACCCTCTGCGCCGCCCTGGCGCAGCGAGGCGCGACCCCCCTGCCCGTCTTCTGCGGCTCGCTTCGCCATGGCGCCCACGACGGGGCCGACGCCGGCCTCGCTGACCTGCTCAAGCCCGCCGGCGCGGTGATCACCACCGTGCTCGCGGCCGGCGGCGCGGCGCCTGGAAATGCGACTGGCGGCACGACCGCCGAGGGCGACTGGGACGCAGGGCTCCTGGCCGGGCTGGACGTGCCGGTGCTGCAGGGGCTCTGCCTGACCAGCTCGCGCGCCCAGTGGGAGGCTTCCAGCGCCGCGCTGGCCCCGATCGACGCCGCGATGCAGGTCGCGATCCCGGAGTTCGACGGCCGCCTGATCACCGTGCCGTTCTCGTTCAAGGAGGAAGGCCCGGACGGGATCCCCCGCTACGCCGCCGACCCCGAGCGCGCGGCCCGGCTGGCCGGGATCGCCGTCCGCCACGCCCGCCTGGCCAGCACCCCGAACAACGCCAAACGCGTGGCCATCATGCTCTCCTCGTATCCCACCAAGCACGCCCGGATCGGCAACGCGGTCGGCCTGGACACCCCGGCGTCGGCGGTCGCGCTGCTGCGGGCCATGCGCGAGGCGGGCTACGACCTCGGCGACGGCTTTCCCGAGGACGGCGACACGCTGATCCACGCGCTGATCGCGGCCGGCGGACATGACACCGAATGGCTCACAGAAGACCAGCTCCGCGCCGCCCCCGCCCGGGTCCCCCTCACCGCGTACCGCCGTTTCTTCGACAATTTGCCGAACGGACTCGCCTGCGCCATCCAGTCCCACTGGGGCGACCCGCCGGGCGGCCTGTACACCGACGAGACCCCAGAGACCTCCGGCGATATCGTGCTCGCCTGCCTGCGGTTCGGCCACGTGGTGCTGATGATCCAGCCGCCGCGCGGGTTCGGCGAGAACCCGGTCGCGATCTACCACAACCCGGACCTGCCGCCGTCGCATCACTACCTGGCGGCGTACCGGTGGCTCGCGCAGGACTTCGGCGCCGACGCGATCGTGCACCTGGGCAAGCACGGCACGCTGGAGTGGCTGCCCGGCAAGGGACTTGGCCTGTCCGCGGGGTGCGCGCCGGACGCGGTGCTGGGCGACCTGCCGCTGGTGTACCCGTTCATCGTCAACGACCCGGGGGAGGGGACGCAGGCCAAGCGGCGCGCGCACGCGGTGATCATCGACCACCTGGTGCCGCCGATGGCGCGCGCCGATACCTACGGGGAGATGGCCAAGCTCGAGCAGCTCCTGGACGAGTACGCCACGGTGGCCGCGCTCGACCCGGACAAGCTGCCGGTCCTGCGGGCCCAGATCTGGTCGCTGATCCAGGCCGCGCACCTGCACCAGGACCTCGGCGTGGACGCCGAGCCCGGCTCGGCCGAATTCGACGAGTTCGTGCTGCACATCGACGGCTACCTGTGTGAGGTCAAGGACGCCGCGATCAAGGACGGCCTGCACATCCTCGGCGCCGCCCCGGTCGGCGAGGCGCTGGTCAACCTGGTCCTGGTCATCCTGCGCGCCCCCCAGCTGTGGAGCACCCGCTGGGGCGCCCTCCCGGGCCTGCGCGCCGCCCTCGGCTTCACCGAAGGAGACAACGCCCCCCGCGCCCAGGCCGACCACTACGAACAGCGAGCGCGCGACCTAGTCGAAGCGATGGCAGCCACCAACTGGGACGTAACACGAGCACCAGAAGTCGCTTCCCGCATCCTAAGCAACACTCCGTTGGAGCCGACCCCGGCTTTGTCTACGGTTTCGGGTGCTATAGCCCCCGAAACCGTAGACAAAGCCCCGAGCCCGGTCCAGCAGGTCACCCGGGTGCTTGAGTTCGCCTGCGCCGAGCTGGTGCCGCGGCTGAACGCGACCACCGGGGAGATCGCCGCGGTGCTGCACGCGCTGGACGGCGGCTACGTGCCCGCGGGCCCGTCCGGCTCGCCCACCCGGGGCCTGGTCAACGTGCTGCCGACCGGGCGCAACTTCTACTCGGTGGACCCGAAGGCCATCCCGTCTCGCACCTCGTTCCGGACCGGCCTGGCGCTGGCCGATTCGCTGCTGGCCCGGCACCTGGCGGATGAGGGGGAGTACCCGCGCTGCGTCGGCCTGACCGTGTGGGGCACCTCGGCCATGCGCACCCAGGGCGACGACATCGCCGAGGTGCTCGCGCTGATCGGCTGCCGGCCGCAGTGGGACGACGCGTCGCGCCGGGTCACCGGTTTTGAGATCGTCCCGATGGCCGAGCTCGGCCGGCCGAGGATCGACGTCACGCTGCGCATCTCCGGGTTCTTCCGCGACGCGTTCCCGCACGTGATCGCGCTGCTGGACGACGCGATCGGCGCGGTGGCGGCGCTCGGCGAGCCGCCCGAGGCTAACTACCTGCGCGCCCACGCCCAGGCCGACCACGCCACCCACGGTGACTGGCGGCGCGCCACGACCCGCATCTTCGGGTCCAAGCCGGGGGCCTACGGCGCCGGGCTGCTGCCCCTGATCGACGCGCGGAACTGGCGCGATGACGCCGACCTGGCCGAGGTCTACGCGGTCTGGGGCGGGTTTGCCTACGGGCGCGGGCTGGACGGGGTTAACGCCAGGCCCGACATGGAGAGCGCGTTCCGCCGGATCGCCGTGGCGGCCAAGAACGTCGACACCCGCGAGCACGACATCGCCGACTCCGACGACTACTTCCAGTACCACGGCGGCATGGTCGCCATGGTGCGCTCACTGACCGGCCGCAATCCCGCCGCCTACATCGGTGACTCGGCGGTACCCGACGCGCCGAAGACGCGGACGCTGGCCGAGGAGACCCGGCGCGTGTTCCGGTCCCGGGTGGTGAACCCGAAATGGATCGCGGCCATGCGCAGGCACGGCTACAAGGGGGCGTTCGAGCTGGCCGCGACCGTGGACTACCTGTTCGGCTACGACGCCACCGCGGGCGTGGTGCCGGACTGGATGTACGAGCAGCTGGCCGCCTCCTACGTCTTCGACGAACAGACCCAGTCGTTCATGCGGCAGTCCAATCCCTGGGCGCTGCGCGGCATCACCGAGCGCCTGCTCGAGGCCGCGTCCCGGGGCCTGTGGGAGTCGCCCGACGCCAGGACCCTGGACCAGCTGCGCCAGGTCTACCTCGACATGGAAGGTGACCTCGAGGACGGGAACTAGATTCAGGGAGCTACGTGGCTACCCGGCAGAGGTGCAGCCCGTCGCAGCGGCCAGGAACCTCGCCCTCGGCCCGCTTTTCCGCGATGTTTCTCATAACCTGACAAGGCGGAAGATTGGCCCTAAAGCGGACACTGACGTTCGGGATCTGCGATTCATGTGCGACACTAATAGCTGTCCGTCCGGGTAGCTGTCCGTCCGGTCCGGTGGATGGGGAGGCATGGTGACTCAGGTCCCTGGTGCGCCAGCTGGGGTCGATATCAGCAGGCCCGCTCCGGCTCGCATCTACGATTACATGCTGCAGGGCGATAACCACTTCGAGTCCGATGTCAAGGCCGCCGAGTGCATCTTGAGCGCGGTGCCGGAGATCAGGGATTGCGCGTGGTCGAACCGCGGCTTTCATCAGCGTGCGGCGAAGTGGATCGCGGAGCGCGACGTACGGCAGTTCATCGACATCGGCTCAGGCCTGCCGACGGTGGGTAACACCCACGAGGTCGTCCAGAAGGTCATCCCGGGCGCCCGGGTGGTTTACGCCGATCATGACCCGATGGTGGCCGAGCAAGGCGCCCGTCTTCTCGCCGACGACAAATCGACCCGGGTGATCTGCGCTGACCTGCGTGAACCGGCGGCAATCCTGGAACATCCGGATCTGGCCGAGCTTATTGACTTCAGCCAGCCGATCGGCCTGCTGCTGACCGCGGTCCTGATGTTCGTCGCCGACAGCTCGGATCCCTGGCGGCTGGTCGAACGCTACGTCAATGCACTCGCGCCCGGAAGTTACCTGGCCCTTTCGCATCTGACCGACGACTACAAGCCGCCGGTGGCGGCGGAGCGCTTTCGTGCCGTCTTCGACCAGGCCACCGAGCGTCTTTACTTCCGGTCACAGGAGGGGATAGCCCGGTTCTTTGACGGCATGCAGATGGTGCCCCCTTACCAGGGTGCTCAGCCCGCCATCTGCTATACGGGGCTCTGGGGCGCCGAGGATCCGGTGCTCGCGGACAGCGACGGCGCGCGGTGGCTCTACTGCGGGGTGGCCAGGAAGCCGTGACCGCCAAGCCCACGGTCGCCGAGCTCGGTATTGACCCCGCCGCGCAAGCCTGGCGTCGCTCGGGTCACGGCGACGGCACGATCGAGGTCGCCTTCGCGCGCGCGGCCCGCAGCTCAGCACCCCCGGTTCGGGCCGAGTGGGTCCTCATGCGGGTGACCGGCGATCCTGAACAGCGAGTTCTCGTCTTCGACCGGCACGAGTGGGAATGTTTCCTCGACGGCGCGCGCCACGGCGAGTTCGACGCCGCCGCGGCTCCCCGCCCCTAACTCAGCTACTCCATGCCTTGATTTGCGAATCGCAACTTGGGTAACGTGTATGGCACGACAGGGTTCCTGTCAAGGAGGGAAGCGGAATGGCCGACGATACCTATGGCGTCACCATCGCCAAGCGTCGGCTGGCCCGTCAGCTCACCACGGCGCGGGTCAGGACGGGTTACACCGCCAACCATGCCTGCGACATCCTGAACTGGGGTCGCGGCAAGGTCGGCCGCTTCGAGGCCAATCAGTGGAAGCGGCCCGAGATGAGCGACATCAGGGACCTTATCCGGATATACGGTATCGAAGGCGAAGAAAAGGACGAAATCGAGGATCTGGCTATCCGGGCCAGGGCCCGGCCCTGGTGGCGTGAGTTTCCCGAGATCTTCGACGGCGAATTCCCGGGTTACGAGAACGACGCCACCACCATCCGCGTCTTCATGCCTTTGGTGCTGCCTGGCCTTTTGCAGGTTCCCGCCTATACCGAGGCGCTGCTGCGAGCCGGGCCGCGGCCACCCGCGTTTCGGCGCCGGGCGCTGGAGTCCCGGCAGCGGCGGCAGGAGGTCCTTGATCGCACTGACGGCTTCGCGCCCATGTTCAGCGCGGTTATCACCGAGGCGTCCTTGCTTTACCGGTGGGGCATGCGGGAGGACCGCCGGGAGCAGATCGAGCACCTGATCGAGCTGAGCAAGCACCGTAACGTGCGTCTGCATATCCAGCGGTTCGAAGACGGACCGCCGACCGGCATCGTGTCGATGGTCAACATTCTCGGCTTTCGTGATGACGAGCCGAGCTTGGTCTTTGTGGAGACGGACTACTCGGTCGAGGAGGTGAGCAAGCCGGAGTCGGTACAGGGATACATCGAATCGTTCGAGCGTGCCTGTGATGCTGCGCTTGAGCCTGCAGACACCGCAGGCTATCTCGAACATCTCGCGAGGCGACTGGAGTAGCTAATGACCGACCTGTCTCAAGCAACCTGGCGGAAGGCCCGCCGCAGTGCGCACAACGGAGGCTGCGTGGAAATCGCGGCCAACCTGCACGGCGTAGCCGCCGTGCGCGATAGCAAACGGCCAGAAGGCGGCGCCCACGTCGTCGGCCGTGACGCTTTCGCCGAGTTCCTGGCGGACGTGAAGAAGGGCCGTTACGACCTGAAGTAGTGGTGCGTACCGGCCAAAAAAAGGCCCCCGGCGGATGCAGCCGCCGGGGGCCTTTCTTGGGTCGGCCTGTCTCGAGGCCTAGCGGGTCACCGTCCAGTTCCCGCACCACCCGCGACTGTACACGCCGACGCCAGCTAGTGGCCAGCCAGTATGGTCATACTCGGCACGATATGTCCAAGAAAGCCGATATGTCTAATATGGTGCGCCTGTGCGGAGCTGCGACGAAAATAATAATGCGATCGACATTGCGAAGCGGGTCACCTGAGTCGTAACCTGTGTTTCACAGATTAAGAGTCAAATCCCAGGTATCTTTCCTACCGGTATTGCTGCCGGCGGCATCCCTCCTGCCGACGGCCCTATATCAGGTGATCTGCCGGAGGCTCCAAGTATGAGGCAGCAGGGCATCAGCGGTTGGCGCGGCCTGCACGCGGGCGCGTGCTATGCGTGGCCGCTGCCAGCCGACGCGACGTGTGCTGCAGTGGCGCGGCAGGTGTTCCGGGACTCGGTCTCGGAGGTCGGGCTCGAACCCGGGCTCCTCGATGACTGCATCCTGATGGCGAGCGAACTCGCGGCCAACACTTTGCACGCGCGGATGGTGGCCGGGGCTGGCGGAGGGGGGGATCAGCTCCTTCCAGGAGAGCCGATAACGTCCGCCAGCCCGGCCGCTCCCTACCCCGCCGCGACCAGAGCCGGTCATCCCGAACTCTGGCTTTACCTGCGCGGCCTGGGCGTCCGCCGCGAGCTCGTCTGCAAGATCTTCGACTCCTGCCGCGGCTGGCGGCACGGCTGCGCGCCGTCGGCGTCCCGGGCGTCGGCCCTGTCCGTAGCCGGGCGAGGCCTGCAGATCGTGCATGAGCTGTCGGGCGGCCGGTGGGGGTACCATCCCACCCGGGCGCGGCTCGGCGGCTGGGGCCTGCGCGGCAAGGCCGTCTGGTACGCGGTGCCCGCGCCGCTCGCGCACGCGCGGCTGGTGGATGTGACCGGGCTCCGGGAGTACACGCTGTCGGCCGATGTCACGGCCGCCCGGGCCAATGCACGGTTCAGCGCGCGCCGGGCCGCCAGGGAGCTCGAGACGATGCTGACCGACCGGGGTTTCCCCGGCCTGCTGGAGCGCGCCGACCTGCCGGCCTGCGACCTGTCTGTCCTGTCCGTCAGCGACGGCCTGACCGTGCGGTGCCGTTCCGGCGTGGTGTCGCTGACCACCGCGGAGGGTCCGAGCGAACGCTGGCACTACGCTGATCTCGTCGAGGCCGCCGAGCAGACGGTGCGGCGGTTCGAGGAACTGGACCTGGAAGCGGACCTAGCCGCCGCTCAGTGAGGGGGGTCACCCGAGGGTAGGCACCCGGGTGTAGGCCCCGAGCGTGACCTCCCAGAACTTCTCGACGTCAAGGTCCATCGCGACCATGGCGTTCGCGCCGCCCGCCTCGCCGGGAACGTCGAAATCGGTCACCGTCATGCCGGCCGTGAACTGCCCGGCCACCTCCACCTGAACTCGCGCCGGGACCAGCTCGAACAGCTCGGGCTGCGCCACCCAGGCCACCGCGCAGACATCGTGCACGGGCGGCCCCGCGGGCTCGCGCACCGACGTGTACTGCTCGAGGGCCGGGATCAGCAGCCTGGTGCCGAGCGGCCCCAGGTCCCGCATCCGCTGCTGCACCGCCGCGGTGGCGCTGGTCCGCAGCGTCACGTCCAGCCCCAGCATGGTGACGGTCCAGCCGGCTCCGAACACCACAGCGGCGGCCTCCGGGTCGGCCCAGATGTTGTACTCCGCGGCCGGGGTCACGTTGCCGCGGCCCGCCGAACCGCCCATGATGACGAACCGCTGTACCCAGTCCGCCAGCCGCGGTTCCCGCCGTGCGGCCAGCGCGATGTTGGTCAGCGGCCCGGTCGCCACCAGCGTGATCTCGCCGCGGGCGGCCCCTACGGTGTCGATGATGTAGTCGATGGCGTGCCCGGGGGCCGGGCTGGCCGCCGGCGGCGGCAGCGTCGCGCCGCCCAGCCCGGAGTCGCCGTGCACGTGCCGCGCGTCGAGCGCCGGACGCAGCAGCGGCCCGGCGCACCCGGCGGTCACCGGGGTCTGGCCTGCGCCGATGAACTCGCATACGGCCAGCGCGTTGGCCGTCGTCTGGGCCAGCCCGACGTTGCCCGCCACCGTGGTGATGCCGGCCAGCTCGATGTCCGGGTGCCCGTGCGCGAAGGCGATCGCGAGCGCGTCATCGATCCCCGGGTCGCAGTCGAGGATGATTTTCGTGGACATGTCCAGGCTCCCCAGCCTTCCTCGTTTCTTGTGGTGCTCGCCATGACGGTACCGAACGCTCCCCGGTGCCTGCCTCCGTGACCTGCGCCCGCCGGGGTGTGTAGCCTCGTGGCGAGGAGGTCCGTCATGCACACACCGCCCATCCCGAACGTCGAGAGTTCGGACCCGCAGATCGCCGGGCTCATTCACGACGAGGCTCGCAGGCAGTACGAGAAGGCCCGGCTGATCCCGTCGGAGAACTACGTGTCGGTCGCGGTGCTCGAGGCATCGGGCAGCGTCCTGACCAACAAGTACTCCGAGGGCTACCCGGGCCGCCGGTACTACGAGGGCCAGCAGTTCATCGACCCGATCGAGACGATCGCCAGGGACCGGGCCAAGGCGCTGTTCGGCGTCGACCACGCCAACGTGCAGCCGTACTCGGGCTCGCCCGCCAACCTCGCGGTCTACCTGGCCTTCGCCCAGCCCGGGGACACGATCATGGGCATGGCGCTGCCGATGGGCGGTCACCTCACCCACGGCTGGCCGGTGTCGGCGACAGGCAAGTGGTTCCGCCCCGTCCAGTACGGGGTCCGGCCGGACACCGGCCGGGTCGATCTGGACGAAGTACGCGACCTCGCGCTCAGGGAACAACCCAAGATCATCTTCTGCGGCGGCACCGCGATCCCGCGGACCATCGACTTCCCGGCCTTCGCCGCGATCGCCGCCGAGGCGGGCGCCCTGCTGGTCGCCGACGTCGCGCACATCTCCGGGCTGATCGCGGGCGGCGCGCACCCGTCGCCCGCCGGGCACGCCGACGTGATCACCACCACGACGCACAAGACCCTCCGGGGCCCGCGCGGCGCGATGATCATGTCCAAGGCCGAGCACGCTTCCGCCGTGGACAAGGCCGTGTTCCCCGGCCTGCAGGGCGGCCCGCACAACCACACCACGGCCGCGATCGCGGTGGCCCTGCACGAGGCCGCGCAGCCCGGATTCCGGGACTACGCCCACCAGGTGGTCAAGAACGCGCAGGCGCTGGCCGACGCGCTCCTGTCCCGCGGCTATGACCTGGTCTCCGGCGGCACTGACAACCACCTGATCCTGATGGACCTGACCGGCAAGAGCATCGGCGGCAAGCCGGCCGCCAAGGCGCTGGACCGGGCGGGCATCGAGACCAACTACAACACGGTGCCGTTCGACCAGCGCAAGCCGTTCGACCCGTCCGGTCTCAGGATCGGCACCCCCGCGATCACCACCCGCGGCCTGCGCGAAGAGCAGATGGAGCCGATCGCGGCCTGGATGGACGAGGCGATCACCGCCGCGACCAAGGACGACGAGGCGGCGCTCGACCGCATCGCCGCCGAGGTCCGCGACCTGCTGACGTCCTACCCCATCCCCGGCTGGGACGGCCGGGACCCACGGGACCCGTAACCCCCGGGTCCGCCTCCGGCCGCCGGTTACCCGACCCGGATCCGGCGTGCGGGCGGTTCCCGGCTGCCCAGCACGGGCTGCCCGCCGCGCACGCCCTGGTATTCGCGGTCCCAGGGCCAGCGCCCGCGTTTATCCGCGTGCACCAGCTGCAGGCCCTGGATACGCCGGCCGTAGATCTCGACGGCCACGTTCAGGTGGGCCCAGGGCGCGTCGACCCTGACGACCTCGACGATCGGGCCGTCGACCAGGGTGGCCTGCGTTCCCGGGGCGGGCACGTCGGCGTGCAGCAGGTGCCCGGCCACGATGTTGAGGACCTCGGTGGCCCGGGTCAGGCCCAGGCCGGTGATGACGAGCTCGGGCCGCCGGCGCCGGGTGAGCCCGACGGTGTAGGCCCAGGGCGGATGCAGGCCTTCACGTTCGACGCCCTGCACGGCCCAGCCGTAGGTGCGGATCAGCTGCCGCATGTGGTCCAGGTAGTCGCGCTCCGTGGCGCCCGGACGGTCACACATCCAGCACATAGTTGCCTCCTCGGGATGGCCGGACTGATCCCACTATGCCCGGTGGCACTGACATTTCTGGGCAGTCTCAGGTCAGCTGAAAAACTTTATTTGCATCCTTGTTCGAGGGAACTTATATTCGAGTATGCACCGTGTCCGAGCTGGTGCCGATCGCGGATAGTACTGCCCGTCTTCCCCGAGCGGCAGCGGCGAGCACCTCACGCAGCGGCACCTCACGCGGCGGCAGGAGGGCGGTACGGCATGGACAGGGTGTACGGCGAGCCGGTCAACGTTCAGGCCAGGGAGGACGGCAGGCCCGCCAGGTTCGTGTGGCGAGACCGGCTGTACACCGTGCGCGCGATCCTTGAGCACTGGGTCGTTAACCGGGAATGGTGGCGCGACCCCCAGGCCGAGCCGGGTGAACGGGGCCAGCCCGAGCTCGAGTTCTGGCGGGTCGAGGCGGCCTCGGGACCGGGCCTGACGGCCGGGGTGTACGAGCTGCGCCGGGACGCCGCCACCGATCGATGGACCCTGCGCCGCGGCTTGGCCTGAGGACCACCACGAGCCTGCGCGCAGGGCCAGGAACGGAGGCTACCGAGGCGCCGGGGTGTCAGCGTCCGGCTGGCGGCCGCCCTTTCGCTGTGGCGGGCATACCTCTCCTCTGGCGCTACGATGCCGGGGCGCCCGCGAACACGATCCGGAACCGGTCTACCGACGCCGCAACCGACTTGCTCGCCGTTTCCGGCTGGTCGCCGGCGCCGATCATAATGGCGGTTATCTGCGATTCGAAGCAACGGTCGGCATCGTAGGGATCGATCAGGTAGGCCCCGAGCTCGAGCGAGACGGTTCCGTGTACGCCGAGCCACATCTGGTGCGCCACCAGTCCGGGATCATCGGGACGGAACCGGCCGGCCTCGATGCAGCGCGCCGCGCACTCGACCACCTTGGTCAGGGTAAAGCGGCCGTACTGCCGGTCCTCCTCGTTGAGGGCGAAGCCCCCCAGGGATGACCCGCCGAACATTACCCCGAAAATCTGCCGGTGGGTGACTGCGTTGTGCCGGTACGACCGGCCAAGCAGCACCATGTCGGCGACCGGGTCGTCGGTCAGCTCGACCAGGCTGAACGCCTGCTCCAGACGGGCGAACCCGTCGTGGACGATCTCGCGGACGAGCTCGCTCATGCTGCCGAAGTAGGTGTACACGGCCATCGTGGACGTGCCGGCTTCGGTGGCGAGCCGGCGGGTGGACAGGGCCGCCGGGCCGCCCTCGGTGATCAGCCGGGCGGCGGCCTCGATGAGGGCGGCGCGGACGTTCGGGTCAAGGCGGCGGGGACTCATCCTGACAGTGTTGCATAACGCCGTATTGACAGCGTTGCATAACGGCGCTATGTTGGGTAACACAACAACGTTATACAACTCAGGAACCCGGCTCCCCCCGGGAACCCGCAAGGGCCGTGCCCCGCAGGTGCTCGATGTAGCGCGAAGCCGAGCGCTGAACCGTGTCCCAGGCTCCCGAACGCAGCACCGGAGTCCACCACCCGCCGTAGATCCGGTCGAACCGATAAGGCCGCACGGCGTCCCGGACCCCCGCGACGGCCGCCTCGGACAGCGGCAGCCGGTTCGGCGCCGACCAGACGAACGTCACCCGGTCCTCGCCCGGCGTCACGAAGATCGTGTCCCCGCTGAGCAGCACCCCGCGCCCGTCCGCGCCGTCGGCCCAGTGCAGCACCGCGCTGCCGGGGAAGTGCCCGCCGCACTGGACGAGCGTCACAGAAGGCAGCACGCCCAGGGTCCCCGACCAGGTCCGCACCCGCTGCCCCGGATCCGCCCGCAGCCACTCCCCGTCCGCCTCGGGCACCAGGATCTCCGCGCCGAACTCGCGGCTCCACCAGGCGATCGCGCCGTAAAAGTGCGGGTGGCTGGCGGTCACGAAGCTTAGCCCGCCCGCCTCGCGGACCGCTGCCACCGCTGCAGCGTCGATGAACCCCGACGGGTCCCACAGCATGTTGCCCCCGGCCGTGCGCACCAGCAGCGAACGCTGCCCGATGGCGAACGGCGGGTCCGCGCCGATCCCGGTCAGCCCGGGCTCGACCGCCCGCACGTCTGACCGGTGCCCGGCCGCCGTAAGTTCAGCCAGCGTGGTCCACCGCTGGCCGTCCGGCGGCAGCCACTGCCGCTCGTCCGCACACACCACGCAGACCTCGGGCCGCGGGCCAGGAAAGTGGTTCCCGCAGGTGGCGCAAATCGATGTTGACATGCGAGCCTCCTGCCGATCTGACGGCTGCTGTAGCACCACTGCCCGTTCGGAATAAAAAGGCCTTTTTTACCGAACGGGCAGTGGTATCACTGGTCCGGGTAGCTGCGTGCGGTGCTACCCGGTCGGCTCGCGCCACTTCACCGTGGGCCGCAGCGCCTCCAGCCGGACCCGGTGGGCGTACCGCTTGGTGATCTCGAACAGCGACTCGATCAGCGTGTCCGAGAGCAGGTGCGGCTCAAGGCCGAGCTCGACCAGCTTGGTGTGCTTGACGTTGTAGTAGTGCTCGGGCAGCTCGACCCGCGGGTTGTCCAGGTGCTCGATCGTGACGTCTTCTGGGCTGGCGGCCTGGACCGTCTCGGCGATTTCCTTGACCGACATGGACTCGGTCATCTGGTTGAACACCCGGAACTCGCCCCGGTTGGCCGGGTTCTCACACGCCAGCTGGACACAGCGGACGGTGTCCCTGATGTCGATGATGCCGCGGGTCTGGTTGCCGCCGCCGTACACCGTCAGCGGGTGACCGATGACCGACTGGATGGTGAACCGGTTCAGCACGGTGCCGAACACCGCGTCGTAGTCGAACCTCGTCGCCAGCCGCTCGTCCCGGGCCGTCTCCTTGGTGGACTGGCCGTAGACCACGCCCTGGTTCAGGTCGGTGGCCCGCAGGTCCCAGATCCGGCAGGCGAACTCGATGTTGTGGCTGTCGTGCACCTTGGACAGGTGGTAGAACGAGCCCGGCCGCTTGGGGAATAGCACCCGGTCGGTCCGGCCGTTGTGCTCCAGGTCCAGCCAGCCCTCTTCGATGTCGATGTTCGGCGTGCCGTACTCGCCCATCGTGCCCAGCTTGACCAGGTGGATGTCCGGGTTGGTCTCGGCGATCGCGAACAGCAGGTTGAGGTTGCCCACCACGTTGTTCTGCTGGGTGTACACCGCGTGCGCCCGGTCAATCATCGAGTACGGCGCGGCCCGCTGCTCGGCGAAGTGGACCACCGCTTCCGGCTCGAAGTCCCGGATGATGTGATAGGTGAAGATCGGATCGGTCAGGTCGCCGACGTATATGCCGATCTTCTTGCCGGTCAGCTCCTGCCACACCGCGATACGCGTCTGCAGCGGCTCGATCGGCACCAGGGACTCGACGCCGAGTTCGTTGTCGTAGTGCCTGCGGACGAAGTTGTCGGCCACGGCCACGTCATGGCCTGCCTCCGACAGGTGCAGCGCTGTGGGCCACCCGAGGTACCCGTCCCCGCCCAACACCAAGATTTTCATTCTGCGGCTCCTACCGTGTCCGTCTGTGAGGTTGGTTTGACTTTTCCTGCCGATGTGCAGGGTTCCGCACGGGGCGGTAACGTGCTCTGAGTGCGGAGGTACCTGGTACTCCGTTCATGGTCGGCTAGCTAACCTAGGACATCAATGGCTCTGGTATCCAATCGGCACAGCAGCCCGCTGACGGGCAAGGGCCGAGGCAAGCTGGGCGTCCGCTTCGGCCGGTTCGCGGTCGCGGCCGCCTCGGCGTTCGTCACGACCGAGGTCGTGCTCACCATCTGTATCGGGCCGCTCCACCTGACCGCCACCTGGGCCAGCCTGATCAGCTGGTTCTCCGGCGCCCTGGTGAGCTACGTGCTCAGCCGCTGGGCGTGGAAGCGGAAGGGCCGCCCGAACCTGCTGCGCGAGACCCTGCCGTTCTGGATCGTCTCCGCGATGGTGGTCGTGATCCTTTTGCTGGCCACTAAGTTCGGCTATCACTCCTCGGGCTGGCTGCACCTGCGCGGCGTGGAGCGCGTCCTGTACGTGGACGCGATTTACGGCGTGGCTAACGTCGGCACGTTCCTGCTGCGGTTCCTGTTCTTCCACTATGTCCTCTTCGCCGGATCGGCCGGCCAGCCCGCGCCCGCGGCCGCGGAAGAGGCGCTCGCCTCGACCGACCCCGGGCCCGAGCCGTTCGCCCGGACCGCGGACTCGACCGGGCCGATGCGCTCGGTCCCGGACGCAGCAGGACCGCCCGACCCCGACCGCGACCCCGACCGCTGACGCTCGCGCCACCAGGTGCCGTAGGCCACCCGCGCGAAGCGCAGCCCGTAGAACAGGTTGTTCACGCCGGGCAGGTGCAGCCGGTAGAGCGGGTTCTGGCCCTTCTTGCTCTCACCCACCCGCCGCCGGTGAATGGTCGCGGGCACCTCGGCCACCTTGTACCCGTGGGTGATGACCCCGATCAGCAGCTCGGACGCCTGGTACTGCGGCTGTTCCAGCTGGACGGCACCGGTCACCTCGGCGCACATGGCGCGCAGCCCGAAGGTCGTGTCGCTGATCTTCTGCCCGGTCAGCATGCTGATCGTGCCGGCGAAGAACCGGACGCCGGTCCGGCGGATCATGTCCTTGGTCTCCTGGCTGCCGAGCCGCCGGGAGCCCGTCACGAAGTCCGCCTGGCCGGCCACGACCGGGGCCAGCACGCGCTCGATCTCGGCCGGGTTGTACTGGCCGTCCGCGTCGGTGGTGACGATGTAATCGGCCCCGCCCTCGCGGGCCAGCCGGTAGCCAAGCCGCAGCGCGGCGCCCTGGCCTCGGTTGACCGGCACGTCGCAGACCATGGCGCCGCCCGCCTCCGCTTCGGCGGCGGTGCCGTCGGCGCAGCCGTCGGCGACCACGATGGGCGCCGTAGCCAGCCCGCAGACCTCGGCTGGCAGCGCCTCGACGACCGGGCCGATGGCGCCTTCCTCGTTGTAGGCGGCGATCACGATCGCGACCGGCGCCAGCCGGGTGGCGCGCTCGCCGTAGGCCTGCGCGAACGCCGTGACGGCGGCGTCGTCGATCACCTGGTCCCTGGGGTGGCCGTATCTCATGCCCGGGTCACCTCCCCTCAAGCAGCGTCGTGGCGTCGAGCGGGTTCGCCGGGTCGAATTCGGGCCAGACCGTGGCCAGGCCCGATTCGAGGTCGTAGGCGGGCTGGTAGCCCAGCGCCTTCGCCGCGGAGATGTCGATCACGATGGCGGGCATCTCGCCGTTTACGACCGGCACGTTCTCGGCCGGGATGGGTTTTCCTGTCACCCGGCGGGCCGTGTCCACCATGTCGTTCACCGACACCGAATGGCCCGCGCCGAGGATCAGCGGTCCGGTGTGCCCGCTCTGCCAGGCCGCGAAGATGCCCTGCACGATGTCGTCCACGTGCACCACGTCGCGCAGCATCGTCCCGTCCCCGCGGACCTGGACGCCTTCGCCGTCCCGGGCCGCGCGCATCAGCCGGGGGATGAAGCTGTCCTTCTCGGCCATCCCCGGCCCGTAGACGTTGGAGAAGCGCAGCGACGCGCCGGTGATGCCGTAGCAGTTGGCGTAGCTGCCGATCAGCATCTCGGCCGCCGCCTTGGTGGCGCCGTACGGGGTGAGCGGGCGGAGCACGGCCCGCTCGGTGATGACCTCCCCGACGCCGCTGCCGCCGCCGACGACCGCGTTCGTCGAGGCGAACAGGAAGCTCCCGACCTCGTTCTCCCTGGCCTGTTCGAGCAGCCGGGCGGTCGCGTCCACGTTGAGGCGGTGGGTGCTGACCGGATCGGCCACCGAGGCCAGCACCGAGGTGACCGCGGCCAGGTGGATGATCACGTCGGTTCCCGGGCTGACGGCCCGGGCCGGCCCGTCGGGGTCACACAGGTCCCCGACCACCGAGCGCACCGCAGGGTCAGGGAACACTCGCAGGTCAGCCACGGTAACCTCGTGTCCCTGGGCCAGCAGAGCGCGGACCACCCGGCGGCCGATGAAGCCGGCGCCGCCGGTCACCAGGACGCGGGAACGCTTCACCATGCGTGCTCCGTTCGGCATCTAGAAGTCTCTGTTGGTTAGAAGTCTCTGTCGGTTAGAAGTCTCTGTCGGTTACAAGTCAGGTCGGTTACATGTCAGACTGTGCGCAACCATGCCAGGCTGCGGAACTTGGCACAGTGTGTCCGCCTGCTCGCAGACGGCTTGATTCGCCATCTGGTTTTACCGGTTCCGGCACCCTCACGCTACCCGGACGCGCTGAGAGTTCGCTGGTGAATGGCTGGCAACGCCCGGCCCGAAGGCAGAACCCGCGCCAGTTTACCCGGCGCTTAGCCGATGCTGTCCTTCGTCCCGCCGCGCTGGTGTGCCATGCTTTGCTCAGGTAGCAACGCGGAGGAACGCCGGTGCGAGCCCGGGGCTGTCCCGCAACTGTAACCGGGGTGTAACGCACAGAAGGTCACCGTCTGTGCCCGGAAGCCAGAGACTCCGGCTGCCTTATGTTCCGGACGTCGGGCGAGGAAACCCGGGAAGGACTGGCTGGCATGGCGACGACCGGGGACAGGATCTACCCGTTCACCGGCATCGTGGGGATGGCGGACCTGAAGCTGGCGCTGCTGCTCAACGCGGTGTCGCCGGCCATCGGCGGCGTCCTGGTCCGGGGCGAGAAGGGCACCGCCAAGTCGACCATGGTCCGCGGCCTGGCCGCGCTGCTGCCCCCGGTGCCTGTGGTCCTGGGCTGCCCGTACTCCTGCGATCCGGCCGCGCCTGACCCGTCGTGTCCGGCCGGACCCCACCTCCCGCACCCCGGTGACCTTGGTGCGGCCGCCGAGCTCCGCCACGTCACGCTGGCCGAACTGCCGGTCGGCGCCACCGAGGACCGGCTGATCGGCTCGCTCGACATCGAGCGGGTGCTGACCGCGGGCACGACCGCCTTCTCGCCCGGCCTGCTCGCCGCGGCTCACCGCGGGGTGCTGTACGTCGACGAGGTCAACCTGCTGCATGACCACCTGGTGGACCTGCTGCTCGACGCCGCCGCGCTGGGCGTCAACTACGTCGAGCGCGAAGGCATCTCGGTCCGCCATGCGTCGCGTTTCCTGCTCGTCGGCACCATGAACCCGGAAGAAGGCGAGCTGCGGCCGCAGCTCCTTGACCGGTTCGGACTGACCGTCCAGGTCACGGCCAGCCATGATCCCGCCGAACGAGCCGAGGTGGTCCGCCGCAGGCTCGCCTTCGAGGCCGACCCGGCCGCGTTCGCGGACCGCTTCGCCGCCGACACGGTCGCGCTCGCCGAGCGGGTGGCCGTGGCCAGGGCCCGGCTGGCTCAGGTCGAGCTGCCCGACGCCGCCCTCCGCCTGATCTGCGCCGTCTGCGGCGCGTTCGGGGTGGACGGGATGCGCGCCGACCTGGTCACCGCCCGGACGGCGATCGCCCTAGCCGCCTGGAGCGGCCGTGACGTGGTGACCGAGGAAGACGTCCGGGCCGCCGCCCGGCTCGCCCTGCCGCACCGCCGCCGCCGCGATCCCTTCGACGCCCCCGGCCTGGACGAGCAGGCCCTAGACGACGCCCTCCGCGAGGCCTCCCAGGACGCTCAGCCCGAAGGCCCGCCCAACCCCGACCGCCCCGACGACCCCAGTGGGCCCACAAACCTCGAGGGTCCCAGCAGCCCTAGCAGCCCCACAAGTCCCGAGGGTCCCGACGACGACCCCGACCCCAGCGGACCCAATGGCCCCGGCGGGATCAGCAACAACGGTGCTGATTCGCCATCCCGGTCCTCCGGCCCGGCCATGGCCCCGCCGGCCAGCCCGCCCATCGCACCCGCGGCACCGTTCCGGGCCCGTCTGCTGACCGTGCCCGGCACCGGCGAGGGCGCCCTCGGCCGCCGCTCCGCCGCCCGTGGCCCGTTCGGCCGCACCGTCGAAGCCCGCGTGCCCGTGGACCGCCCGTTCGCCCTGCACCTCCCCGCCACCGTCCGCGCGGCCACCGTCCGCGCCGCCGTCCTGCGGCGACCCGAACCGGCCGGGCGAGTGCGCTTGGCCCCCGCCGACCTGCGCGAGGCGGTACGCGAGGGCAAGGAGGGGAACCTGGTGCTATTCGCTGTGGACGCCAGCGGGTCGATGGCGGCCCGGCAGCGGATGCGGATGGTCAAGGGCGCGGTCCTTTCCCTGCTCCTGGACGCCTACCAGCGCCGGGACAAGGTGGGCCTGATCACGTTCCGGGGCACCGGAGCCGACCTGGCGTTGCCGCCCACGTCCTCGGTGGAGGCGGCGGCGCGCCGCCTGACCAGCCTGGCCACCGGCGGCCGGACCCCGCTCGCCGCGGGCCTGGCGAAATCCGCCCGCGTCCTGGCGGCCGAACGCCTCCGCGACCCCCGCCGCCGTCCCCTGCTCATCGTCGTCACCGACGGCCGGGCCACCAGCGGCAGCGACGCTGACTTGACCAGGGCCGCGGCCATGCTGGCCGGCGTGGCCAGCGTGGTGGTGGATTGCGAGGCGTCAGTGCTCCGGCTGGGCCTGGCCGAACGCCTCGCGATCCGGCTCGGCGGGAGCCTGTTCCGCCTCGACGAGCTCGCGGCGGGAACCGCCGGTTCGGATCTGGCGGCGGTGGCGCGCCAGCTGACCAGGGGGAGGGTGGCCTGATGCCGCAGGGAACGCCGGCCCAGGTTCCGGATGACGGCCTGACCACGCGGCAGCGGCGGAACCGTCCGCTGGTCATCGTGCACACCGGCCCGGGCAAGGGCAAGTCCACCGCCGCGTTCGGCTTGGCCCTGCGCGCCTGGAATCAGGGCTGGCCGGTCGGGGTGTTCCAGTTCGTCAAGTCGGCGAAATGGCGCGTGGGTGAAGAGCGTGCCCTGCGGGTCCTCGGTGAGACCGGTCAAGGCGGCCCGGTCAGCTGGCACAAGATGGGCGAGGGCTGGTCCTGGATCCAGCGCGAGGCCGGCACTCAGGCCGAACAAGCCGCCGAGGGCTGGGCCCAGATCACCCGGGACCTGGCCGCGCAGACCTACCGCCTCTACGTGCTTGACGAATTCACCTACCCGATGAAGTGGGGCTGGGTGGACGTCGACGAGGTGATCCGGGTGCTGGCCGAGCGTCCGGGCGACCAGCATGTGGTGATCACCGGCCGGGACGCGGACCCCAAGCTGATCGGCTGCGCTGACCTGGTGACGGAGATGACCAAGGTCAAGCACCCCATGGATGCCGGCCAGAAGGGGCAGAAGGGCATCGAATGGTAGCCATCGCGCGCCTGGTCATCGCGGCCCCCGCGTCTGGCTCAGGCAAGACCACCGTGGCCTGCGGGCTGATGGCGGCGCTGCGGGCCCGCGGGCTGGCCGTCTCCGGGCACAAGGTCGGCCCGGACTACATCGACCCCGGCTATCACGCGCTGGCCACCGGCAGGGCGCCGCGGAACCTAGACCCGTTCCTGTGCGGTGAGGACCTGATCGCGCCGCTGTTCCGGCACGGCGCCGCCGGGGCCCAGGTCGCCGTCATCGAAGGCGTGATGGGCCTGTTCGACGGGGCCGACCCGGCCACGGTCCCCGGCCGCGACGCTGACTTCGGTTCGACCGCGCACGTGGCCCGGCTGCTCGGCGCGCCCGTGCTGCTCGTGGTGGACGCGGCGCGGGCGGGACGGTCGGTAGCCGCGCTCGCGGCCGGCTTCGCCGCCTTTGACCCGCGGACCCCGGTAGCCGGCGTGATCTTGAACCGGGTCGGCTCTGACCGGCACGAGCGGCTGCTGCGGGAGGCCCTGGAGGCGTCCGGGATCGTGGTCTACGGCGCCATCAGGCGGACCGACGGGATCCTGACGCCGTCCCGGCACCTCGGCCTGATTCCCGCCGCGGAACGCGAGTCGGTCGCCGCTGCCGCGGTCGCCCGGATGGGCGACCTGATCGCCCGTTCCTGTGACCTGGACGCCCTGCTGACCCTGGCCCGGCACGCCCCCGACCTCCCCGCCCCGCCGTGGGACCCGGCCGAGGCGCTCGCCCCCTTTTCCCCGGCCCCTTTCGACTCGGCCCCTTTCGCCCCAGCCCCGGTCGTGGCAGTCGCCGGCGGGGCGGCCTTCACGTTCGGCTACACCGAGCAGTGCGAGCTGCTTGAGGCGGCCGGGTCGCGGGTGGTGTCGTTCGATCCGCTGCGGGACGAGGACCTGCCCGCGGGGACGAGCGGCCTGATCCTGGGCGGCGGATTCCCCGAAGTGCACGCGGCTGAGCTATCCGCCAACGAGCGGCTGCGCCGACAGGTAACCGCGCTCGCGAGCCGGGCCGCACCGCTGGCCGCCGAATGCGCGGGCCTGCTCTACCTGGCCCGAACGCTGGACGGACTGCCCATGTGCGGCGTCCTTGACGTGCAGGCCACGATGACCCCGAAGCTGACCCTCGGCTACCGCGACGCCGTGGCCGTGACCGACTCGGTCCTGGCCCGGGCGGGGGACCGGGTGCGCGGCCATGAGTTCCATCGCACCGCGGCCACCCCTCCGAGCGGAGCCCGGGCCGCCTGGCGGTTCGGCTCAGGTGGGCTCGAGGGTCATGTCACCGGATCCGGGGTCGCCTCCTACCTGCACACGCACTGGGCGGGTCACCCGGCCGCGGCGTCCCGGTTCGCGTCCGCCTGCGCCGCGGCCCGCCCAGCCGCCGGCCCAGCCGTCGCAGCGGAGCCGGCCCGATGAAGCGGCTGATCGGCGTGGGGGTCGGACCGGGCGATCCGGAGCTGGTCACCATCAAGGCCGTCCGGGTGCTGCGCCAATCCGACGTGGTCCTGGTGCCTGTGCTGGCTGGACCGGACCCTGAACCGGGACGGGCGGAGACGATCATCCGCGGCTACGTCGATGCGGACAAGATCAAGCGCCTGGAGTTCGCGCTGAACGACACCGGCGGCGTCACGCCGCGCCGCGCCGCCGCGTGGCGGACCGCGGCCGCCGCGGTGGCCAGGGAGTTCGCCGCGGGCGCCAGCACGATCGCGTTCGGTACCCTGGGCGACCCCAACCTGTACTCGACGTTCAGCTACCTGGCGCAAACGGTCCGCGACCTGGTCCCCGGCGTGGACGTGCAGACCATGCCCGGCATCACGGCCATGCAGGACCTGGCGTCCCGGGCCGGCATCTCGCTCGCCGAAGGCACCGAATCAGTCACCCTCGTCCCCCTCAACGGCGGCGTCAGCGCGCTCGACCAAGCGCTGTCCAGCGGCGGCACCGTCGTCGGCTACAAGGTAGGCGCCGCGGCCAGCCCCGCCCCGGCCACCCTGCGCGATCGCCTGCACGCCGCCGGCCGCCTAGAAGACGCCGTGATGGGCGCCCGCCTAGGCCTCCAAGGCGAACTCATCGCCCCCGCCGCCCACTTCCTACCCCCCCTCCCCCCCCTACCCGCCCCATCTTCCTCACCCGCCCCGGTCCACGCCCCCAGTCCCACCTCGCCCATTAACGACATTCCGGATATTCCGTATTTGTCGACCCTTATCGTTCCCGTACTCCGCTCCAGCCGGGGCTCGTCGCTGGGCCAGGAGCTCTCCGCCCGGGAATTGGGCCGGCCCAAGCAGGCCCGCAGCTAACCGGAGCGAGCGCGCAGCTAAGATGGAACATTGGGCCGCATACAACCGGCCCAATGTTCCATCGGGCCGGCGGAAACAGCCCCGGAAACAGCCCCGGAAACAGCCCCGGAGCCGGCCCAAGCGAGCGCGCAGCTAACCGGAGCGAGCGAGCCACCCGCCCGCGGGCGGGTGTCGTTCATCGGAGCCGGTCCCGGCGCCCCGGATCTTCTCACCCTGCGGGGCGCGCATATCATCGCCGCCGCCGACGTGGTGATCTGGGCCTCGAGCCTGGTTCACCCGGATGTGCTGAGCCACGCGCAGGAGAACGCCGAGATCGTGGACTCCGCGCGGCTGCCGATGGAAGGCGTGCTGCCCTACTACGAACGCGCCGCGCGCGACAAACTAAATATCGCCCGCGTCCACTCCGGCGACCCGTCGCTGTGGGGGGCCATCCAGGAGCAGCTCGAGCAGTGCGCGGCGCTTGACCTGGACACCGAGATCGTGCCGGGGGTGTCCAGCTTCACGGCCGTGGCGGCGCGGATCGGGCGCGAGCTGACCATCCCCGAGGTCGCCCAGTCCGTGATCTTGACCAGGCTCGGCGGCGGCAAGACCCCGATGCCGCCGGGCGAGCAGGTCGCCGCGTTCGCCCGCCACGGCACCACGATGGCGCTGTTCCTTTCGGCCGCGCGTTCGGCGCAGCTGCAGGATGAGCTGCTGGCCGGCGGCTACCCGCCGGACACGCCGTGCGTCATCGCCTTCCAGGTGACCTGGCCAGACGAGCTGATCGTGCACTGCGCGCTGGCAGATCTCGCCGCCAGCATCAAGGAACGCAAGCTCTGGAAGCACACGCTGGTGCTGGTCGGGCCGGGCCTGGCCGCCGGGGGCAGCCGTTCTCACCTGTACCACCCGGGCCACTTTCACGGCTACCGCAAGGCGGACCGCCAGGCCAGGAAGCAGCTCCGCGAAGCCCGCCGGCCAGCAACCACGGCGGACGGCCCATGACC
>OCTA010000772.1_pt1 | contig 29421 bp, 28 predicted proteins | sample 1538991 | NCBI WGS metagenome assembly OCTA01 (sample SAMEA3539302, study PRJEB22396) | soil metagenome | biome: tundra; feature: field; material: soil | place: USA | collected 2010-05 | depth 0.15 m | reverse complement strand
AGCCCGTCGAACTCCTTCCCGTACCAGGAGGCCAGGCCTCGCTCGCCTCCTGTCGCATCAGCGGCGGTCTTCGCAGGTGGGCGGGATGAACAGGCAGCTAGGAGAAAGACAACAAAGAGAAAAGAAAGGATTTCTTTGAAAGTAAATAGGGCGCGGCACCGGCAGCGCGAGCGCGTCAGACGCGGACCTCTTCACGCGTCTCGCCGGCAGCGGCCTCGGGGTCGGTCGCGAGGATGGGATCGATCTCGATCTCGAGGAACTCGTCCACCTGCTCGGGCGCGCGCCCGATGAAGCGCGCGGGCTCGGAGGCCGCGATGACCTCGGCGGGCGTGAGGCCGAACGCAGGCTCGCCCGCGATGCGGAACAGCAGGTCGTTTTCGCCGCCCTCGGCCTTCATGCGGTCGCCCGCGGCCTGGGTGAGGACGCGCAGCTTCTCGTGGAGAGCCTGCCGGTCGCCGCCCTTCTTGGCCGCGGCCATGAGGATGTTCTCCGTGGCCAAGAACGGCAGCTCCGCGTCGAGGCGGCGCCTCACGACGGTCGGATGCACGACGAGACCGTCAGTCACGGCGTCCCACAGGAGGAGGATCGAGTCGGCGGTGAGGAACGATTCGGCGAGCGCGAGGCGCCGGTTCGCGGAGTCGTCGAGCGTCCTCTCGAACCACTGAGTCGCGTGCGTCCAGTTGCCGTTGTCCGAGATCGAGAGCAGCCAGCGTGCGAGGGCGTTCATGCGTTCGCACTTCATCGGGTTGCGCTTGTAAGGCATCGCCGACGAGCCGACCTGCTTCTTGCCGAACGGCTCTTCGACCTCCTTGAGGTGCTGGAGCAGCCGGACGTCGTTGCCGAACTTCGAGGCCGAGGACGCGAGGCCGGCGAGCGCGGACAGGACGAGGGCATCCTGCTTGCGCGTGTAGGTCTGGCCGGAGATCAGGAGGCGGTCCGTGAAGCCGGCCTTCTGGGCCACGAGGCGGTCGAGGCGCTCGGCCTTGTCGGCGTCGCCGTCGAAGAGCGCCACGAACGACGCCTGCGTCCCCGTGGCCCCCTTGCAGCCCAGAAAGCGCAGCTCGTCGGCGCGGCGGACGAGCTCGCGGTGGTCGAGGGCGAGGTCCTGGAGCCAGAGGCACGCCCGCTTGCCGACCGTCGTGGGCTGCGCGGCCTGGAAGTGCGTGAAGCCGAGGCAGGGGAGGTCGCGGTAAGCGCGCGCGAACCGCGACAGGCGACCTATGACGCGCACCGTGCGCGTCGCGAGGAGGCGCAGCGCCGCGCGCAGGAGGAGGAGGTCGGCGTTGTCGCCCACGAACGCCGAGGTCGCCCCGAGGTGCAGGACACCGCGCGCGGCGGGAGCGACGTCGCCGAGGGCGTGCAGGTGCGCCATGACGTCGTGCTTCGTCTCGCGTTCATACCCGTCGGCGGCGGCGAGCTCGGCCTCGGTCGGCACGAGGTGGGCGCGGAGCGCGTCGAGCGATGCCTCGGGGATCGGGAGCCCGAGCTCCTTTTCGGCTTCGGCCAGCCAGAGCCAGAGCTTGCGCCAGGTCGTGAACTTCGACCGCGCCGAGAACAGCGCGGACATCTCGGCGGACGCGTATCGGCTCGTGAGCGGGTTTTCGTACCGGTCGATGGGGGAGTCGCTCACCGGCTCACTCCTCGATCTCGTCGTCGGTGGGAAGCCGGAACTCCTTCGTCTCGTCGTTTGCGCACACGCTGCAAAACGCGCTCGTGATGCCCTTCTTCTCGTCGTACTCGAAGAAGTAGCACGGCGTGTCACAGTTGAGACAGACGATGAAGTCGACTTCCTCGCTCACGGCGCGATCCTGCAGGGTTCAGGTTAGCATCCCTCAGGCGGCCCGAGCCGCCCCTTCGAGACCCGCCATGACTCTCTTTGTCGACTCCGAGATCGGGCGCCTGCGCTCGGTCCTCGTCCACGAGCCAGGTCGCGAGATCGACCGGATGGTGCCTTCGATGATGCAGGACCTGCTCTTCGACGACATCCTGTTCGGGGCTCGCGCGCGCGAGGAGCACCGGCGATTCCGGCAGGTGCTCCGCTTCGTGGCGGACGAGGTGCTCGACGTTCAGGAGCTCCTCGAGGAGGTCTTGCGTGATCCCGCCGCCCGCAACGAGGTGCTCTCGGAGCTCGCCACGCTGCTCTCATGGCCGCCCGCGATCCTCCTCGCCTTGAACGAGCTTCCTCCCGGCAGGCTCGCGGCGGGCCTCGTGGAGGGGGTCGAGCGCGCCGAGCCCGCCATCTCCGGCTCCCTCGATTCGCTGTACCTGCTGCCGCCGCTCCCGAACTGGTTCTTCCAGCGCGATCCCGCCACGGTCGTGGGCGACCGTGTCGTGAGGGGCTCGATGGCGACCCGCGCCCGCTGGCGAGAGCCACTGCTGTCCGGGGCGGTTTTCGCCCGGCACCCTCGGTTCGCAGGAGCGGGGCCGCGCTTCTGGTTCCAGGAGTTCGCCGCGGGCGAAGGGCGCGATCTCGCGTGGGCGCGCATGCGGCCCACGCTCGAAGGAGGCGACGTCCTCGTGCTTTCTCCGGAGGTGCTCGTCATCGGTTACTCGGAGCGCACGGAGAAGACGACGATCGAGCGCCTCGCGGAGGCCCTCAAGCGGGAGGGGTCGCGCGTGCGGAAGATCCTCGTCGTGGCGATTCCGCCTCAGCGGGCGACGATGCACCTCGACACGGTGTTCACGCGCATCTCGGCCGGCGAGTGTCTCTGCTACGGGCCGATGATCCTCTCCGGCGGCGCCGAGGAGGCGGACGTGTACGAGGCCGACCTCACGGCGCGTGAGATCACGTGGACCACGAGGGACGACCTGCTCTCGGCGCTCGCCGCGCTCGGCATCGACCTCGTTCCCATTCTCTGCGGCGGCGCCGATCCCATCGACCAGCAGCGCGAGCAGTGGACCGACGGCGCGAACGTGTTCGCGCTCGCGCCCGGCGTCATCCTCTGCTACGACCGGAACGAGCGCACCGCCGAGTCCCTCGCGCGCGAGGGGTACGCGGTCGTCGCGGACGACGATCTCCTACTGGGAAGAGAGACGCTCGACCTGAGGAAGCCCGGCAAGCACGCGATCCTGCTCTCGGCGCCCGAGCTGTCCCGGGCGCGCGGCGGCCCGCGCTGCATGACGATGCCGCTCGTGCGCGATCCGGTGTAAAAAGGAAGGCCATGCTCCAGAAAGACCTCGTCTCGATCCACGACCTGACCGCCGCCGACGTCGCGGCCCTCTTCGCTCTCGCCGCCCGGATGAAAGCGCGCCCGGCGGAGTTTCGAACGGCGCTTTCCGGGAAGGTCCTGGCGATGATCTTCGAGAAGTCGTCCACGCGGACCCGCGTCTCGTTCGGGGCGGGCATGACGCAGCTCGGTGGGGCCGCGCAGTTTCTGTCGTCGCGCGACATCCAGCTCGGGCGAGGCGAGCCGATCGCGGACACGGCCCGCGTCCTCTCGCGCTACGTGAACGGCATCATGGCCCGTACGTTCGCGCACGACACGGTCCTCCAGCTCGCCCGTCACGCGACGGTCCCCGTCGTCAACGGCCTGACGGACCTGCTCCACCCGTGCCAGGCGCTGACGGACTACTTCACGATGAGCGAGAAGTTCGGGAAGCTGGCGTCTCTCAAGCTCGCATACGTCGGCGACGGGAACAACATGGCGCACTCGCTGATGTACGGCGGGCCGAAGTGCTCCGTCCACGTGGCCATCGCGACGCCGGAGGGCTACGAGCCGGATGCGACCGTCACCGCGAACGCGCGCGCCGATGCCGCCATGGCGGGAACGGCGCTCCTCCTCACGCACTCGAAGGAGGAGGCCGTCGAGGGGGCCCACGTCGTCTACACCGACGTGTGGGCTTCGATGGGGCAGGAGGCCGAGCAGCCCAAGCGCGTGCGCGACTTCGCCGGATGGACCGTCACGAACGAGCTTCTCGCGCGTGCGCATCCCGATGCCGTCTTCATGCATTGCCTGCCCGCGCATCGCGGCGAGGAAGTGGCGGCCGAGGTGTGCGACGGGCCGCGTTCCGTGATTTTCGACGAAGCCGAGAATCGCCTACACGTGCAGAAGGCGATCCTCGCCACGCTCATGGGCCGCCTCTGACGCGCCGTTGCGCCCTCGCCGCCGCCTGCTGCGCTCTCGCGCTCGGCGCCGCCTGCCGGAAGAGCGGCCCCGCCGCGCTGTCTTCGGCTGGGCCGCCGGATGATCGGGGTGTCGTCACGCTCGAGCGGGTGACCGGGCGCATTTTGGCGGAGTCGAAGTCCCCTGCGGACTTCACGTTGCCGCGCGGAACCGCGCTCAAAGTGCGCGAAGCCCGCGGCGACGCGGTGCACGTCGTGGCGGAGGGCCGGGACGTCTGGATACCGGCCGACAGCTTCGAGAAGATGGCCGACCGCGAGGCGCGCGAGAAGAGGGCGGCCGCCGTGGCGGGTTTCGCGCCTCAGCCCGCGCGCGCCGTCGAGTCCTGCCCGATCCTGCTCGCCCCCGACTACGGCGCCGCGCGGTGGGGAACGCTCGACGACGGCGAGGACGTCGACGTCGTGCTCGCGGATCACGATTTTTTCGGCGTGCGCCTCGCGGGGAAGACGCTCGCGTTCGTGCCCGCGCGTTCCGTACGCCTCCTGCCTTCGTCCGTCCCGGCGGTCGCCGCGAGTCCCTCCGGGCGCGGGGTGGTGCCGGAGGTGCAGCCGCTCGGAGCTCCCGACCGGGATCTGGGCCCGGCGGCCGGCGCGCACACCCCGGCGCCCGCTCCGGCCGCGGGGACCCCCGCGCTCTTAGCCCCCGCGTCCGCCGCGGCCGTGCCGGCTCTCCCGAGGGCGCCGCTCACCTCGCTTCCGGATGGAGCCGAGCTTCCCGTCCTCGTGACGCGCGTGGATGCCCGATACCCGGAGGTGGCGCGCCGGCTGAATCTGGGCGGCGAAGTCGTCCTCCGCATCGTCGTGGAGGCGAACGGCACCGTGGGCAGGATCGACGTGCTGTCTCCCGGGGCCGCCGGTATGACGGAGGCCGCCGGGGACGCCGTGCGGCGGTGGACCTTCCGGCCGGCACGAGTCGCGGGGCAGCCGGTGGCGGTGTGGAAAGTCGTCCGTATCCGCTTCTCCCCGACGGCCGAGCGCGAACCTCCGCCCGACTGAGCCCGCACGGCGCAAAAGCGGCTCCGCCCGGTCCCTATAAACTCCGTCCTGCCGATGCTGGAGATCGTCTACGAGGTCGAGGGGCAGACCCGGCGCTTCCTTCTCTCCGGCGGGGACGTGTCCATCGGCCGCTCGAGCGAGAACGGAATCGTCCTGAACGACTTCTCCGTGTCGCGCCGGCACGCGCTCCTGTCCGAGCGCGCCGGCGCCTGGACGGTCGAAGACCTGAAGTCGACGAACGGCGTCAAGGTGAACGGAGAGTTCGCGGCCAAGTCGCCCCTGAAGGCGAACGACGTCGTCTCGGTCGGCACCTTCACGCTTCAGGTGCGCGAGCAGCCCACGACGAGGAGCATCGCGGCGAAGGCGATCAGCGACTCGAGCTCGACGTTCGTCCGCTCGATCGCCGATTTCAACCGCGACTTCAACCTCGAGGCCACGGGCACCGGGATCACGGACGTCGGGGGGACGCTCGCCGGGCGGCGCCACCCGCCCGAAAAGGCGCGCGAGAAGATCTTCGAGATCCTCGTCCAGGTCGCCCGCACGCTCATCGAGGCGCCCGACGTGGATCAGATTCTCTCGAAAGTCGTGGACCTGCTCTTCGATTTCCTGCCCGCCGAGCGGGCCGTCGTCGTCCTCCGCGAGGACGGGGGGCGGCTCGTCGCGACTCTCTCGCGCCAGAGGGGACGGGCCGGCGCCGAGGCGGCCGAGACGTTCTCCCACACGATCGTCGAGACCGTCGTGCGCGAGCGCGTGGCGGTGCTGACGTCCGACGCCCTCACCGACGACCGCTTCGAGGCCGGCCAGTCGATCCGCATCCAGCAGATCCGGTCGGCCATGTGCGTCCCGCTGTGGAACCGCGAGAACGTCATCGGCGCCCTCCACGTGGATACGCCGCTCAAGACCGGCACGTTTACCGCGGATGACCTCGACCTCCTGACCGCGCTCGGGAACTTCGCCGCGGTCGCGATCGAGCGCGCGCGCCTGCAAGGGCGCATCGCGCGCGAGGAGCGCATCCGCGAGCGCCTCGCGCGTTACCACTCCCCGGGCGTCGTCGAGGAGATCGTCTCCGAAGGGCCCGCCGGCGTCGAGAAGGTGCGCACGCGCGACGTGACGGTGTTCTTCGCGGATATCGTCGGCTTCACGACCGCTGCCGAAAGCATGGCCCCCGACGAGCTGTCGCGCTTTCTCGAGACCGTGTTCACGTTCGCGGCGGACGCGATCTTCGAGCAGGGCGGCACGCTCGACAAGTTCATCGGCGACGCCGTGATGGCCTTCTTCGGCGCCCCGATCCGCCAGCCGGACCATCCCCGCCGGGCGGTGGCGGCGGCCGCGAGGCTCATCGAGAGCCTGACGGCCTGGAACGTGGAACGCGCCCGGCGCGGTGAAGCAAAGGTCGCGGTGCGCGTGGGCGTCAACACGGGCCACGCCGTCGTGGGCGACATCGGGTCCGACCGGCGCGTGGACTACACGGTCCTCGGCAACACCGTGAACGTGGCGGCGCGGCTCGAGGACTACGTCGCCGGCCCGAACGAGATCGTCGTCGGCGAGGAGACGGCGCGGCTCGCGAGCGACTCGTTCGTGTTCGAGCCCCTCGGCGAGCAGCGCCTGAAAGGCCTCACAAAAGGCATGAAGGCCTATCGCGTGAAGCTCGACGAGAAGGGCGCGCCGGTTCGCCCGCGGTGACGGACACGCTCGTCTCTCTGACGTTCGTGACCTCGAACGCGGGCAAGGTGCGCGAGGCGGCGGCCTTTCTGGGCCGCGAGGTCGCGGTGAAGGACGTCGAGATTCCCGAAATCCAGTCACTCGACTTCGCCGAGGTGGCCCGCGCCAAGGCGATCGTCGCGGCGGAGGCGCTCGGTGTTTCCGTCCTCGTCGAGGACTCGGGCCTCGCCGTGGACGCCTGGGGCGGCTTTCCGGGGCCGCTCACGAAATGGGTAACGAGGGGAGCCGTGGGCTACGACACCTTCGCGAAGATGCTCGACGGCTTCACTGACCGGTCCGCCGAGGCCGTCTCCGTCCTGGCCGTCGCGCGGTCGGGGCAGACCGCGCACGACGTCGTCGTCGCGGAAGGGCGCGTCCGGGGCTCGATCGCCCTTCACCCGCGCGGGACGAACGGCTTCGGCTGGGACGTCCTCTTCATCCCCGAGGGCGCGACGCGCACCTGGGCGGAAATGGGCGAGGAAGAGAAGAACCAGGATTCGCACCGGGCGCGGGCCTTCAAGCGCCTGAAGACTCTGCTGCAAGAGGGTCAGTAAGAGACTACGGCGCCGTCTCGTCGTCCGAGGCGCAGAGGAACGACGAGTCGCCCGAGACGTTGTCGATGACCGTGACATACGGGAAGACGGGGGCGGTGGCGGTCACGACGAGATAGGCGTCCTTGGCCGCCATCGAGCCCACGCCGAGAAGGTCGAAGACGTTCGGGTAGAGCTGATAGGCCTCGTTCGGCTGGTACGTCCTCGAGTAAATCCCCAGCTCCGTTCCGTCCCCCTTGTGGAGCGCGAACGTCACGTCCACGGGCACCGGCTGCGGGTTGTACGCCCCGGCGTTGGAGCGCGAGCCCGACGTCAGGTCGCCGCCAGACTCGACGCCGATGAAGACGGCGTGCATCTTCGCGGCCGAGAGCGGCAAGGCCGGGACCAGTGTCCCGAAGGCGGGGGCCGGCGGCAGCGGCGAGGAGACCTGCGAGGAAGCGCTGACAGGGCCCGACGTCGTCGGCCAGGAGATCTCAATGGCGCCGGAGGTGCTCGGAGCGCTGAAGGTCCTGCCGATGACGTCGATGAGCATGACGCTCTGACGGGCCGGAAGCGTGACCGCCTGCACGGCGTTGCCACAGGCGAATCCAGATGTGCACCGGTACGTGAGCGTCGCGACGACCGGCGACGTGAACGAGCGGTTCATGAGCCAGAGGTCGGTGTGGAAGAACGTGCCGTTCGCGCCGGCCGACGAGGCGGCGGCCGGAACGGTCAGCGTGATGTTGCCGGCGGCGGGCCCGGAGAGAGCGAGGCGCCCCACTTTGGCAGCGTTGGACTCCGTGAACCAGATGTTGCCGTCCGGGCCTAGGCAGACAGCGGTCGGGCCCGCATCCGGCGTCGGAACCGGGAACTCCGTGATCTCTCCCTGCGGCGTGATCCGGCCGATCTTGTTGGCTTTCATCTCGGTGAACCAGAGGTTTCCGTCAGGCCCGACAACGATGTCGACCGGATAGGCGTGCGGGGTTGGAACGGCGTACTGCGTGGCTTGGCCGGTTGGAGTGACCTTGCCGACATAGCCCATTGTGTCATTGAAGATATTGTCTGTCGGCGAAGCGAACCAGACATTCCCGTCCGGCCCTAGAGTGATTGCGACTGGCGAATTGATGCTTGGGTTGGTGGTGATGTGGCTCAGGGCTCCCTGAAGGGTTGCACGCCCCAGGGGATTCGACGTGAACCAAAGGTTACGGTCCGGCCCGATAATGATGCCAGCAGCTTGCTCTCCCGGATACTCGGTCATCGTCCCGCCGGGTGTCACCTTCCCGATGGCCGTTGGCCAAGGAAGAACGCCGTTGAGGATAAATCCGTGACCGTACTCGGTGAACCAGAGGTTTCCATCCGGTCCGGAAACGATTCCGACTGGGTACACCCCGATTTGGAGAGGAAACCAGGCCAGCGTTCCGCCATCTGGCGACATCCGGCCGATCTGACCTCCGGAGGTGAACCAGAGATTCCCGTCAGGGCCGGCCGTGATCCCGAAAGCGGACACCTTGAATTCCGTGACTTCCCCGATCGGCGTCATACGGATGATGCTGGAGCGACTCATGTCGCTCAGCCAGAGATTACCGTCGGGTCCGCTCGTCATCGTGTGCGCGTAGTTCACGAACACGCTTCCGGTTACAGGCGTTCCGGCTGGAAGGGGAAACTCGGAGATCGGCTGCGCCCACGCACGAGCTGGAACCAGCGCGAACAACACGGCGAAGAGCGGGGCCAAGGGCGACCTTTTGTCCATATCCTTACTTGATTGTGTTCCCTTCGTGGCAAATCCCTCGGTGTTTCCCCGACGCCGCGCGATGCACCTGTATCACGCGGGAAGGTGCTTTACGGAGGCGCCTGCTTCCCGGCGATCGCACGCAGTTCGGCCGCCAGCGCGTCGACTTTCTTCAGCAGCTCTTCCTTCGTCCCATCCGCGTGCAGGACGATGTCCGCGACCTCTTCCCGCACGGCGTCGGAGAACTGCGCCGACATGCGGCGCACGAGCTCGTTCGGGTCCGTCTCGCCGCTCCTGCGGAGGGCCCGCGCGAGGCGCTCGTCCGTCGGGGCGGAGACGGTCACGAGGACGTCGAAGCGCTGGCGGCCGCCTGTCTCGACGAGGAGCGACGCCTCGACGACGCCGAGTGTCTCGCCCTTCGCCTCGAGCGCGGCGAACCAGCGCGCCTGCTCGTCGCGGACGAGCGGGTGGATGAGACCGTTGAGGCGCGCGAGCTCCGCGGGATCGTGGAAGACATGCGCGGAAAGCTTGCGGCGGTCGACCGAGCTGTCCGGCGCGAGGAACTCCGGCCCGAAGGCGTCCGCCACGGCGCGCGCGCCCATACTGTGCGCGCGGTAGAGGTCGTGCACGATGAGGTCCGCGTCGAGGACCTTGATTCCGTGCTCGCGGAGCCGTGCTGCCACGGTGCTCTTGCCCGAGGCGAGGCCGCCGGTGAGGCCGACCTTGAGGATCATGGCGAGCGTCTTTTTCGGCAAAGGTCCAACGTGTTTCGAAGAAGTATCGCGATCGTGAGCGGCCCCACGCCGCCGGGAACCGGCGTGTAGCGCGAAGACCGCGGAAACGCCGTCGCCGGGTCGCAGTCGCCTACGAGCGTCGAGCCCTTCTTCTCGAAGGCCGAAAGGCGCGCGGCGTCGCCGTGGAAGAACCTCTCCACGTCGGCACGCGACGTCAGGCGGTTGATCCCGACGTCCACGAGGACCGCGCCTTCTTTCACGAACGCACCCGTCACGAAGCCGGGCCGTCCGATCGCGGCGACGAGGAGATCCGCCTCGCGGCAGAGGCCGGGCAGATCGCGCGTCCTGGAATGCGCGATCGTCACGGTGGCGTGGTTCTGGAGAAGAAGAAGCGCCGTGGGTTTTCCCACGATGTCGCTCCGGCCTACGACGACGGCCCTCGTTCCCTGAAGCGGGATGCCCTCGCGCCTGAGCAGCTCGAGGATTCCGGCCGGCGTGCAGGGGACGGGCGCGGGCTTGCCCTGAAGGAGGCGCCCGGCGTTCACCGGGTGGAACCCGTCGACGTCTTTTCGGGGGTCGATCGCCTCAAAAATGCGGGCGGAGTCGATGTGCTTCGGGAGGGGAAGCTGGACGAGGATCGCGTCCACGGCGTCGTCCCGGTTCAGGCTGTCCACGGCAGCAAGAAGCTCGGCCCCGGACAGGCCCGCGGGAAATCGCAGCGTGCGCTCGGCAATTCCGGCTTCGCGCGCCGCTGCTCCCTTGCTCGCGACATAGACGGCGCTGGCCGGATGGTCGCCCACGAGGATGACCGCGAGGCCGGGCACGATCCCACGCGCCGTGAGCTCCGCCACCTCGCCGGCCACTTCAGCGCGGATCGCCTTTGAGACTGCGGTGCCGTCGAGGATGCGGGGGGTCATGGCCGTATTGTGGCCGAGCCCTATTAACCTTCTAAGAAATCGTGCTCTTCGAACCTCTCGGCTTGCAGGGACATCGCTTGACAGGGAAGGGTAGGGGGGCGTATTTTTCACAGCCCTGCGGGTGGATGGTTCGCCAAAAGCCCGTTTATCGTGTGCCGTCGGGGCCCTGGTTCTTTCGATGCTTCCCTGGTCCGCATCGTGAAACCGACCCCGGAATCTTCCAGCCGGGGTGACGCACCCCTCAACCGCCCCGATCGGAGACCGCTGTTCCCTTGAGCACCCGCACGCCGCTTCCGAAGATCTCCGACCAGTCCCGACGCTGGATCGTCGTCGACGCCGACGGCAAGGTGCTCGGCCGCCTCGCGACGCTCGTGGCGCGCCATCTCACGGGCAAGACGAAGGCCATCTACACGCCCTTCCTCGACACCGGCGATTTTGTCGTCGTGGTGAACGCCGAGAAGGTCGCCTTCACCGGCACCAAGCTCGGCACGAAGATGTATCGGCACCACACCGGCTTCCCGGGAGGCCTACGCTCCATCGAAGCGGGCAAGCTCAAGGCCACCCATCCCGAGCGCGTCATCGAAGCGGCCGTCCGCGGCATGCTGCCGAAGACGAAGCTGGGCCGGAAGATGTTCAAGAAGCTCAAGGTCTACGCCGGCCCCCATCATCCGCACACCGCCCAGTCTCCGGCCGCCGTCGCGGTCTGACCGGGACGGCGAGAGAAGCACGAAAGAAGAGGGAGAAGCGAACCCCGTGACGAACCTCCAGTTTCAGGCCGTGGGACGCCGGAAAGAGTCGGTCGCCCGCGTGTACCTCCGCCCCGGCAAAGGGACGGTGCGGGTCAACGACCGCACCTTCGAGGACTTCTTCCCGAACGACGTGCTCAAGATGGTCATCCGCCAGCCCTTGCAGCTCACCGAGACGGTCGACAAGTTCGACGTCGTCGCCCTCGTCGAGGGCGGCGGGAGCGCGGGCCAGGCGGGCGCGATCCGCCACGGGATCGCCCGCGCGCTCTGCCTCTTCAACGGCGAGCTCCGCGGCGCGCTCAAGAAGGCCGGCCTCCTCACGCGCGACTCGCGCATGAAGGAGCGCAAGAAATACGGACAGCGCGGCGCCCGCGCCCGGTTCCAGTTCTCGAAGAGGTAATGGGGGAGAGATGAGCCAGATCACGATGAAGGAGCTGCTCGAGGCGGGCGTTCACTTCGGCCACCAGACGAAGCGCTGGAACCCGAAGATGAAGAAGTACATCTTCGGCAAGCGCAACGGCATCTACATCATCGATCTCCAGAAGACCCTCAAGTGCTTCCGCGAGGCCGCGGCGTTCATCACGGACGTCGCCTCGCAGGGGAAGAACATCCTCTTCGTCGGGACGAAGCGGCAGGCGCAGGACGCCATCTACGAGGAGGCGAACCGCTGCGGCATGTTCTACGTGAACAACCGCTGGCTCGGCGGCACCCTCACGAACTTCGTGACCATTCGAAAGTCGATCAGCCGCCTCAAGGAGATCGAGGCGATGCTCGTGGAGGGATCGGACGCGATCCTCACCAAGAAAGAGCGCATCGGGCTCGATCGCGAAAAAGCGAAGCTCAGCAAGAACCTCATCGGCATCAAGGAGATGGAGGAGCTGCCGGACGTCCTGTTCGTGATCGACCCCAAGAAGGAAGCGATCGCGGTCCAGGAGGCCAAGAAGCTCGGCATCCCGGTCGTCGCGATCGTCGACACGAACTGCGATCCCGACAGCATCTCGCACGTCATCCCCGGCAACGACGACGCGATTCGCGCGATCAAGCTCTTCACGGGCAAGATGGCCGACGCCGTTCTCGAAGGCCTGCACGCGCAGGAAGAGCGTTTCGTGGGCAAGGTCGACCACGCGGACGACGAGCCGATGCCCGCGAATTTCCAGGTGGCCGAGGCAGCCGCTGCCACCGCCGCCACCGCTGCCAGCACCGCCGCGGTGAAACCCGAGGTTCCCGTCGTCCCCGTCCCGGTCTGAACCCTGATATTGGAGAGAACGGGGCCGGCAGGAGGACGCGCTTCTCCCGCCGGCCCCTTTTGACGTAAGAGGTATCCCATGGCGATTTCCGCAGTGATGGTCAAGATGCTCCGCGACAAGACGGGCGCCGGAATGCTCGATTGTAAGATCGCGCTCGAGGAGACGAACGGCAATGCCGAGGAGGCCGGGAAGATCCTCCGCAAGAAGGGTCTCGCCGCGGCCGCGAAGAAGGCCGGCCGCGTGGCGGCCGACGGCCTCATCGGCCACAAGGTGGAAGGGGGCACCGCGGTGCTCGTCGAGGTGGCCTGCGAGAGCGACTTCGTCGCGAAGACCGAGAAATTCCTGAAAATGAAAGACGCGCTGACGTCGTTCATCTTCGACCACGCCGCGCTGGGCGATACGGCCGACGGGAACGTCGAGGCCCTCACGGCCATGCCGCCCCCGAAGAGGATGCCCCATGCCGGCGCGACCATCGCGGAGTCCCTCCAGGCGTTCACCGGCGATCTCGGCGAAAAGACCGAGGTGCGCCGCTTCGCGCGGCTCGTGGCCGGAGCGGGTTCAGCGCTCACCCTCTACGCGCATCCCGGCGACAAGACGGTGGTCGTCGTCGAGACGAAGGGCATGGACGAGACGCTCGGGAAGGACCTCGCGATGCACGTGGCCGCCCTGGCCCCGCAGTTCGCGAACCGGGACGGCGTGTCGGCCAAGGCTCTCGCCGACGAGCGAGAAATCGCCCGCGCGAAGGCGATCGCGGCGGGGAAGCCCGAAGGCGTCGCCGAGAAGATGGTCGAGGGCATGATCGGAAAGTGGTACGGGGAAGTCGTGCTCCTCGACCAGCCCTTCGCGAAAGAGCCCGAGAAGAAGGTCTCGCAGGTCATCGCCGAGCGCGCGGGCAAGGACGCTTTCGTCGTCCGCTTCGTGCGCTTCAAGGTGGGCGAGGGCATCGAGAAGAAGGGCGGAGACTTCGCCGCCGAAGTCGCCGCGCTGGCCAAGTGAGAACGTGGAAGCCCGCTATCGCCGGGTCCTGCTGAAGCTCTCCGGGGAGGCGCTCCTCGGCAGCCAGCCCTTCGGTATCGAGCCGGCGGTCGTCGAGCGCCTCGCCGACGAGATCGCCGAGGTGGCGCGCCTTGGCGTCGAGGTGGCCATCGTCATCGGCGGCGGAAACATCATCCGGGGCGTCTCGGCGGCAACGCAGGGCATCGACCGTGTCACCGGCGACAACATGGGGATGCTCGCGACGGTCATCAATGCGCTCGCGCTACAGGACGCGCTCGAGAAGCGCAACGTCCACACGCGCGTCATGACGGCGTTCGAGGTGCGCGCGGTCGCCGAGCCCTTCATCCGGCGCCGTGCGATCCGGCATCTCGAGAAGAAGCGCTGCGTGATCTTTGCTGGCGGCACGGGCAATCCGTACTTCACGACGGATTCGGCCGCCGCCCTGCGTGCGAACGAGATCCGGGCCGAGGTGATCCTGAAAGCCACACGCGTGGACGGCATTTTCACCGCCGACCCGAAGACGGATCCGAAGGCGGTTTTCCTGCCGCGGGTCACGTATCAGGACGTGCTCGAGAAGCGCCTGGCGGTCATGGACGCCACCGCGATCGCCCTCTGCCGGGACAACAAGATGCCCATCTGCGTCTTCAACCTTCTCGTGCCCGGAAACATCCGGAGGGTCGTCCTCGGAGAGCCGGTCGGGAGTGTCGTGGACGCCGTGAAGGCCTGATCTCATCGGGGCCGGGCGAAGGAGCCGAGAACCATGCCGACGATTGCCGAGATCAAGAAGGAAACCGAACGGCACATGCACGCCGCTCTCGAGGCGCTCAAGACCGAGTTCAAGCACCTGCGCACGGGCCGGGCCTCCGTCGGGATCCTCGAGGGAATTCTCGTGGAGTACTACGGCACGCCGACTCCGCTAAACCAGGTCGCGAATCTCTCGGCGCCGGACGCGACGCTGCTCCTCGCGTCTCCCTGGGAGCCTTCGCTCTGTCCGGCCATCGAGAAGGCCATCCGGACGAGCGACCTCGGCCTGAACCCGTCCTCGGACGGAAAGGTCGTGCGCATCCCCGTCCCGCAACCCACGGAAGAGCGACGCAAGGAGATCGTCAAGAAGGCCCACGGCTTCGCGGAGCAAGCGAAGGTCGAGATCCGCCATCATCGTCACGAAGGGAACGACGCGATCAAGAAGGAGGCGAAGGTCTCCGCAATCTCGGCCGATGACGAGAAACGCTCTCTCGACGAGGTCCAGAAAATGACGGACAAGAACGTCGCCGAGGTCGAGCACGTCCTGAAGACGAAGGAAGCGGAAGTGCTGGCCCGGTGATGGTTCGCGCTGTCGCGCTCATCCCCGCTGCCGGCTTCGGTACGCGCTTCCACGACACGGGGCCGAAGGCGCTCGTCCCGCTCGCGGGGCGGCCCATGCTTCTGCACGCGCTCGAGCGCCTCGCCGCGTCAAAACGCGTACGGGAGGCGGTGATCGCGATCTCGCCGGGCCACGCAGACGCCTTTCGGAAGGTTCTGGTGGGGGCTCCCGTCCCCTGCACGCTCGTCGACGGCGGCGTGACACGGCGCGAGTCCGTCGCGCGCGCGTTCGCGGCGGCGCGGTTCGAGAGCGACGACGACCTCGTCCTCGTCCACGATGCCGCCCGCCCTCTCGTCGATCCCGTCGAAGTGGCGGCGGTCGTGGACGCGGCGGAGAAGACGGGAGCGGCCATCGCGGGCTACTCGATCGTCGAGACGGTCAAACGCGTCTCGGGCGGAACGGTGGGAGGAACCGTCCCGCGAGGCGACTTCTTCGCGGCCACGACGCCACAGGTTTTCCACGCGGGCCTGTTCCGGTCCGCCGTGGCGAAAGAGGGCGGCCCCGAAGCCACCGACGACTCCGAGCTCGTGGAGCGAACCGGCGGCACCGTGACCGTCGTTCTCACGTCGCGCTGGAACATCAAGATCACGTACCCCGAGGACCTCGCCTGGGCCGAGGCCTTTCTCGCCCGGACCTAGAGCATGCGGATCGGGCACGGCTTCGACGCGCATCCTCTCGCGGCCGGGCGCCCCTGCGTCCTCGGCGGCGTCACGATTCCCTCGGATGCGGGGCCCGTCGGGCACTCGGACGGAGACGTCGTCCTGCACGCCCTCGCCGGCGCGCTTCTCGGTGCGGCCGCCGCGGGAGACCTCGGCTCCGTATTCGGCACGGATCGCCCGGAGTGGAAGAGCGCGGCGGGTGAAGCGCTCGTGCGCCACGTGCGCGAGCTGACGGACCACCCCGAGATCGGAAACGTGGACGTGACGATCCTCGCGGCGCGGCCCCCCATCGCGGAGCACCGCGAGGCCATGCGCGCGAACATCGCGGCGCTTCTCGGCATCTCGGTCGACCGAGTCTCCGTCAAGGCGTCGTCGGGCAACGGCCTGACCGATTTCGGCCGCGGCGTGGGCGTGGCGGCGACGGTCCTCGTCCTCGTCGCCGGCGTTGCAACCGAGTGATCGTCTCCGGCTTCCACCCGGTGCGCGAAGTGCTCGAGCGGCGGCCGCGCTCCGTCGAGGCGCTTCTCGTGCAGCGCGGCCGCAAAGACTCGCGCGCCGCGGAAATCGAGGAGCTGGCGCGGGGGAAGGGCGTTTCCGTTCGCATCGTCGCGAAGGAGGAGCTCGACCGTGCCGCGGGCCGCGCGCACAACGGAGTCGCGGCGCGCGTCGCGGAGCGCGAATACGACGCCGTGGAGGAGTGCCTCGCGGGACCGAAGGGAAGCCGCTGCGTCCTGTTTCTCGACGAGGTGACCGATCCCGGCAACCTGGGGTCGGTCTTGAGGACCGCCGCGGCCGCGGGGGCCTCGGTCGTCCTCACCGAGCGGCATTCCGCCGGTCTCAACGAGACCGTCGCGAAGGCCTCGGCCGGAGCGCTGGAGCGCGTGAAGGTGGGCAGGGTCGTCAACGCGGCCCGTTTCATCGAGGGGGCGAAGGGGGCCGGCTTCTGGGTCTTCGGGGCCGCCGTGGAAGGCGAAAGCCTTTACAGCGTCGATATTTCCGGCGACGTGGTCCTCTGTCTCGGCTCGGAGGGAGCGGGGCTCAGGAGGCTTACCAAGGAATCATGTGATCGATTGATTTCTATCCCGATGCTCCCGGGAGCGGGCTCCCTCAACGTAGCCGTGGCCGCGGGGGTCCTCGCCTTCGACTGGGTGAGGCGCCGGACCGCCCCGGAGGGAAACCCGGCATGAAAATGGCTTGACGCGCCTGGAAGTAGGCTGGTATAAACCACGGTTCGCGCCTTTGCCGAGGTGCGCGAAGCCGTGCCACCCCCTCATTTACCGGTCCGGGTTGCACGGTCGAGCTCTCTTCGGCGGGAACGCGAACGCTGGCGTAGCTCAATGGGTAGAGCAGCCGATTTGTAATCGGCAGGTTGCGGGTTCGAGTCCCATCGCCAGCTCCACGGTGAGCCTCCGCGGGGCCGGAGATCGGGATCGACGAAGAACGGGGAGCGGGCAGATGGCCGAGCGGTTAATGGCAGCAGACTGTAAATCTGCCGCACTCACGTGCTACGGGGGTTCGAATCCCTCTCTGCCCACCATCAGGAGGAATTCATGCCGGCCCACGTAGCTCAGTTGGTAGAGCACGTCCTTGGTAAGGACGGGGTCAGCAGTTCAAATCTGCTCGTGGGCTCCAGCTTCACGGCTTCCTTTCGCGGGAGTAACTCAGGGGTAGAGTCACAGCCTTCCAAGCTGTTGGTCGCGGGTTCGAATCCCGTCTCCCGCTCCATGAGCGCCTTTCAAGCTTCTCACAGGGGTGTAGCTCCAACTGGCTAGAGCGGCGGTCTCCAAAACCGTAGGTTCGGGGTTCGAATCCCCGCACCCCTGCCAAAGGCCGAACGGACCGCACGACGACGAACGAACGAAGATGACGAAACCACGAACCTGAGGACGAACAAAAAGACATGAACCCGATCGAGCGTTGGCATCACTTTCGCGGCTTTCTCTCCGAGGTCAGGAAGGAATCGGGGAAGGTCTCGTGGCCCGGCCGTGAGGAAGTCGTCAACACGACCACCGTCGTCATCATCTCCACGGCAATCTTCGGGATTTTCCTGTTCCTCGTGGACGCGGCCGTGACGCCGCTCGTGAACAAGCTCTTCTCGGCTTTCGGCAGCTGACGACAAAGGACGGACACACCCGTGAGCACCACCGATCCGCAGGATCAGACGACCGCCGCTTCGGCTCCCGCCGAGGCGTCGATGGACTGGTTCATCGTGCACACCTACTCGGGGTTCGAGGACCGCGTCGTTCTCGAGCTGACGAACCGCATCAAGGCCCTCGGCATGGAGGCCCACTTCGGCGAGATCCGCGTGCCGAAGGAAACGGTCGTCGAGATGAAAGCCGGCAAGCGGCGAAACGTCGAGCGGAAATTCTTCCCGGGCTACGTCCTCGTCCAGATGGAGATGTCCGATGAGACCTGGCATCTCGTGCGCAACACGCCGAAGGTGACCGGTTTCGTCGGCGGCTCCTCGAAGGCTCCCGTCCCGCTCACGCGGGAGGAGGTCGACTCGATCCTCCACCACACCGCCGAGTCGAAGGAGAAGCCGAAGCCGCGCTACGTCTACGAGCGCGGCGAGCAGGTGAAGATCACCGACGGGCCCTTCAAGGAGTTCACGGGGCTCGTCGAGGACATCAACCTCGAGCGCTCCACGCTCCGCGTCCTCGTCACCATCTTCGGCCGGCCCACGCCGGTCGAGCTCGAATTCGTCCAGGTTCAGAAACTGTAAGGAACGACGATGGCAAAGAAAGTAACCGGTTACGTAAAGCTCCAGATCGAGGCGGGCAAGGCCACGCCCGCTCCGCCCGTCGGCACGGCGCTCGGCCCGCAGGGCGTCAACATCATGGACTTCTGCAAGGCCTTCAACGCGAAGACGGCGAAGGACGCGGGGCTCATCATCCCCGTCGTCGTCACGGTCTACTCGGACCGGTCTTACTCCTTCATCACGAAGACGCCGCCGGCGGCCGTGCTGCTGAAGAAGGCGGCGAAGCTCGAGAAGGGCTCGGGCGTGCCGAACAAGACGAAGGTCGGAAAAGTCACGAAAAAGCAGGTAGAGGAGATCGCGAAGCTCAAGCTCGTCGACCTGAACACCGTCGATCTCGCCGCCGCCGTCAAGTCGGTGGAGGGAACGGCCCGATCCATGGGAATCGAGGTCGTCGGCTGACGCCGCGACCAAGAGGCGGAAACATCATGAGTGGCAAGAAATTCACCGCGGCCGCCGCGAAAGTCGACAAGGCGAAGGTCTACGACGTGCCACAGGCCGTCGCCCTCGTCAAGTCGGCGGCGTTCGCGAAGTTCAACGAAACGGTCGAGATCGCGCTGCGTCTCGGAGTCGATCCCAAGCACGCGGACCAGATGGTGCGTGGCACGGTCGTGCTGCCGCACGGGCTCGGCAAGACGACCCGGGTCGCCGTCGTCGCCTCGGGCGAGAAGATCAAGGAAGCCGAAGCGGCCGGCGCCGATCTCGTGGGCGGCGACGACCTCGTCGCGAAGATCCAGGGCGGCATGATCGATTTCGAGGCGCTCGTCGCGACGCCGGACATGATGAAGTCGCTCGGCCGTCTCGGCAAGATTCTCGGGCCCCGCGGCCTGATGCCGAACCCGAAGGCCGGCACCGTCACGTTCGACGTCGCGAAGGCCGTCACGGAGCTCAAGGCCGGAAAGATCGAGTTTCGCGTCGACAAGACGGCCATCATCCACGTGCCGGTGGGGAAGGTGCAGTTCGGCGAGAAGCAGCTCGTCGAGAACACCGAGGCCCTTCTCACCGCGGTTCAGAAGGCCAGGCCGGCCACCGCCAAGGGAAAGTACATGCGCTCGGTCGTTCTCTCATCGACGATGGGCCCCGGCATCGCGGTCGATCCTTCCGCCGCCGAGAAGCTCGTCGGGAAGGGCGTCTGATGACCGCAACCCGCGCCACCAAGAACGAAGAGATCCAGCAGCTCGAGGGCACGGTCGCGAAGGCCGCCCACGCGTTCCTCATCGACTACAAGGGCCTGACGGTACCGGCCGTCACGGACCTGCGTCGCCAGATCAAGGGAGCGAACTCGGACTACGTGGTCGTGAAGAACACACTCGCCCTGCGTGCGCTCGAAGGCAAGCCCCTCGGCTCCCTCAAGGAGCACTTCACCGGGATGACAGGCGTCGCGTACAGCCAGACCGACGTCGTCGCTCTCGCGAAGGTGCTGCACACGTTCGGCAAGACGAACCCCAACTTGAAGGTCAAGGCCGCCCTTCTCGACGGCAAGCCCGTCGCGGCGAAGGAGCTCGAGACCCTCGCGAACCTGCCCTCGCGCCTCGAGCTGGTCGGCAGGCTCCTCGGCCTCATGCAGTCGCCGATGCGTCGCCTCGTGACGGTTCTGTCCGCCCCTCATCGCAACGTCGCCGCGACGCTCGCGGCGATCTCGAATCAAAAAGCCAACGCCTCGAAAACCAAAGAATCCGCGGCCTAACGCCGAAGAATCAGGAGAAGAACCATGGCTCTCAACGTCGAAACCTTCGTCAAGGAAATCGAGTCGATGTCGGTCCTCGAGCTCAACGGCCTCGTGAAGGCCCTCGAGGAGAAGTTCGGCGTCTCCGCCGCGATGATGGCCGCCCCGGCCGCCGCCGCTGGCGCCGCCCCGGCCGCCGCCGCCGCCGAGGAGCAGACCGAGTTCACGGTCGTCCTCAAGGAAGCCGGCTCGAACAAGATCAACGTCATCAAAGCCGTCCGCGAGGTCAACAGCTCGCTCGGCCTCAAGGAAGCGAAGGACCTCGTCGAGAATCTCGGTACGGTCAAGGAGGGCATCTCGAAGGACGAGGCCGCCTCGATCAAGAAGAAGTTCGAGGACGCGGGAGCGAAAGTGGAAGTCAAGTAACCCGGAGGGGGGTGCGGGGAGAACCGAGGTTTGGTCCCCCGCCTGAAGGCTTTTTCTCTCGATCTTCGTCCGTCGCCCCATCGCGCGCCTCATTCCCCGGCCTGCGCGCGGCCATGAGAGGGACCTGACCCAATGAACCCACGCACGTTCGCACCTGGCGCGAAAGAGCGCTCGACCTTCGGCAAGATCCGCTCTTTCCTGCCTCTCCCGAACCTCATCGACGTCCAGCGCAAGTCCTACGAGGACTTCCTCCAGATGGATCTCCTGCCGAAGGAACGGCAGGACGTCGGTCTGCAGGCCGTCTTCAAGAGCGTCTTCCCGTTCAGCGACTTCCGGGAGACGTGCGCGCTGGAGTTCGTGTCCTACCGCATCGGCGACTGGAAGTCCCGAAGCGGCCGCCTCGAGGGCCTCGAGCATCTTCGTTTTCCTTGTGAGCACTGCGGCGCGACGGTGCGCGTGAAGGATGCGCGCGCGACGCGCGTGGAGTGCGGGGCGTGCGGGCACCCGAATCCGAACAAGGTCACGATCGACGAGGTCTGCGGGACGCCGGTCGAGCTCCGGCAGCCGTATTCCGTGGCCGAGTGCCAGGAGCGCGGAGCCACGTACTCCGTTCCGCTCAAGGTCACGTTCCGCCTCAAGGTGTTCGACAAGGAGAACGCGCCGACCGGCAAGGGCGCTCCGAAAGAGTGGCCGATCCGCGACATCAAGGAGGAAGAGGTCTACTTCGGCGAGATCCCTCTCATGACGGACAACGGCACGTTCGTCATCAACGGCACGGAACGCGTCATCGTCTCGCAGCTCCACCGCTCGCCCGGCGTGTTCTTCACGCGCGAGGGAGCCCACACGCTCATCGGGAAGATCATTCCCTACCGCGGCTCGTGGGTGGAGTTCGAGATCGACACGAAGGGTCTGTTCGGCGTGCGGATCGACCGCAAGCGTAAGTTCCCCGGCACGGTCTTCCTGCGCGCCCTCGGTCTCGAAAGCGACGAGCTCATCCTCAAGAAGTTCTACACGGCCGTTCCGCTCACGTACGAGAAGGGGAAGGCCCATCTCGCGCTGTCGCCCGAGGTGTTCGCCAAGGAAGAGCTCCGCCACAAGCACCTGCGCGGGCTCAAGAAGGACGGGCGCATCTTTGCGGACATCAAGCTCACGAACGAAATGAAGGAAGCGCTCGGCAAGGGCGAGACGATCTCGGCTTCGGTCGACCCGGGCAAGCTCGGACGCGCGCTCTTCGCCGCCGACGTCGTCGACCTCGGTTCCGGCGAGGTGCTGTTCGAGACGGGCACCGAGATCCCCGAAGATCTCTCGGCGCAGCTCCAAGACAAGCAGGCGACCGCGGTCGAGGCGATCTTCCCCGACTGGGAGCCCATCGGCGACACGCTCATCACGACCCTGCGCAAGGACGCCGTGAAGACGAAGCGCGAGGCGCTCCTCGAGATCTACAAGCGCATGCGTCCCGGCGACCCGCCGACCGACGAGAGCGCGAAGAATCTCTTCGCGGGCATGTTCTTCGACCCGAGGAAGTACGACTTTTCGCGCGTCGGGCGGTTCAAGTTCAACATCCGCGCCGGCCTCTCCACGTCGCTCGACCAGAAGACGCTCACGGCCGAGGACTTCTACGTCGTCATCGACCACCTCCTGAAGCTCAAGCGCGACATCGGCAGGACCGACGACATCGACAACCTCGGCAACCGGCGCGTGCGCTGCGTCGGCGAGCTGCTGGAGAACCAGTTCCGCATCGGCCTCGTCCGCATGGAGCGCGCGATCAAGGAAAAGATGTCCGTTCACCAGGACATCGACTCGGCGATGCCGCACGACCTCATCAACTCCAAGCCCGTGATCGCCGCCATCAAGGAGTTCTTCGGGTCATCCCAGCTCTCGCAGTTCATGGACCAGACGAACCCGCTCTCGGAAGTCACGCACAAGCGGCGCCTTTCGGCCCTCGGGCCGGGCGGCCTCTCCCGCGAGCGGGCCGGATTCGAGGTGCGCGACGTCCACGCCACGCACTACGGCCGCATCTGCCCGATCGAGACGCCGGAAGGCCCGAACATCGGCCTCATCTCGTCTCTCTCGTGCTTCGCGCGCATCTCGGAGTTCGGCTTCATCGAGAGCCCCTACAAGAAGGTCAAGAGCGGCCGCGTCCTCGACCACTACGAGGTCGTGACGGTCGGCGACTCGGGCTGGAGCAAGGGCCAGATCGTCGAGGCCGAGGAGCTGGAAGAGACGAACCAGAGGCTGAAGAAGTCCCACAAGAAGCCCGCCGTGGGGCGGCCGACGGCGTTCTTCCAGCCCGCCTGGGAAGAGGAGAACTACGTCATCGCGCAGGCGAACGCCGAGGTCGACGACAAGGGCCGCTTCACGGAGGACCGGATCGTCGCCCGCTACAACGGCGAGTTCGTCACCGTGGAGAAGAACAAAGTCGAGTTCATGGACGTCTCGCCCAAGCAGCTCGTCTCCGTCGCCGCGGCGCTCATCCCGTTTCTCGAGCACGACGACGCGAACCGGGCCCTCATGGGCTCGAACATGCAGCGCCAGTCGGTCCCGCTCCTCAAGACTGAGCCGCCTCTCGTCGGCACGGGCCTCGAGGGCGTCGTCGCCCGCGACTCGGGCGCGGTCGTTCTCTGCAAGAGGGACGGCGTCGTCGACACGGTCGACGCGCGGCGCATCATCGTGCGGGTCGCGGCGAAGGACGAGGCGGGGCAGGCCCGCGATTTCGGCGCGGACATCTACCCGCTCCTGAAGTTCCGGCGCTCGAACCAGAACACCTGCATCAACCAGAAGCCCGTCGTCGCCGAGGGCGACCGCGTCACCCAGGGGCAGGTTCTCGCGGACGGCCCCTGCACGTCGCAGGGCGAGCTCGCGCTCGGCCGCAACATCCTCGTCGCCTTCATGCCGTGGCGCGGCTACAACTACGAGGACGCGATCCTCATCTCCGAGAAGATGGTCAAGGAGGACTACTACACCTCCATCCACATCGAGGAGTTCGAGATCGAGGCCCGGGAGACGAAGCTCGGTGCCGAGGAGATCACGAAGGACATCCCGAACGTCTCGGAGCACGCGCTTCGCGACCTCGACGAGTCCGGCATCGTGCGCATCGGGGCGAACGTCAAACCTGGCGACATTCTCGTGGGCAAGGTCACGCCGAAGGGCGAGACGCAGCTCACGCCGGAAGAGAAGCTCCTCCGCGCGATCTTCGGCGAGAAGGCCGGCGACGTGCGCGACGCCTCGCTCAAGTGCCCCCCGGGCATCGAGGGCGTCGTCGTGGAGGTGAAGATCTTCACGCGCAAGGACGAAGAGAAGCAGAAGGACGTCAGGGCCAAGCAGATCCTCGACGAGGAGATCGGCCGCCTCACGAAGAACGCCGACGACGAGATCCGCATCATCCGAACGGAGGCGAAAGAGAAGATCGAGTCGCTGCTTTCGGGGCGCACGGTCCTCGAGGACGTCTCCGACTCGCAGGGCAACGTTCTCGTGAAAGAGGGCGGCAAGCTCACGATCGAGAAGATCGGCCAGATGACGCCCCGCATGCTCAAGGGGCTCAAACTGAAGGACGAGGAGGTCCGCGACCAGGTGCGGCTCATCCTCCAGCGCACCGACTCGCAGATCGACGTCATCAAGAAGGTCAGCGCGGACCGCGTGGCGCTTCTCGCGAAGGGAGACGAGCTCGCTCCAGGCGTGAACAAGACGGTCAAGGTCTTCGTCGCCATGAAGAGGAAGCTCCAGGTCGGCGACAAGATGGCCGGGCGCCATGGAAACAAGGGAGTCATCAGCAGGATCCTCCCCGAGGAGGACATGCCGTACCTTCCGGACGGAACCCCGGTCGAGATCGTCCTCAATCCGCTCGGCGTCCCCTCGCGCATGAACGTCGGACAGATTCTCGAGACGCACCTCGGGTGGGCCGCGAAGGCGCTCGGGATGAACATCGCAACGCCGGTTTTCGACGGCGCGTCCGAGGACGAGATCCGGGCGCTGCTGCGCAAGGCGGACCTCCCCGTGGGCGGCAAGACGGTTCTTTACGACGGCATGACGGGCAGCCGCTTCGAGCAGAACGTCACCGTCGGCTACATCTACATGCTCAAGCTGTCGCACCTCGTGGACGACAAGATCCACGCGCGCTCGATCGGCCCCTATTCCCTCATCACGCAGCAGCCGCTCGGCGGCAAGGCCCAGTTCGGCGGCCAGCGGTTCGGCGAGATGGAGGTCTGGGCGCTCGAGGCCTACGGCGCGGCGTACACGCTGCAGGAGCTCCTCACCGTCAAGTCCGACGACGTCGAGGGCCGCTCGAAGGTGTACGAGGCCATCGTGAAGGGCGAGGTTCCGGACGAGCCGGGCCTGCCCGAATCCTTCAACGTTCTCGTGCGCGAGCTGCAGTCGCTCTGCCTCGACGTCGAGCTGCTCAAAGTCTGAGGAGAAGAGAGTCACATGGAAGCGTTCTCGACCTCTTCCGCGTTTCCCGGCACGGGCTCCGTGTCGCCGTTCAAGAACCCCGGGCCGCGTGACTTCAACGCGATCAAGATCGCCCTCGCGAGCCCCGAGAAGATCCGCTCGTGGTCCTTCGGCGAGGTGACGAAGCCCGAGACGATCAACTACCGCACGTTCAAGCCGGAGCGCGACGGCCTGTTCTGCGCGAAGATCTTCGGCCCGATCACGGACTGGGAATGCCTCTGCGGGAAGTACAAGCGCATGAAGCATCGCGGTGTCGTGTGCGACAAGTGCGGCGTCGAGGTGACGAAGTCCAAGGTGCGCCGCGAGCGCATGGGTCACATCGAGCTCGCGGCTCCCGTTTCTCACGTCTGGTTCTTCAAGGGATTGCCGTCGCGGATCGGACACTTGCTCGACCTCACGCTGCGCGACCTCGAGCGCATCCTCTACTTCGAGCAGTACGTCGTCATCGACCCGGGTCCGCTCGCCGAGGACGAAAAGCTCGAGGAAAAGAGCCTCGTCTCCGAGGAGAAGTTCCGGGAGATGAGGGCGAAATACGGCCTCGACGCATTCGTCGCGAAGATGGGCGCCGAGGCGATCCAGGAGCTGCTCCAGCGCGTCAACATCGACGACCTCGCCGAGGAGCTTCGCCTCGTCATGAAGACCGAGACGTCGGCCCTGAAGCGCCTCAAGGCCGCCAAGCGGCTGAAGGTCGTGGACGCGTTCCGCCGGTCAGGCCACCGCCCGGAGTGGATGATCCTGAACGTCATCCCCGTCATCCCCCCGGAACTTCGTCCTCTCGTTCCCCTGGACGGAGGGCGATTTGCGACGTCGGACCTGAACGACCTCTATCGCCGCGTCATCAACCGCAACAACCGCCTAAAGAAGCTCCTCGAGCTGCGTGCGCCCGAAGTCATCGTGCGCAACGAGAAGCGCATGCTGCAGGAGGCGGTCGACGCGCTGTTCGACAACGGCCGCCGCGGCCGCGTCCTGAAGGGCTCGAACAACCGCCCGCTGAAGTCGCTGTCCGACACCCTCAAGGGCAAGTCCGGCCGCTTCCGCCAGAACCTCCTCGGCAAGCGCGTCGACTACTCGGGCCGGTCCGTCATCGTCGTCGGGCCCGAGCTGAAGCTCCACCAGTGCGGCCTCCCGAAGAAGATGGCCCTCGAGCTCTTCAAGCCCTTCATCTACAACCGCCTCGAGCAAAAGGGCATCACGTCCACGATCAAGGCCTCCAAGGAGCTCGTCGAGCAGGCGCCGAACGAAGTGTGGGACGCCCTGGAAGAGGTCATCAAGGAGCACCCGGTGCTCCTGAACCGGGCGCCGACGCTTCACCGGCTCGGCATCCAGGCGTTCGAGCCCGTCCTCATCGAAGGCAAGGCCATCAAGATCCACCCGCTCGTCTGCGCGGCCTTCAACGCCGACTTCGACGGCGACCAGATGGCCGTCCACGTCCCGCTCTCGCCGAAGGCGCAGGTCGAGGCGCAGGTCCTCATGCTGTCGTCGCACAACATCCTGTCGCCGGCGCACGGCAAGCCGCTGACGGTGCCGTCACAGGACCTCGTCCTCGGCCTCTACTACCTGACCCGCCGCAAGGACGGCTGCAAGGGAGAAGGCCGCGTCTTCTCGAGCTTCGACGAGGTCGTCCTCGCGCACGAGGCCGGCGAGGTCGACACGCACGCGGGCATCGCGGTGCGTTTCACGGGCAGCCTCATCGACCTCGAGAGCCAGGTCCTCAACGACCAGGACATCGTCCACACCGACCCGATCGCCTGCAATCGCACGCGCATCGAGACGACCGTCGGGCGCGTTCTCCTGTCGGCGAACCTTCCGCCCGAACTGCCGTTCCTGAACGGCACGCTCAAGAAGAAGGGCCTGCAGGACCTCGTCAACTTCTGTTTCGTACATTACGGGCTCGAGCGCACGGTCGAGATCCTCGACATCGTCAAGGCCGTCGGCTTCGACGTGGCGACGAAGGCCGGCATCTCGATCGGCATCGACGACATGCACATTCCCGACACGAAGCCCGAGCTCGTCGCGCGTGCCCGCAAGGACGTGCTCGAGGTCGAGAACCAGCGCCAGCAGGGCGCCATCACGGACGGCGAACGCCACAACAAGATCATCGACATCTGGCATCGCATCACGGAGTCGGTGGCGGAGGCCATGTTCAAGGAGATGAAGGCGTCGGACGGCGTCGGCGGCTCGGAGTTCAACCCCATCTACATGATGGCCGACTCCGGCGCCCGCGGCAGCAAGGAGCAGGTCCGCCAGCTCGCGGGCATGCGCGGCCCCATGTCCAAGCCCTCGGGCGAGGTCATGGAGCAACCCATCATCTCCAACTTCCGCGAGGGCCTCACCGTCCTCGAGTACTTCATCTCGACGCACGGCGCCCGCAAGGGTCTCGCCGACACGGCGCTCAAGACGGCCGACTCCGGCTATCTCACGCGCCGCCTCGTCGATGTCGCCCAGGACGTCATCATCACGCAGGAAGACTGCGAGACGGTCGACGGCATCACCGTGTCCGCGATCGTCGAGGGCGGCGAGATCCTCGAGCCGCTCCGCGACCGCATCGTGGGCCGCATCGTCCAGGAAGACGTTTTCGACCCGTCGAGCGACGAAGCCCTCGTCTCGGCGAACGACACGATCACCGAGGAGCTCGCCGGCAAGATCCAGGAGGCGGGCATCGAGCGCGTCAAGATTCGCTCGGTCCTCACGTGCGAGACGCGCCGCGGCGTCTGCCGCAAGTGCTACGGCCGCAACCTCGCGACGGGCGACCTCGTCGACATCGGCGAAGCGGTCGGAGTCATCGCCGCGCAGTCCATCGGCGAGCCCGGCACCCAGCTCACGATGCGGACGTTCCACTACGGTGGCACGGCCCGAGTCTCGGAAGCGGCAAAGCACGTCGCGAAGAACCCCGGCATCGTGAAGCTCCTCAACGCGACCACCGTCCAGAAGAAGGACGGCACCGAGGTCGTCGTCAACCGCAACAGCAAGCTCGTCCTTCTCGACGCGAAGGGGCGCGAGAAGGAGCGCTACTCGCTCGCGTACGGTTCGGTCCTCAAGGTTTCCCAGAACGAAGAGGTCAAGCCGGGCCAGCTCCTCGTGAGCTGGGACCCGTTCGCGTCGCCGATCCTGTCGGAGATCGCGGGCAAGGTCTCGTACAAGGACATCATCGACGGCGAGAACCTGCGCGAGGAGACGGACAAAGTCACCGGCCTCAACCAGAAGATCGTCGTGGAGACGACCGGCACGACCGAGAAGCGGGCGCCCACGCTCGTCGTCACGGGCAAGGGCGGCATCGAGAAGCGCTACAACCTTCCGATCCCGTCACATCTGATGGTGGGGGAGGGCGACGTCGTGAACCCCGGCGACGCTCTCGCGAAAAAGCCCGTCGAGAAGAAGCGTACGCGCGACATCGTCGGCGGCCTTCCGCGCGTCGTCGAGCTGTTCGAGGCGCGGCGTCCGAAAGAGCCCGCCGTCATCACCGAGATCTCCGGCGTCGTCCATCACGCCGGCACGGTCAAGGGCCAGCAGAAGATCACGGTCGAATCCGAGGACGGGCAGAAGCGCGACATGCTCGTGCCGCGCGGCTCGCACGTCATGGTGCAGGACGGCGAACGGGTGGAGGCGGGCGACCCGCTCACCGAGGGCGACCCCTCGCCGCACGACATCCTCGCCGTCAAGGGCGAGAAAGAGCTCCAGCGGTACATGACCGACAAGATCCAGGAGGTCTATCGCTCGCAAGGCGTCGGCATCAACGACAAGCACATCGAGGTCATCGTCCGCCAGATGATGCGCAGCGTGCGCGTCGAGGAGGTCGGCGACACGGAGTTCCTCGTGGACGAGCAGGTCGACCGCTTCCGCTTCAACGAGGAGAACGAGCGCATCCTGAACGCGGGCGGCAAGGCCGCGCAGGGGCGCCCGCTCCTCCTCGGCATCACGAAGGCGTCGCTCTCGACGGACTCGTTCGTCTCGGCAGCGTCGTTCCAGGAGACCACGCGCGTCCTCACGGAGGCGTCCATCGCGGGCCGCGTCGACCTCCTGCGCGGGCTCAAGGAGAACGTCATCGTCGGCCGCCTCATCCCGGCCGGTACGGGTATGGACTACTACCGCAACGTCGTCCTCGAGCGCGAGGAAATCCCGCCCGCGCCGGAGGAGACGGAGGAGCTCTACTTCGACGACGAGACGCCGGTCATCGCGGCGGACCTGGACGACGAAGTCTGACGTGTTCCTGGGGGAACCATGGCCGGTTCCCCCCTTCCCCCTTCGATTCGAAGGCGGCTGAAGAACCCCTTCCGAGCCAATCGCTTTTCTTATCGGGCCGGCGTAAGCCGGCCTTTTTTTTCCGCGCCGCTATTGCTTTTCGACGCGGAAGCCGAGCGTCTTCTTGAGCACGCCGTCCATGTACAGGCTG
>OCTA010000771.1_pt1 | contig 29426 bp, 22 predicted proteins | sample 1538991 | NCBI WGS metagenome assembly OCTA01 (sample SAMEA3539302, study PRJEB22396) | soil metagenome | biome: tundra; feature: field; material: soil | place: USA | collected 2010-05 | depth 0.15 m | reverse complement strand
GGCCACCGGTCACCGTGGCCATCCTCGCCGTGAGTCTCGACGCCGGAGTCTTCGCCGTCCGGTCGGCCACCGGACGCTTCATGACGCCCAGCGCAGCGACCACGAGGACACCTCGAGGACAGGACCCCAGCGGGGCCAACGGCAACGCCGTCTCAAACAGGGGACCTGTTTGACCATCTTGCTCCCGCTCTTCCACCGTCCCGCGAACGAGTCCAGTCCGAGCGATGGGGCATTGGATCGTGAGCCCTCCGTGGTCGCCATTCTTCCTTCTCGTTCGACTTGGCGACGGATCGAGGACGCGACTGTCGAGCCGCGACCAGAAGCCGGTACTGGTGATGTCGGCGGCTCAATCGCGCTGTGACCAGGACGTATGTCGTCGTCGATCACGGTGTTGACGGGGACCGAGACCTTCGCCAAGCGGTCGACTGCACGGGCCGGCGTCGGACAGGAGACGGAACAGAGCGAGATCGTTCGCACCGAAGGAGGAGAGGGGCAACGGTTCGACGGGCTGCTTTGCCACAGGTGTTCCCCGGGTGGGGAAGTTGTGAACCCTCTGAGCTGGGACGATACCGAATCAGGTGCCCTGTTCTGCCCGGATGTCGGCCGAAGTTGTGAACCCTGCCCGACGGTCATCATCGGGTTCATGGTTGAAGTTGTGAACCCTCTGAGCTGGGACGATGCCGATTCAGGTGCCCCAACGATCGAACGGGTCGATTGGACCTGTGATCGCCGGTCCGCGGTCATGGCCGGTCCCATGGTTGGTCTCATGATCGGAGTGATGAACCCTCTGGGCTGGGCGTTCACCGCGCTGCTCTTCTCGGACCCTTCGGTCAGAAGATTGGCGTTGTCTCCGGCACACGAGGCGCCCGGGTGGGATTTCGTTCGTTGGCTCATGCAAAGAACTGGGTCGGTCCGGCGCCATATGGAAGAACAGCCGGGGCCCTTCGGTGAAGAAGGCAGGGGCGCCCGGAATGAACCAGTCGCTCACGACATCGCAGCCAACCGCGCCGGGACCACCTCGCCCGCGTCCTCGTCGACACCAACGCGGTGCCGGGCCGTGTCGTTGTTGTCGATCACCTGGTCGATGGCGGGTGGGGCGCCTTTTGTCCCGCCTGGTCCACCATCGAGCGCTGGGAGCCGACCTCCCACACCGGTGCCGGCAGTCAAGGGACGGCCGGAGGCCGAGCGAGGACATCAAGGCCGACCCCGGCGCCGGCGTGCCGGCGACCTCCGGGGTCGAGTCGTATTCCGCAGCGGCCCTTGACGGCTGGCGACGGCGTGGCACCAACCGACGACCCGCGCCGGTCAGCGAATAGGTCCGCCGCACTGCCTCCGATCACGCTGAGCGCCGAACGGCGGCGGCGTCGTGGATCACCGAGCCCACCTGAACCCACACCAACACGATCTTCCCGCCGTCGACGAAGCCCCGCAGCGTTTGTGAGGGGTTCACAACTCGAGTGATGAACCCTCTGAGCTGCGACGATGGCGCTTTCATCACCATTTCGGAGCCATTACAGCTTCACAACGACTGATCTGATGCCGTCATCATGAACCCCCTCATGATGAAAGTTATGAACCCTCTGAGCAGGGGTTATCCGCGCCGCTACGACCGGCAACCTCTTGACCAGGGGCTTCGCGGGCCATCGAAGATTTCTCGGATTTCTTCCAACGATGAGGCATTTGATGAGGGGTTTGATGAGCCCCGATCGTCATCGTGGCGGGCATGGACACCCCCACGATCAGACATCTCCGCAGCGAATGGCTAGCCATCGGGACCTCTCCCCCATCGAGTTCCGCCTGTCATCGCCTGGCTCAGTGCGAACCGGTGGTCGCCGACCTCGAGGTCGACAACCTGGCCGAGTTGGTCACCACCCTGTCGCTCTCCTCGGGCCAGCTGTCCCGCAACGAGTCCGCCGAGGTGATCACGGCCATGCTGAGAAGTGCCGACGTCGACGCCCTCGTCCCCCGGGCCATCATCGAGGCCCTCATCCCCGGGCTCCTCGCCCTCCCCCGGCGCTTCGACCTGGCCGAGGGGCCGTGGTGCGATCTCGACGCCTTCCATGCCGACGCCATCTCCGCGCTCTGGGAGCTCACGACCAGGTGGTCGGGCACCCACCACCCGTACGCCGCCGGTGACCTCTTGTCAGGGGTCCGCACCCGGCTGCGCACACTCCAGAGCAGTGAACGTCGCCACCGCTCCCGTCAGAGCGGCAGCCTCGATGAATTGGACGCCCTCCCGGCATCGATCGGCCGCACGGGCGAGGAGCTCTTAGCCGCTGCTCTCGCCGAGGCGACCGGACACGGCCTCATGGTCTCCGACGCCGCTGTGCTCTACGCGACGAGAGTCCTCGGCATGGCCCTGACCGAAGTGGCCCAGCTCGCCGGACTCCCCGTCGGTCATCTCTGCCGCCGGCGCCGGATCGCCATCGATCGGCTGGTGGCTTGACATGGGCCCGAACGGACTTGAGCCGATCAGGCCGGGTACGAGCAGAGCCGACCCGTCAGGCTTGCCCGCCGCCACCCAGGCAGCCCGACTGAGCGGACCCTGGTCCCGAACCGACACGCCCCAACCCCGACAAGAGGGTGGAAGCACCACCCTGCCCGATGAAGGAGACACGATGCAGATGGACACCCAATTGTTGCTCTCGGTAGAAGAGGCGGCCGACGTCCTCCGGCTGGGCCGGACGAGGACCCATGAGCTGGTCATGACCAAGAGGATCCAGAGCGTCAAAGTCGGACGCCGTCGGCTCGTCGTTCGAACCAGCCTCCTGGACTTCATCCAGAAGCTGCTTCTGGAACAAGAGTGCGCGTAGTGCCCCATAGGCGGCGAAGGAGGCGGCGATCATGAAGGCAATTCCGCCATTCGCCGACGCACCTCGGGGTACCGTGGAGGGTCGTCCGTCGTCTGGCTCGGACCACCGTGAGCCAATTCGGTTCATGGCCGAGGACGCACCCCAGGTGACACCGAACGTGGCCGCCGTCTTGGCCCGCATCGTGCGGACCTTACGCGACCACCAGAAACGTGAGGCAGCGTGATCCGGTTCGCACTGAGCGCCCGTACTTCTACTGACGACCTGCAGGACCCGGCCGACAGCCTGCGCTGGCAGACCGACGTCGCGGCTCGCCTCGTCGCTCCCCATGGTGAGATCGTCACCACGTATCACGACATCGACAAGAGCAGAAGTTTGCCCTGGGACCGCCGCCCCGAAGCCTCCCGGATCCTCCGTGACTTGAAGGACATGAACCGAGGCTGGGATGCACTGGTCATCGCTGAGCCACAGCGTGCCTTCTCCGGCACCCAGTTTGAGGGAATCCTGTTTCAGTTCGCCCACTATGGCGTTGGGTTGTGGGTGCCCGAACTGGGCGGGGCTGTCGATATCGACAACGACGGGCACTACATGGCTCTCTCGAACTACGGCACCATGAGCCGTGCGGAGCGAAACCGGACCCGGCTACGCGTCGCCAATGCCGTTCGAGCCCATGCACAGGCCGGTCGCTGGCTCGGTGGGCGTCCCCCCTACGGCTACCTGATCGCCGATCACGGACCCCACTCGAATCCATCCAAGGCGGCCTCGGGCGCCCGGCTCCATCAGCTCGCCCCCGACCCTGTGACCGCGCCGGTCGTGCAGCGCATCTATGACTCGTACCTTGCCGGGGCGGGCTACAAGCAGATCGCAACCGTGCTGACCAACGAAGGGATTCTGAGTCCATCCGCTCACGACCGACGTCGGAACTCGCATCGATCTGGCCATGCCTGGGCAATGTCGGCGGTTCGCAGCATCCTGGCCAACCCCCGGTACCTCGGCTACCACGTGTCAGGACGCACCAAGAAGGCGGACGTTCTCCTCGATCCTGACGCCCCAGCTCTTGGCCATGTGACCCAACAGCAGTGGCAGGACCGGACCGAGTGGGTCACCGCATCGGTACAGACGTATGACGCCATCGTCGATGAGGTGACCTGGCACCGGGTTGCGGCGCTCATTGCGGCCAACTCCCGCTCCAAGGCCATCACGCCGGCCAAGCGCCGGAGCCATAGCGGGGTGCGGCGGGCCGTACCGTCGCGCTACCCGTTGGCCGGACTGGTGGTCTGCGACTGCTGCGGGAAGAAACTGCAGGGCAATTTGGTCCGGGGACACGCCTTCTACCGCTGCAAGGTGAGCAGCGACTACCCGGTGGCGGTCAATGACCACCCTCGGACCTTGGCAGTGCGTGAGGACCGTCTCCTCCCCCACGTGGACGCCTGGTTGTGCGGCCTGTTCGCACCGGAGCGCATTGAGGCAACCGCAGCCCAGATTGTCGATGTTGACTCCCAGGGGCACCGAGAAGAGCCGGCGATCACCCGAGCCCGGGCGACGCTCACCGAGTGCGAGCGCAAACTGTCGAAACACCTCGACGGCCTGGAGGCCGGTATCCCCGCCGACGTCATCGCCTCTCGGATAGCGGCCACCCAGCGGGAGAAGGACGCCGCCCAGTCGGTGTTGGCGACCGCCCCTCCGGCCCCGAGGCCGCTCAGTCTCGACGAGGTGGTCGAGACGCTCACGGCACTGCGAGACTTGCCCGAGTTGCTCGGGCGCATTGAGCAGGCCGACCGAGCTGCGCTCTACCAGGCACTCGGGCTGACTGTGCGGTACCGGCGCATCGGTTCCACCGAAGAGGTCCAGCTGACGTCAACACTGCGAAGCGTGGACCTGGAGCGAGTCGCTGAAAACGGCGACGCTAGAAACTCCCAGGTCCCAGGCCTGCAGGGCGTGGACCTGGAGCGTGTCGGAGGGGGGACTTGAACCCCCACGCCCTTGCGGGCACCAGCCCCTCAAGCTGGCGCGTCTGCCTATTCCGCCACTCCGACGAATGACTCCGATTTCGCAATCGGGGCGAAAGGCATGGTAGCGCGCCGTGAACGCACCCCCGTATCGATCCACTCCGTGGCCGCCGCCGGCGACAGGGAGTCAGGACGATCCGGTTGGCTTCGGTATCAAAGTTGTCCAGATGGGGAGATTCCACAGGAGTCCGTCCGCTGACCCGTTGTACTGGATCCCCGCCAACTGCACGCCGTTGGCCAGCAACGCCGGCTGTTGGAACAGGGGCAATGCCACCATTTGGTTCCAGAGTACGGCATCGATTTGGGCATACACCGAAGCGCCGGTTACCGGATTCAACTCTTCCGACGCCTCCGAGATCTGCTGGTCCACCGCCGGGTCGTCGAAGTGACTCCAGTCCGTCGAACCGGCCGCCCCGGTTGGCCCCAGATCCCCCGAATACCATCCGTCGGTCGAAGTGAGAAACGGGCCGGCGGTCCTGGTTACCAGGGCCATGTCATAGGTATTCGCCTTTGATGCCGCCGCCAGGCCTGCCTCGCCATCCACGGGAATCACAATCACCGAGATGCCGGCCAGTCGCAGTTGGGTGGCCACATCCTCACCCACCTGAGTGATCCAGGGGTTCCCGGACTCCACCGCCATGCGCACCGTCAAAGGATTCCCGTCAATATCGACATAGCGGGAGTCAAGGGCCCGATGGAATCCCACGGTGGTCAGCAATCGGTCGGCGGCGACCGGGTCGGCCTTGTCATATCCGGACGCGGCCGAGGATGCCACGTACGCATCCTGGGATGCGACCGCGAGATGATCCTCGTTGACGTCGATGTCCGGGTCGATGGACTTGAAGGTCTGAGCCAACAGCATGGTTCGGTCGACGTCGTGGGCGATGGCCTGACGTACCACCAACTGGGAGGTCGTCGGCGACGCCACGTTGAACTCGAGTTGCAGAAGAGACAGAGACGGCTTCACGGTGCTCTGGGTATTCGGCAAGGACGAGGCGGTATTCAGCGTGCCGAGGTTGAACATGGACGGCTGCACCACTGCGCGGTTGTTGGTGCTCAGAGCGGAAACCCATGTTCTCGGGTCTGCCGCGTCCGACACCGTCACCCGATCGAGGGTTCCCGGCGTGCCCCACCATCGGGGATTGTGCACCAACACCGCAGTTCCTGTGGCGGAGACCGATTGGAGGATGTAGGGGCCTGCGGACAGATCTATGGCCGGATTGAAGACATCGAAACCGTGGTTCCAACCGACCTTTTCGGCAATATGAGCCGGGACCATGCCGCTGAACAACATCCTCCAGTCAGTAAATGGTCGGGAGAACGCCACGGTGATAATTTTGCCGTCCGGACTACCGGTGACGGATGCCACATCCCGGTAACCGATCGTCGAAGCCGTCATGTCGGGTTGCTTGTCGACATCAGCGTCCGTTCCTTGCTGGGATTTCCACGCATAGATGAAGTCGTCCGCGCTCACCGGCACCCCGTCGGACCAAACCGCCAGAGGATTCAACGCGTATTGAATGGTCAGTGGGTCCACCGACGTGACTTTGGTGCCACTCAACAAGTTGCTGTTGAGCACCGTTCCGAGGCTGGGCGTGACCTCGTAGGCGCTTGGCAGTACTGTCGAGAGCAACGTGGGGGTGGACGAGTCAGCTCCACCCGGCGTCCCCGGATTGAATCCGCTCCACGGTCGGTCCAGATTTACGGTTGCCGTCCCACCCTTCGTGGACACCAGATCAGAAATGCTCTGCTGGTCCACCTCGCGGATCCGGTGGGCGCCGAGATGGTCGACGGTGGCCACGATCACGATGATCACGATGATCACCAGCGGCAACGTCCAACGGGCTCGGCGTTCCGCCCAGAAGGTTTCTATGCGACCTCGGCGCCTGCGGGTCCCGGCGCCGTCGGGATTCACTGCAGGCGGAGAATGAGGACCAGATTGGTGAAGGCGAAGAGAACCGCCACCGTGACCGTGATTCGGTCGAGGTTCTTCTCCACCACGGTAGAGCCGGCGGCGGCCGAGCCGACCGAACCTCCGAACATGTCGGAGAGGCCCCCACCCTTGCCGCTATGCATGAGAATGAGGAAGAGCAGCGCCAGAGACGCCAGAATCTGTACCACAACGATGGCTGTTGTCAGCATGGTGTCTCCTTTCTTCTTCCCGCGACGCCGGAGACGATAGCAAACTCAACGGGTCGTATCGGCCGCGGCCCGAATTATGGCCACGAACGCTACGGCGTCGAGGCTTGCTCCACCGACCAACAAACCATCGATATCGGGGCATGTGAGGAGCGCAGCGGTGTTTTCGGCATTCACCGATCCGCCATATTGAATCCGCACAGCGGCCGCCGCCTCCGCTCCCGCCACGCGTCCCACCACCTCGCGGATCCAACTGCCGGCATCCTGGGCATCCTCGGGGGTGGCGGCCTGGCCCGTTCCGATGGCCCAGATCGGTTCGTAGGCCACCACCATCCCCGCCACTGCCTCGGGGGCCAAGCCGCCGACAGCGCCTTCAACCTGATCGGCGAGCCGGTCCTTAGTCAGGCCCACATCCCGTTCGTCTCCCGTCTCCCCCACGCAACAGATGGGCGTCATGCCGTTGCGTATGACAGCATGAAGTTTGGCCGCCACCAGATCGTCTGTTTCACCAAAATACCGTCGTCGCTCCGAGTGCCCGATGATCACGTACGCGACGTGCAGTTTTGCCAGCATCATCGGGCTCACCTCTCCCGTATACGCACCAGAGTCCTCGGTGGCGCAATTCTGGGCTCCCAGGGCGACCGGCACGCCCTCAGCCTCGATCACCGTCTGTACGGACCGGATGTCGGTGAAAGGCGGATGCACCGTCACGTCGACCGGAACCACATCGGCGGAGGTCAAGCGCAAGCCCAGGTCCCGCGAGGCGTGGATGGCTTCGAAATGGTCGAAGTTCATCTTCCAGTTGCCGCTGATCAACGGGCGGCGCCGGACAGGGGCGGTCACGAGGTGTGACGGCCATGCACTGGACTGGTGCTCTGGCCCGGGGCGTTCACGGCTCCCCGAAGTGCAGCCAAACCGGGGAGATCTCCGTGCTCCAACAACTCGAGGGTGGCCCCCCCTCCAGTAGAGATGAAGTCGATCCGGTCTTCGATTCCCAGGGAGTCGACGGCGGCGGCACTGTCCCCACCGCCAACCACTGTAAATCCGGCGCAGTCGGCCATGGCATGTGCCACCCCGGTCGTGCCCGCACAGAAACGGTCATCCTCGAAGACACCCATGGGACCATTCCACAACACCGTGCCTGCACCGGCGATCACCTCGGCGTAGGTCTGAATGGTGGCGGGCCCGATATCGAGTCCCACCCACCCTTTGGGTATGTCGTCCCCGGTGATGAGGACTTCGCCCTGATCGCATCCGCACCCGAAGGTGGCTCCGGGCTCGAGGGCGACGATGTCGGAGGGGAGGAGAATCCGGGCTCCTCCTGCCAGCAACGCCGCACACTGCTCGATTCGATCGTGGTCCACCATGGAGGATCCGACGTCGTGTCCCGCTGCCGCCAGAAACGTGAACGCCATACCCCCCCCGACCAACAGTGCATCCACTCGGTCGAGCAGTTTGGCGAGCACCCCAAGCTTGTCGGTGACCTTGGCTCCCCCTACCACGGCCACGAAGGGACGTCGAGGCTCCCCGAGCAGCCCTCCGAGCACATCCACTTCCCGTTGGAGGAGGAGACCGGCGGCGCTGGGGAGATACTTCGGCGGTCCGACCACCGATGCGTGGGCCCGATGGGACACCCCGAAGGCGTCGTTGACATAGGCGTCGTGGCTATTTACCAGCTTGTCGACGAAAGCGGGGTCGTTGGCGCACTCGCCCGCGTCAAATCTGAGGTTGTCGAGGAGTTGCACCTGAGGGGCCAACTCGGCCAACCGTTCCCTCACCGGCGTCATGTCCCATCTGGCATCGGGTACTCCGTCGGGGCGTCCCAAGTGGGTGCAGGCGATGACGCGCGCGCCCCGCTCGAGGAGATAGCGCAGTGTCGGGAGGGCGGCCCGGATCCGGAAATCGTCGCTGACCGTAGGGGTTCCGCTTTCACTGCTATCGAGTGGCACGTTGAAGTCCACCCTGACCAACACACTGGCTCCGTCGAGTGGGGGAAGATCGCCGAGTAGTGGGAGTCCCTGCAATAAGGGGTTGCCAACGCTCGGTGTCATTGTGTTCGTTCCCCCAGGATCCGGTCGACGTCTTTAGGCGCCGGCGCCGCCGACCACAAGTGACAGATCGACGAGGCGATTGGCGTAACCCCATTCGTTGTCGTACCACCCTTGGACCTTTACCAACGTGATCCCCGAGGCCGACGGCATCACCATGGTCAGCCCGGCATCAAAGGTGCACGAAGCTGGGCTTCCGACGATGTCGGATGAAACGATCGGGTCTTCGGTGTACACCAGATACTTGGACAAAGGACCCGACATGGCCGCAGTGGCAAATGCCTCATTGATCTGCTCGATGTTGACCGCCCCGGGAACCACTGCGGTGAAGTCGGTAATCGAACCATCGGCGACCGGCACCCGGAAGGCCGAGCCGTCCAGTCGACCCTTCATGGAGGGAAGCACGAGACCGGTGGCACGGGCTGCCCCGGTGGACGCGGGCACGATATTGACCGGGGCGGAACGGGCCCGCCGCAGATCCTTGTGAGGGAGGTCCAGCAGGTTCTGATCGTTGGTGAAGGCGTGAACGGTGGTCATCAGACCGCTTTCGATACCGAAGGCATCGTCGAGCACCTTCACCAAGGGAGCGAAGCAGTTGGTGGTACACGAGGCGTTGGACACCACCACATGGGTGGCGGGGTCGAATTCGTGATCATTCACGCCCATCACAAAGGTGGCGTCGACACCGGAGGCGGGGGCCGAGACAATCACTCGTGAGGCTCCACCCACCAGGTGGGCGGCGGCTGTTTCACGAGTAGTGAACAGCCCGGTGGATTCGATCACCAGATCGACACCCAATTGCCCCCAGGGCAGGGCGAGCGGATCGCGTTCGGCCAGGACGGTGATGGGTCCTGAGTCGAGCACGATCTGGGTACTGTCGACCTTCACCTCGGAACCGAACCTCCCATGAGTGGAGTCGTACCTGAGGAGGTGGGCCAGTGTCTCCGCCGACGTCAGGTCATTGATGGCGATGACCTCGATATCGGCCCCGATGGCCCGGGCGGCGCGAAGGTAATTCCGGCCGATGCGTCCGAACCCGTTGATGCCGACCCGTACGGTCATTGATGTAGTCCCTCACTTGTTAACGATTCCGATTGCACGCCGAGATCGGCGGGTGACGTCCGGCTCACAAAGCTAGGCCAACAGGATACGCCGCCGTTTCATCCGAGCAGACCTAAAAGTGCATCCGCCAGTTTGTTGGGGTCATGAGCCATGCCGTTGGGACGGGAAAGAGAGGCTTCGACCACCGGGATGCACGGACTTCCAAGTGAGATCCCGCTCGGGTCATAGATGGCCACATCGACGCTAACACCGTGTGTCACCAGGGATGTTAGGTGCATTCCGACGTCAAATCCCGCCGTTTCGGGGATTTGCGGACGCAAATTGCACACATAGACGGTTCGACCGGACGAGGCTTTGATGGCATCGGCTATCCCGGGAACCGCCACCGCGGCCAGCACACTGGTGAACAGCGACCCGGGACCCAGAACGATCAAATCGGCCGATCGGAGCGCGGCGAGCACCGGCGGAGGGGCGACAGCATCATTCGGGACGAGGGATACCCTCCGAATGTGGGTGTTTCCCATCACCGCCACCTGGCCGGTGACCGCGCCACCATCTGTCTCTGCCTTCAGCACCACCGGTTCGACGGTGGCAGGGAGCACTCGACCGCGCGCTCCGAGGAGCCGGGCTGCCTCATCGAGCCCGCGGATCGGGTCGTTGGCCACCTCCATCAGGCGGGCGAGTATCAGATTGCCCAGCGAATGACCGGCGAGTTCCCCTTCGGTGAATCGATGGGCAAAGGCAGCGGCCAACATGGAGCCCGGCTCAGCCAACGCCACCAGGCACTTCCGGAGGTCGCCGGGGGGCAGTATGTGCATCAGTTCACGGAGCCGCCCCGAAGACCCCCCGTCGTCGGCCACCGAGACCACCGCGGTGACGTCGTCCGTAAAGGTCCGGACCGACCTCAAGGTGGCGGCAAGCCCGTTCCCCCCGCCGATCGCCACCACTTTGGGCTGAGGCCGTACCGCTCGGTTGTCACTGGTTCCGCTCATCGTTCGATGTCCCGGTGGAACACCGTGGTGGGCATCCCGTGGGCATCGAGCCGAGCGGCCAGTTCCTCGGACAGCACCACCGACCGGTGGCGGCCTCCCGTACACCCCATGGCTACCGTGAGATAGGACTTCCCCTCACGTATGTAGGCAGGAATGAGCATGGCCAGGAGACCATCCAGATGGTCGAGGAACTCGGTGGTCTCCGGGCGCGACAGCACGTAGTCGCGCACTGGCGCCTCGAGGCCACTATGGGTCCGAAGAGTCTCGTCCCAATAGGGGTTGGGGAGGAACCGGCAGTCGAACATGAGATCTACGTCGGTCGGCACCCCGTACTTGAATCCGAACGAGAGAATGGAGGATCGCATGGTGCCGCTCTCGTCGTCCCCGCTGAACGCCTCCATCAGCCGAGTCCGGAGTTGGTTGACGTTCAGCTCGCCGGAATCCACGACCAGATCGGCCCGGGCACGAATATCGCTCAAGAGTTTCCTCTCCTCGGTGATCGACTCCTCGACACCGCGCGCCTCTTGAGGGTGGCGACGCCGGGTGCCCTCGAAGCGGCGGATGAGCACATCGTCGGCGGCATCCAGAAAGAGGATCCGAACCCGGTTTCGCCCGGCTTTCAGCGAATCGACCGCGGGCAGTACGTCGTCGAGGTCTCCCCCGCCGCGTCCAACCACGAAGGCCACCCGCTTCATCTCCGAACCGCTGCCATCTACCAATTCCGAGACCTTGGAGATCAACGCCGAGGGCATGTTGTCGATTACGAACCAACCCAGATCCTCGAGGGTGGCCGCCGCAGTGGAGCGACCGGCGCCGGACATACCGGCCACAACCAGATATTCGCTCATCCATCTACCTTTGCACGAAGCGGAGTTGGTCCGCTTGGAGACATGGGCGCATGTATGCGCTCGAACACGGCCGCTCCGACAGTGGCCGGAAGCCACGAGACCGCCAGCATTTCCTCTCTCGATGCTTTGCGAAGTGAGGTGAGACCTCCGAACTGGTCGAGGAGACGGGTCCGACGTTTCGGACCGAGCCCTTCGATGCCGTCGAGTACCCCGGCGACCATCCGCTTTCCCCGAAGCGAGCGGTGGTACGACACGGCGAAGCGGTGTGCTTCATCGCGGAGTCGCTGCAAGAGATACAGGCCTTCTGATTGCCGGGGAAGTCGGATCGGGTCGGAGCTGCCGGGGAGGTAGACCTCTTCGAAGCTCTTGGCCAGCGACGCGATGGGGACCCGGTCGGTAAGTCCGAGGCGCTCGAGCACCCGGACCCCGACGTGGAGCTGTCCCAATCCCCCATCGAGGAGCAGGAGTTGTGGCGGGTACGCGAAACGACGTTTGGCCTGCGCCGCGGTGCCGGCTTGGGCATCCTCCCCATCTTGTCCGTTCTGACTGGATGGCGACGGGGTGTCCTCGGCCAGAAGAGCGGTCAACCTCCGGGTCAACACTTCTTCCATGGCTGCGTAGTCGTCGTTGCCTGGGACCGTGGCCACTTTGTAGTGGCGATAGTCGCTCTTCTTGGCCAGGCCGTCTTCGAACACGACCATCGAACCGACGTAGTCGGTACCTTGCAGGTGACTCATGTCGTAACACTCGATACGCAGGGGCGCGGAAGGCAATGAGAGCTCGCGCTGAAGAGACTCGAGGGCCTTGGCCCGGCTGTTGTGATCCGAGGTTCGCTGGAGCCGGTGCCGCAGAAAGGCCTCTTCGGCATTGTGTTTGACCGTCTGCTGTAACGCCCGTTTCGGGCCCCGCACCGGGACCCGCAGAGCTACAGGACCACCCCGGCGCTCAGCCAGAAATGTGTCGATTGCCTCCCTGTCATCGGGCAAGGTCGGCACCAACACCTGTTTGGGAACGCCGGAGACGGATTCGGCGTAGACGTCGACCAGAATTCGACCTATGAGTTGGGACGGAGTGAGGTCTTCCACCTTGTCCACAAAGAGCGCCAGGCGACCGATCACCTTGCCCGACCGGACCTGAAATACCTGGACGGCGGCTTCCAATTCGTCTTCATCCAGGTCGATGACGTCGAAGTCCTCGGGCCGCTCAAGCTCCATCTGTCGGACGGCATCGGCAGCGCGGACCGCCTCCAGCTTGTCCCTCAACACAGACGCCCGCTCGAATTCGAGGGACGTTGAGGCTTCCTTCATGGCTGACTCGAGGCCACGCTCGAGGGGCCCGGTGTCCCCACCGAGGAACGACATCAAATCGGCAACCATCTGGTCGTACTCGGCGTGGTCCACGGCTCCCACGCACGGACCCGAGCACCGCTCGATATGGAAGAGCAGGCACGGCCGACCCAGCCGCTGGTGCCGCCCGAATTTGGTGTCGGAACAGGTGCGGACCGGGTAGGTCCGCAAGAGAAGGTCGAGGGTCTCCCTGATCGCACCCACGTTCGGATATGGTCCAAAGTATCGGACACCCTTCCGCTTGCGCCCCCGCACCACCGCCGGTCGGGGCCACTCGCTATTCACGGTCACCGCCAGCCATGGATAGCTCTTGTCGTCCTTGAGGCGCACATTGAACCGGGGCTGGAACTCTTTGATCAGGTTGTGCTCGAGTAAGAGCGCCTCGGCCTCGGTGTTCACCACCATCCACTCGACGTGGGCGGCTTGTTCGACCATCTGTGCCGTTCTCGATGCCAGACCCAGGGGGTCCTGGAAATACGAATTCAGCCGCTGTCGGAGTGATTTGGCTTTGCCGACGTAGAGGACCCGCCCGTCGGCGTCGACAAATTGATAGGAGCCCGGAGCATCGGGAACCGTGCCGGAAGCTGGTCTGGTCACCACTCCCCCAGTGTGCCGTGTCCGGCGGCCCGAGCAGGTCACCCGAAGAATCGTTGCGAACCCGGCGGTTCCGCCTACACTGGGGGGACACCGGCCTGGTTTCCGGTGACATATACCGCTCCGGGGCCGACATCCCCGCGGATGGGCGACCAGGCTGTCCCCGCCGGCCACTACCGGAGCGCCTCCACAAGGGGGTAGTACACGACATGGTTCGGCTCCAGACGGCGCTCCCCGAGCGCTATACGACGGCACGCCCCGATGAGTTGTCTGAATGGATCGGCGAGGCCAAAGCCACGCTGGGTTCCCGGCTGCTCATTTTGGGTCATCACTATCAACGAGACGAGGTCATGGCGTGGGCCGACGCCCGCGGCGACTCGTTCGGCCTCTCCCGAATCGCGGCCGACCAGTCAGAGGCCGAGTTCGTGGTCTTCTGCGGCGTGCATTTCATGGCCGAATCGGCCGACATCTTGACCGGAGACCACCAGCAGGTGATCCTTCCTGATCTCAACGCCGGGTGTTCGATGGCCGATATGGCCGATATCGACGCGGTTGAAGAGGCATGGGACGTGCTGGCCTCGGCCACCGACATCGAACGGGTGGTGCCGGTCACCTACATGAATTCTTCTGCGGCGTTGAAGGCGTTCGTGGGTCGTCACGGTGGAGTGGTGTGCACTTCGTCCAACGCCAGTGCGGTGTTGACGTGGGCTCTCGGCGGCGGGACCGATGGCGGGTCCGGACAGGGTGACCAGGTCCTTTTCTTCCCTGACCAGCACTTGGGGCGGAACACAGGGTTCGCGCTCGGCTATGGCCACAGTGACATGGCGGTGTGGAATCCTCGGCTCGACCGGGGCGGTCTCGACGACACCACCCTCAAGTCCGCCTCGTTGCTGTTGTGGCAGGGCCACTGCTCAGTCCACCAGCGGTTCCGTCCGGCCCACATCGATGCCTTCCGGGCCGAATATCCCGGTGGTCTGGTCGTGGTCCACCCCGAGTGTTCACACGACGTGGTGGAGGTGGCCGACCACGTTGGATCGACCGACTTCATCATCCGGGCAGTGGCCGACGCGCCCACCGGGTCGGTGATCGGGGTCGGCACGGAAATCCACCTTGTCAAACGGCTCGACGATGAGACTCCCGACAAGACGGTGGTCTCCCTCGATCCTTTGGTGTGTCCGTGCTCGACGATGTTCCGGATCGACGCCCCTCACCTGGCCTGGGTCCTGGAGGGTCTGGTGGCCGGAGAAGTCCGCAACCGCATCACCGTGGACGAGGACACTGCCAAGTGGGCCCGGGTGGCTCTCGAGCGGATGCTGAGCACTGTCTGAACTGATGCGGGGCGCTGCCGGTCAGCGCCCCGTCGTCACCTTTGGCTTGCTCGACTTGGATGCTCGAACGGTGCCGGTTGCCCTACCGGCCAACTTCGACTTCTCCTTCGATCCGGCCCGCGTGCCTCCGGCCCGCGTGACTCCGACCATTGGGGCCAGCACCTCACCTGTGTAAGTACCCGGTGCCGCCGCCACATCCTCGGGTGTCCCCACGGCCACGATCGACCCGCCCCGGTCACCTCCTTCGGGCCCGAGGTCGATGATCCAATCGGCACTCTTGATGACGTCGAGGTTGTGCTCGATGACGATGACCGTATTCCCCTGGTCCACCAATCGACTCACCACATTGAGCAGTTTACGGACATCGTCAAAATGGAGTCCGGTGGTGGGTTCATCGAGGACGTAGAGGGTGTGCCCGGTGGATCGGCGACTGAGCTCCGAGGACAGCTTCACGCGCTGGGCTTCGCCACCCGAAAGCGTGGGGGCCGGCTGCCCCAAACGAATGTAGCCGAGCCCGACGTCCACCAACGTCTGCATGTGGCGGGCGATGGGTGGCTGATGGGTAAAGAAGGCCAACGCCTCTTCGCACGAAAGGTCGAGCACGTCGGCGATGGTCTTGCCCCGGAAGGTGACCTCCAGGGTGTCGCGGTTGTATCGGGCCCCATGGCACACCTCGCACGGCACGTACACATCAGGAAGAAAGTGCATCTCGATCCGGATGGTTCCATCTCCCGAACACGCCTCACACCGCCCACCTTTGACATTGAACGAGAAGCGCCCGGGGAGATAACCCCTGACCTTCGCCTCTTGGGTAAGGCTGAAGAGTTTGCGGATATGGTCAAAGACACCGGTGTAGGTGGCGGGGTTGGACCTCGGGGTCCGTCCGATCGGTGCCTGGTCGACCTCGACCACCTTGTCGATGTGCTCTACCCCGCGGATCGTACGGTGGAGTCCGGGTACTGCTTTGGCTCGGTGGACCTGATGAGCCAGCGATCGCAGCAGAATGTCGTTCACCAGGGTCGACTTACCCGACCCCGACACCCCGGTCACTGCCACCAGACAACCCAACGGGAACTCCGCGTTCACATCATGCAGGTTGTGCTCGCGCGCTCCTTCGACCACCAGCATCTCACCGCTTCCCGGCCGACGCATCTCCGGGACCGGAATGGTCAAGGCGCCCGAAAGATATCGGCCGGTGATCGATTCGACATTCGACTCAAGGCCGCCGGGCCCGGTCACCGGGCCCGAGTGGACCACCCGGCCGCCGTGTTCCCCGGCACCGGGACCCACGTCGACGACATGGTCTGCCACCCGAATGGTCTCCTCGTCGTGTTCGACGACGATGACCGTGTTGCCCAGGTCGCGCAGCCGGACGAGTGTAGCGATCAAACGCTGGTTGTCCCGTTGGTGCAAGCCGATAGACGGCTCGTCGAGGACGTAGAGCACACCCACCAGTCCAGATCCGATCTGGCTGGCCAGTCTGATCCGCTGGGCCTCGCCCCCCGAAAGCGTAGTCGCCGATCGTGCCAGGGTCAGATAGTCGAGTCCCACATCGAGGAGGAACTGCATCCGCTCGCGCACTTCGCGGAAGACGCGGTCGGCAATCATGTGGTCGCGCTCGGAGAGGTCGAGCGACACCACCATGTCGACGGCACGCCCGATAGGCAGCGAACAAAGTTCGAAGATGGAGAGGCCACCCACGGTCACCGCCAACGACTCGGGCTTCAGACGGGCACCGCCGCACTGAGGACACGGAACTTCGCGGAGGTACCCCTCGAGGTTGTCCCGGAGGAAATCTGACTCCGCCTCGGCATGACGCCGTTGCAACCAGGGGACGATTCCCTCGTACTTGGTGTGGAACGAGCGCTGGCGGCCGTATCGATTCCGGTACTTGAGATGCACCTGCTTGGCACCGGCTCCGTACAGGATCAGCTTCTTGTCGGCCTTGGTGAGTTGCTCCCACGGCTCGTCGATCGAAAAGTCACCCAACTCTGCCGCCGCCTCGACCACCCGGGTGAAGTACTCACTGCGGGCACCCGACCAGGGAGCCAGGGCGCCGTCCGACAGCGATTTGGTCGGGTCGGGCACCACCAACTCCGGATCGACCTCGAACTTGGTCCCGAGTCCGACACAGGCGGAACAGGCGCCATAAGGCGAGTTGAACGAGAAGTTCCGGGGCGATGGATCCTCGAAACTGGTTCCGCAGTGGGTACAGGCCAGATGCTGGCTGAAGGTAATGGCCTCCTCTTCGGTGCCATCAGCATCGACGACCACGATTTCCGCCACCCCTTCGGCCAGGGCCAGGGCGGTCTCGAGGGATTCGGTCAACCGCCGGCGTATGTCGTTGCGGCGGACGAGCCGGTCGACCACCACTTCGATGGTGTGCTGTTCGTACCGAGCCAGGTCCACTTCGGACCGGTCGGCCAGTTCCACTGTGTCCCCGTCCACCCGGACCCGAGCGAACCCCTGTTTGGCCAGGTCGTCGAGGAGACTGTTGTACTCCCCTTTCCGGCCCCGGACCACCGGAGCCAGCACCAGAAACCGGGTGCCCTCTTCCATGGCCAATATCCGGTCGACGATCTGCTGGGGGCTCTGCCTGGCCACCGGCCTTCCACAGATCGGACAATGGGGTTTCCCGATCCGGGCATAGAGAAGCCGCAGATAGTCGTAGACCTCGGTGACGGTCCCGACAGTCGATCGAGGGTTCCGAGAAGCGGATTTCTGGTCGATGGCAATGGCTGGTGACAGGCCTTCGATGAAGTCGACATCAGGCTTGTCCATCTGGCCGAGGAACTGGCGGGCATAGGCCGACAGCGACTCCACATACCGGCGCTGTCCCTCGGCATAGATGGTGTCGAAGGCCAGCGACGACTTTCCCGACCCGGACAACCCCGTGAAGACGATCAAACGGTCCCGGGGCAGGTCGAGGGACACATCTTGGAGGTTGTGCTCACGAGCGCCCCGCACCACCAATCGATCAGCCATGGCGGTGAGGATACCGGTGCGGTGCCCCGGTCCGGGCGCTCACGCGTCGGCGGGCACGTCGACGTCCGCCGTCTGCCCCGAAGGTACAGCCGAACCATCCACTGGGTCTCGGATCAGAAGGGCGCGGAGCTCGGTCACCTCGTCACGGAGGAGCGCCGCCTCCTCGAAACGCAGTTCCTCGGCGGCCCGCTGCATCTCGAGATCCAGTTGATGGATGAGGCTCGAGAGCTCATCAGCATCGGGCCCGAGGGCACCCGCCAACTCGGCCGCAATCGCTCGAGGATCGACACCACCGGGACGTCGTTCGGGGCGCCGGCCGGAACCGGGACGACGAGTGTGGTCCGAGCCGGGACCTGACAAGCCACTGCCGTCGCTTCTGACCCGACTGAGGATGTCGGACACCGCTTTGGTGATGGTCTGCGGATCGATTCCGTGCTCTTCATTGTAGGCGATCTGGCGGGCCCGCCGACGTTGGGTCTCCCCGATCGCTCGGGTCATCGAGTCGGTGACGGTATCGGCGTACATGATCACCCGGCCATGAACGTTGCGGGCGGCTCGCCCCATGGTCTGGATGAGGGACGACGCCGAGCGCAAGAAGCCCTCCTTGTCGGCATCCAGGATTGCCACCAGAGCCACTTCGGGCAGGTCCAGGCCCTCCCGCAGCAGGTTGATACCGACCAGAACATCGAACACGCCCAGGCGGAGCTCGCGGAGCAGCTCGATGCGGGCCATGGTGTCCACATCGGAATGGAGATACTCGACCCGCACCCCGTGTTCGGCCAGATAGGCGGTCAGGTCTTCCGCCATCTTCTTCGTCAGCGTGGTCACCAGCACCCTCGATCCGGCGGCCACCGTGGCGTCGATCCGTTCCCGGAGATCATCGATCTGTCCGGTGGTGGGTCTGATGTCCACTTCGGGGTCGAGGAGGCCGGTGGGTCGGATCACCTGCTCCACCACCTGAGTGCTGTGCTCGAACTCCCAGGGCCCCGGGGTCGCCGACAACATGATGGTCTGTCCGGTGCGCTCGATGAACTCCTCGAAGCGGAGAGGGCGGTTGTCCATGGCGGACGGCAGACGGAAGCCATGGTCGACAAGGGTTTCCTTGCGCGATCGATCTCCGGCGTACTGGCCCCGGAGTTGGGGGACAGCCACGTGGCTCTCGTCGAGAACCACCAGAAAGTCCTTCGGGAAGAAGTCAAGGAGGGTAAACGGTGCCTCGCCCGGTTTCCGTCCGTCGAGATGGCGGCTGTAGTTCTCCACCCCACTGCATACCCCGGTCTCCGCCAGCATCTCGAGGTCGTACTCGGTTCGCATCCGCAGTCGCTGAGCCTCGAGAAGTTTCCCGGCCTCCTCAAGTTCGCCCAGCCGGTCCCGGAGCTCCGATTCGATACCGATGATGCCTTTGCGCATCTTTTCGTCACCGGTGCCGTAATGGGTCTTGGCGAAGACCACCAGCTCTTCGAGGTCCTCACCGATCTCACCGGTCATCACATCGAAGGGGCGGATCCGTTCGACGGTATCGCCGAAGAATTCGATGCGAACCGCCTGCTCCTCGTAGGCGGCGTGAATCTCGATCGTGTCGCCCCTGGCCCGAAACTGGCCCCGGGTCAGCGTCACATCATTGCGGGTGTACTGGAGCTCGACCAGGCGCCTGAGGAGCGAGCGCTGATCGTGAACCTCCCCGGGATGCAGCACCACGATCCGGTTGCGGTACTCCTCTGGGGACCCCAGCCCGTAGATGCACGACACCGACGCCACCACGATGGTGTCCCGCCGCAGCAACAGCGACGACGTAGTGGCGTGGCGCAACCGGTCTATCTCGTCGTTGATGGACGAGTCCTTCTCGATATAGGTATCCGACGAGGGGACATACGCCTCGGGCTGGTAGTAGTCGTAGTACGAGACGAAGTATTCGACCCGGTTGTCAGGGAAGAATCCCTTGAGCTCTGCCGCCAGCTGGGCAGCCAGTGATTTGTTGGGCTCGATAATCAGGGTGGGACGCTGCAAGGCCTCGATCGTCCAGGCAATGGTGGCGGTCTTCCCCGAGCCGGTGATCCCCAAGAGAGTCTGGTACCGGTCCCCGCGCTCGATCCCGGCCACCAGGCCACTGATGGCCTGAGGTTGGTCGCCCGAGGGACGAAACGGGGAGACAACCTCGAAGTCAGGCACGGCGTCGATGGTACCGGGAGGTTACGCCGACTGCGTCCAAGCCTTCAGGGGTTGGCTTCATTCCGCAGCACCACCAGAGCGTCCCATATGCGGGCGACTTCTTCGGCCAGATGTTGCTCGTCACCGGAGTTGTCCACCACCAAGTCGGCGCCCTGCAGCCGGGTCTGGCGATCAATCTGTGATGCGATGCGGGCCTCGGCATCCTCTTTGGACATGCCCCGTCTTGTGATCAGTCGATCGAGGGCGGTCTCCAGCGGGGTATCCACCACCACCACGGCGGCCAGCGACAGCACCTGGCGATGGACCTCTTTCAGCAGAGGAATATCCAGAATGACGATTTCGTCGGTGGCGGCGAACTCGTCCTTTCGCTGCATCATGGCCACCCCGATGGCCGGGTGGGTGATGGCGTTGAGATCGGCGAGCGCCTCCGGGTCACCAAAGACAATTGCGGCCACGGCCGGACGGTCGATGTTTCCGTCGCCGCCGAGGATCCCGGTGCCGAATCGATCAATCATGGGCTGGTAGGCGGGGCCACCGGGGGCGACCACCTCCCGCGCAATCCGGTCAGCGTCGACCACGATCGCCCCTTTGGCTACCAATAGGTCACCCACCGTCGATTTTCCCGCCCCGATGCCCCCGGTCAGCCCTACAGTCAGCATGCTGGGTGGCCGTTCAGCCGGCACGACGGGGACGTGACCCCGTGGCGAAGAGGACCATCGTGGTGCTGTCCAACTGGTCGGTCACCGAAAAGTCGTCGGCAGTGATTCCGGTCATGCCACCCGAATCCCCCCGGGCGATCAATTTGTAGGCCACCGGAAGCATCCTGGTATAGGCGGCGATGTACCACGACCGGGGTATGCGGTGCCTCAGCTTCAGGATGTCGAGCCGGAGCACCTTGTTGGCTTTCACCCGGCGGGCGGTGAAGTCAGCCTTCACATGGGGAACGGCATCGAGACCCTGGACCGTTACATCGTGGAAGTAGCGCCCGAGGAGGGAACGCAGTTCGGGGGGCTCGAACAGGTGGATGTGAAATGGGTTTTCGAAGTCGGCGGGAGCATTCGGAGTGAGGAAGAAGGCAGTTCCGTCATCGGCCAGCACACGGGCCAACTCGCGGACGTGACTCTCCGGATCGCGGAAATGCTCGATGAGATGCGACGAACATGCCCACTGGAAGCTCCCTTCCGCCAGGCCGAGGGAAAGGGCGTTCATCTGACCCACCGAAAGGCCGGCACCCGCCCAATGCGATCGGGCGAAGGCGACTGCGTCGGCACTGTAGTCAATGCCCACGACCGATCGATCGTCGGACAAGAAACGCGCTGATTCGAAACCTTGCCCACAACCGACATCGAGCACCATCCCGGAACCCATGCGTTCGATCACTGTGCGGTAGCCCGCAGCATGCAGGGCCAGCAGCGAATCCGGCGTCACGCCTTCCATGGGGCGCTCACCGGTCAGGCGTTTGCCCGGAGTGCCAACCACCTCTTCTGATCCTCTCGTGCCCAGGGCCCGGTTTCCGTCGTTCATTCGGTAGTCCCTCATCTCGGGTGGCGATTTCCCTGGTCAGTCCGTTGACAACCCACTGATCAACCTCGACGCAACCGGGGTGGAGGTTTTTTACACTACCGATCACTCGTGTCGGATCTCCAACCTTCTCCTTTCGCGCCGACAGGCGCCCACCGAGGCCGGGTGGGTGGCGTCTACCGGCAGCTGCGGTCGACGAGCCGGTTGAGGGCCACCGTCGACTACCTGGCCTTGGCCCTACTGGCGTTCATTCCGATGTTGGCATCCCGGCCGGGAGTGGTGACCGACGACACCAAGACGTACCTCTACCTCGACCCGGGCCGCTACGTCCGCCAGGCGATATCCCTGTGGGATCCCTCCGTGGCGCTCGGAACCGTCACCCACGAGAACATCGGCTACCTGCTCCCGATGGGCCCATTCTACTGGACCATGGCCGAGCTCCACGTTCAACTGTGGGTGGCCCAGCGCCTGTGGATGGGGGTGATGCTGTTCGCAGCCGGAGCCGGAACCCTGTATCTGTGCCGGGCCGTCGGGCTCACCGGTCCGGGACGCTATGTGGCGTCGATTGGATTCATGTTCACTCCCTACGTGCTGCAGTACGCCGGGAGGATCTCGGCCATTCTGATGCCGTGGGCTGGGCTCCCATGGATGGTGGCGTTTGTGATCCTGGCGCTCCGACGTGGAGGGTGGAGATACCCGGCCCTGTTCGCCTTGGTAGTTGCCCTGGTGAGCGGGATCAACGCCAGTTCCATCCTCTACGTGGGCATCGCTCCGGCACTGTGGCTTCCCTATTCGGTGCTCATCGCCCGGGATGCCAGCTGGCGAAGAGCCTGGGGCGTGGCATGGCGAATCGGCCTCCTCGGTGCCCTGGTTTCTCTGTGGTGGGCCATCGGCCTCCAACTAGAGGCGGCCTATGGCATCAATGTCCTCAAATACACCGAGACAGTCCCCGTCACCAGTTCGACTTCGCTGGCCTCAGAGGTGATCCGCGGCCTCGGTTACTGGTACTTCTACGGGTCGGACCGGGTCGGCAGCTGGACCCAGGCGTCGGTGGCATACACCCAGAACCTGTGGCTGGTGAGTCTCAGCTTTGCGGTTCCGACACTGGCATTTCTGGCCGCGGCATTGGTGAAATGGCGCCAACGCGCCTATTTCGTCCTGATGATCGTGGTCGGCATGGTGCTTTCAGTGGGCGCCTACCCATTTACCCACCCTTCTGGGATCGGCTCGTTGTTGAAAGCGGTGATGGTCGACACCACCGCCGGTTTGGCCATGCGATCCACCGACCGGGCGTCCCCACTGCTCATCTTGAGCATGGCGATACTTCTGGGTGCCGGGGTGACCGCCGTCGCCCGGCGGGTCCGTCGAACGGGGCTGATCATCGGGGCCTTCGCCATTGCCGCCATCGCCGGGGCTTCCACTCCACTGTGGACAGGGGCGATCATTGCCCAGGGGTTCACCCAACCGGCAACCCCGCCGACGTACGTCCGCCAAGCTGCCGCCGCCCTCGACTCCACCCATCCCGGAACACGCGTCTACGCATTGCCCGGCAATGATTTCGCTGCGTATCGGTGGGGCGACACCATCGACACCGTCTATCCGGGGTTGATGACCCGCCCCTTCGTGACCCACGAGCAGCAGATCATGGGATCACTTCCCACTGCCGACCTCCTGGCCGCGGTTGACTCCCCGCTTCAGGATGGGACCCAGGATTGGAACGCGCTAGCCCCGATGGCTGCACTGATGAGTGCCGGTGACGTCCTCGTCCAGTATGACCAGGCCTACGAGCGATATGACACCCCGAATCCACAGCAGCTGGCCCTGGGCTTGGCCGTCACCCCGCCGGGTCTCTCCGATCCGGTGTCGTACGGGACGCCCGTACCCAATGTGTCACCCATTGCCAATCTGGACGAGGCAGCGTTGGCTCGACCCGCGAACCAGGGATGGACGTCCCCCCTGGTGTCATACACGGTGAAAGACCCGCGACCGATCGTCCGGACCGAATCTCTCTCCCATCCGCTGGTTGTCGACGGCAACTCCACCGGGTTGGTCGATGCCGCCTCGGTGGGTCTCCTATCGGGCAATTCGACCATTCTCTACGCCGGAACCCTCGATACCGACCCGATGCTCCAGCGGAACGTCCTCGCCGAACCGGCCAATCTGGTGGTGACCGATACCAACCGCAAGCAGGCCTTCGAGTGGACCTCGTTGACCGCCAACACCGGATACACCGAGACGGCCGGCCAGGGTACCAACACGGCCGATCCCAGGGACGCGCCTCTCAACCTCTTTCCCAAGGCACGAGCCGATGCCCAGACAACCACGGTGTTCAGTGGTGCCTCGTCGGTCACCGCCTCCTCCTACGGCTCATCGTTCACCTACCTTCCCGAGGTGCGCCCAGCCGCCGCCCTCGATGGGGATACCCAGACGGCATGGCTCGACGATTCTTTTGCCTCCCCCACCGGTCAGTGGTGGCAGGTGGCGTTGTCCAAGCCCACGACGGCGCACACGATGACGCTGGTGCAACCCCAGACCGGCGATCCCGACCGTTGGATCACCAAGGTCACGCTGGCCTTCGACGGGCACCAATCGATCACCGTCGCCCTGGGTCAGGGGTCACGTTCAGCCGCTGGGCAGACGATTTCCTTTGCGCCCCGCACCTTTTCCACCCTCCGCATCACCGTCGACGGCTTCGGGCAAGCGCCCGATCACACTGCTTCCCAAGCCGACAGCTCAGTGGGCCTCGCCGAGGTGCAGATTCCCGGCGTCTCCATCGTTGAGACGGTCTCCATGCCCCAGGACCTCCTGAGATCGGCCGGAGGTGCATCGTTGTCCGACTCACTGACCTTGCTCATGACCCGGTTGCGGAGTTCGGGTTCCCCTCCCCGCTCTGATACCGAGACAACCCTGGCCCGCACATTCTGGCTCCCGACCGCACGGGCGTTCACCCTTTCCGGCTCGGCCCGAATCTCTCCCCTGGTGGCCGACGATGAGATCGACCGGTTGGTGGGAAGCCCCGGAGCGGATCACACCGGTATCGTCGCCTACTCGAAAGGTCGCCTTCCTGGCGACCTTTCCGCCCGAGCCATCTCGACCCTCTACGATGACCCGGGCACAGTATGGGAACCTGGCTTCGGGGTTGCCCATCAGGCGGGCGAGTGGTTGCAGTACAGCGTGCCCACCCCCATCACCTTCGATCACTTGGACCTGAAGATCGTCGCCGACACCGAGCATTCGGTCCCGACCTCGATCACGGTGACTGCCGACAGCGGGTCGGAGAACATCACCCTTCCGCCCATCGCCGACAGCCGGATCCCTGGCTCTGTGGTGAACGTCCGGGTCTCCCTCCAGACGGCGTTGACCGGCCAGAGCATTCGGGTCACCTTCGATACGGTCCGGATCGAGAATACCGAGAACTACAACTCACAATCTCCTCTGGCCATGCCGATCGGGATAGCCGAGGTGGGCATCCCCGGTCTGGTTGCCCAACCCGTGCCCTCTGCCATCCCTTCCACCTGCCGGAACGACCTGCTGGCGGTCGATGGGGGCCCCATCTGGGTGTCAGTGGCCGGATCGTCGGCGTCTGCACTGGCCCGCGATGCACTGAGTGTGTCCTTGTGTGGCCCTGATGCGGGCGGACTGGCCCTCGGTCAGGGAGACCACACCGTCACCTCCGTGCCCGGGCAGATCGCGGGATTCGACATAGACCAACTGGTTCTCAGTTCGGCCGCCGGGGGCGGCACGGCCGACAGTTCCTCGGGGGCGGCGCCTGGCGCTCCCACTACCGCTTCCTCCGCCGCCGCTGACACAGCTCCAGCTACCGGGCCATCGATGTCCGTCACCAGCCATACGGCCACCGCCATGCGGCTCAGCATCTCGGGGGTGACGACCAAAGCGCCCCCGTTCGAACTGGTGATGGGCCAGAGCATCAATGCGGGGTGGGTGGCCACCATCAACGGTCGTTCCCTGGGACCACCTGTGTTGATCGACGGATACGCCAACGGATGGAGAGTGGACCCCGCCACCCTGCAGTCTGCTCTCCACAGCGGAACCATCACGGTGGTGCTCCAATGGGTCCCTCAACGCCGGGTCCTCATCGGACTGGTGATCTCCGCCTTGTCGATCCTGGCGTGTCTCTTCCTGGCATTTCTCCCCCGCCGTCGGCGCCGGCTCGTCCGTCGTCCCCCCCGTGACACCTCCGACGGTCACTGGAACCGACTTCAACGTAGAGTGCGGTTGGGGACCTCGACCGGGAAGGCGGACATCAGGGAGAAACATACCCAGGTGATGGTCTCTGCCGATGACGATGCTCCCCAACTGGTCGTGCCGTTCGGCACCGAAGGCGCTCGGACCTCCTTGCTTGCCTCCATGGGAATTGCCGTGGCAACCGGGGCCGTGGCCGGCATCATCACCCTCCCGGTCACCGGGGCAATTGTGGGTGCGGCCACCATTGCAACCCTCATGATTCCGAGAGCCCGGATGTTGCTGGGCATGGCCGCGGCGGCCTGCGTCCTGGCCGCCGGAATTTACGTGGTTGCCCGGCAAGGATCCGCCCACATCCCTGCTGGCGGATCGTGGCCATCTCAATTTGAGCTGGCCAATTCCCTGGCCTGGGCGGGCGTGGTGTTCTTGGGAGCTGACGCCGCGGTGGAGGTGGTGCGCCGGTGGCATGCCACTCGCCGTCGCAATCCCACCACCTCTCTCGATTAGCGCCGAGCCACGGCCTCTGATGCCAAGACGGCCAGCGTGCCGCGGGCAGTCGCATCCCATGTGAACTGCGAGGCGTGTTCGAACGCCCCGATCCCCAACCGCTTTCTCAGGATCTCATCGGAGAGGGTGGCATCCAGGGCACCGACCATGCCGTCCAGGTCGTCAAACAACAACCCCGACCGGTCGTCGATCACCGCGTCCTGGTGGCCACCGATACGTGACGCCACGGTGGGTGTGCCGCACGCCCCCGCCTCGGTCACCGTCATGCCCCAACCTTCCCGAAGGGAGCTCGACGCCACTACCCATGCAGAGCGATAGAGATCGAGCAAGTCATCCTCTTCGACGTACCCCGGCAAGGAGATCCACGATTCGGCCCCTCGGCGGCGGATGAGGTTCTCGAGCAGCGGACGTTCGTAACCCTCGCCGGCAATCACCGCGACAAGATCTGGTTGGCGGCGTCTCACCCTCACCAGCGCCTCGATCATGAGCTCGAAGCGTTTGACCGGGACCAGGCGCCCCACCGCGACCACCAACGGTGGTTCTGATCTCTCCCCGCCGGGCATGAACCGTGATTCGACTCCGGGAGGGCACACCGTGATTCGTTCCGCCGGGATCCCGAGCCGATCGACGATCTCCGCCTTGGATGAGGACGAAAGAGTGACAATCCGGCTCCGGCGGTAGATCGGTGGGGCCACATGGTGTTCGATCCCGTACCCCAACTCGGCCAATCCCTTGGGGAGCACCATCTTCCACATGTCTGCGTGGACATGGTGGAGAAACGTCACCCGCGGGCACCGGGCCCAGAGGGAAGAGAAGAACGGCATCCCGTTCCAGATTTCGACCAAGCCATCGCCGGTTCCCAGACGCCCGAGAGCGCCCGAGAGCATGGTCCTCGGGAACACCGCGTAACGACCGGCCCGACGGACCACCCGATACCCCTCCCGTCGCGCCACCGATCGGGCATCCGGTATCGACGAGGTGGTCAGCGTGATATCCAATCCGGCGTCGGCCCAGGCCGTCAGAATCCGGTGGGCGTGGAGTTCTGAGCCTCCGGCCTCGGGGTCATCGAAATCGCGCCATGCGACGACATCCACCCTCCGGAGACCCCCAGCCTTGGCGATCTCCGTGAGTGACATGTCTGCGAACCGTCGGAGCCCAGGTTCGTCGAACAGAGGATATTCGGTGAACCGTTCGGCCAGCGGCTCGACCAGGGGGCCTTCACCGAACTCGAAGCCACCAGTATCGGCGATCGTCGCGCCGCCGTCCCTCATTTCACGCTTCATCGACCACACGTTCCCCGATCCCCGGTATCCCCGTCAGCCTGCACCATCCCGGAAAGGGTGATTGTAATGGCACTTTGTCACGGCTGCCGAGATGAGGCGGGTCACCCCGCTTCAGGCGCGGTCAGGGTCTCCTGTGGGACCCGGCTCCGGAACCACCGATTCCCGTGTTCCCGATGATGGATGATCACGAATGCTGCCACCATGGCTGCCGCCAGCCCGGCTTGGACGATCAGATCTGCCCGGGCGGTTGCGACCGGTTGCCCGTGGGCGCCTGCCACGGACACGACCCCTGCGATGGAACCGATGAGTAGGAGCAGCACGATCCAACGTCGGCCGACGCCGAACAAGTAGTTCGTCAGCAGCACCGAGATGCAGAGGAAGATCATCGCCACGACCAGATAGGCGAACGCCGGGGCGGCCGAGCTCAATTTGGCCGTGAAGATCAGCGATAGGAACCAGGAGGGAATGAAGAGAGCGATACCGAGAAGCACCAGAGCTGGAACGGCCAAGAAGGTCAAGGTCACGACCAGTTGGCGCACGGCATGTCCACCTTCATTCCACCGGATAGTGGCCTCGGGCAAGAGATAGGCGCCGAGAGCCAATGCGCCGAACACCAGCGCTTTTGAGGCAACAGAGATGGCCGCATAGGCACCGGAATTCTGGTGGTCCAGTCGGCCCAGCAGAATCACGTCGACATTCTGAAGGAGCCCGAGGAGCGCCAGTCCGATGAACGCAGCGGTGACGTCAGCAATCAACACTCGGCGAAGTGCCTCGCTCGAACCCGGGGACCGGTCCCGAGCCGAAGACTCATCCACATCTGCCTCGGCTGCGGAGGTGGAGGCCGGCCAGGCCCGGGAGGCCAACCACCGGGCATGGACGGTGGCCACCAGCTCGCTGACAAAAATGCCGAGCGCATACCCCGACACCCCCATGCCGATCGCCACGAATCCGATCACGCAGACCGCCTTCACCGATCCCTCCATCAATAGATTGACGGACAACGCTCGGTAGTTGCGGTGAGCCTGAAGCAGTCCGCGGTCGACGCTCAGGAGGATCCAGACCCCCGAAGCCGCCAGAATCGTCAGGACCCCCTGGTCGTTGGGCAACGACAATTCGCGGGCGATCCACCCCTGAAGAAGCCAGACGACAATTATCTCGAGAGCGAGGGCGGCGAGCACGATGCGGTGCACGCTCGCCACCCACCGATGCACCCGGTCGCCGTGTCCGATCTTCCGTAGAGCCGTCACTCTCCGCACCACGCCCACCAGCACTGCCGATCCCGGCATGGAGAGGATGAAAAAGAGGCCCAACAACTGGGCGATGGCACCATAGGACCGTGCGGTGACCAGATGAGCCACCATCACCACAACCAGGGCACTGCCGGCATTGACCACCAACCCGGCAACCGCCACCGGACTGGCTTGGGCGACCCCGCTCCGGAACGATTCGGCACTGGGACCACCGGCCGGGCCCGGAGTGTCATGGGGGAGCGAAATGATCGATCCCCCGCTCACCTCGATGCCGACAGCCGGGGCCAGCAACCCTGATTCGGATACCGTGTCGCTGGCTAGGCCGATCTCTC
>OCTA010000770.1_pt1 | contig 29427 bp, 25 predicted proteins | sample 1538991 | NCBI WGS metagenome assembly OCTA01 (sample SAMEA3539302, study PRJEB22396) | soil metagenome | biome: tundra; feature: field; material: soil | place: USA | collected 2010-05 | depth 0.15 m | reverse complement strand
AGGTCGCCAGGACCAGCGCGATGAGCAGCGTCAGCGTTCCGAATGCAGCCATGGAACCTCCAGCAGGCAACGGGCCAGAACAGCGACTCGACTCCGCCTCAACTAAGCACCCAGGCCGCTTGCTCCAGCGCGCCTTCCGAGCCGGCTACTTTTGGACCCGCCGGCTTTCTGATGAGCGCCGACGCCGAAAGAGTCGATGATCTCGCGCGGCCCGCTAGCCGGAAACAAGTGGGCTTCGGTGCACGAGATCGTGAGGATGCCGGCGACCACTTCCATCTTGTGTCCAAGGATGTGGCGCGGAAACACCATCTTCGCTTTGCGCGGGTACCATTCGGCCGCAGCGCAAATGCGCTTCAACAATCTCTCGGTGGCATGCGACGCCGAGCGGATTGTCCGGGCAAATGAGTAGGCGAGATTCACAGTGATATCAAGCATGGCGCAGGTTACGACGTACAAATAAAATCTGGCTGTGAGTACGTGGATGGAACATCACAACCAAAATGCAACGATCTCCTCGAAAAGTCGGGCGATCTAGGTTTTTTGGCGGTTTGAAGCACCGACCGTTGGGCACTATTTTGGAATATTGTTCGGAGAGCTATGACACATGTTGCACGTAGCCGAGTTCGTCATGTTTGACTCTTTGTGGGGGAAGGTCCAGGCGCTCGTGTAGGACGAGCCCGTCGTAGTCAGGCCGTTGCCCGAGGGAACGCTGTGACATTCGTGACAATCGACGGGGTAGAAGTGATTGTAGCCGTTGCTCACGGTATGGCTGCCCGATTTTGACACCACGAGGCCAACGATGGTGTAAGGACGCGTGTCACCCGCACCCGAAGCCTGTGCGGTCGACCCGTTCCACTTGGTGCCGACAAGGTTGCTCCCTGCTTCGTGGCAGGAATTGCAGTTGGAGTTGATGAGAGATGACTGGTGGTCGTACCCGATCGCGCCCACTCCACCTGCACCACCCGTGTGGCAGGTGGCGCAGGTGACGCCGGTACCAACGGTCGGGTGGGGAAGGCTATTGATACCCTTCTGGGTGGTCGCTGAGGTTGCGGGAGGTTGCGAGATCGTGAAGCCACCGACCGGAATGGTCTGGGGCACGCTGCCGCCGCCACCGGCGCCGAGCCAGTTGGGAGACGAGACGCTGCCCGTCCCGGGGAAGGAATGGCAAGAGCTGCAGTCCGTGCTCCCCGACGCGTTCGTGAAGGAGCTGTGGTCCTGGGCAGTGAACGCCGCACCTGGCTTCACGTTCATATGGCAGTTGCTGCAGCGTCCGGTCGTCCCGTTCACCACGAGAGGGTTGGCAGACGAGGTGAAGTTCGCGTGGAAATTGGCCTGCGCCCAGTCCTTACCCTGGATGCCTGCCGTCGTCGAGACGCCGGCCTGAGTGTGGCAGAAGCCGCAATCGTGGCCCGAGACATTGACATCGGCGTGGCTGATTTGCGCAAGCGTTCCAGCCGGGATACCGGTCGAGGAACCCGTCACGGCGCTGGTGGCCATGTTCGAGTTCGTCAGCCCAGAGGGCAGGTTGTTCTTGGTGCCGGCCACGGAGCCGCCACCGTTGGTGAGGCCGTGGCACTCCTGGCATGTGCTGGCCTTTGTAACGGCGGTATGGAAGGAGTCCGACTTACTCCAAGTACTGCCGCTCGCCTTGGCATCGGCCGCGTGACAGGCAACGCAGTCCTTACCGCCGACCTGGCCCGAACCATGGTTCATCCACTGCCCGGCATTGCTGCTCGTGCCGCCGGAGCTGAAGGTGTACGAGATCGTACTCTGCGTAGCGACGCCCGCTGCCGGCTCGGAGACCGAGTGGCAGTCGATGCAGGCCGAGGGTTGCGTCGCGACGCTGCCGTGGAACGCCCCCGTTTGCCAAAGCGTCGCCGCAACGGGCGTGGCGGAGCCTTTGGCGAATGCCGACGGATGGCAGGTCTGACAAGTCTGGAACGTCAACTGGGGCGAGCCATGCCTCATCGTGAAGCTCGTCCCGTTGCTGACGTCCGCCTTGGTCGCGTCGGCCATTGCCACGTAGTGACAGCTGACGCAGTCCGTCGGTGTCGCGGTACCGATGTTCGGGTGGAACACTCCGTCGCTCCAGGTTGAGCCCGGACTCTTGTGGCAGCTCGAGCAGTCCATCTGCGACACCTTCGTCACCGGAACCCCACCAATGGTGACAGCGCTCGTGAACGACGCTCCGTGATCCATCGCCTGGAGGTCCGACCCGCCTTTCTCTACGATGCCGGTCGGTACCATTGGGGCGTGGCAGTCGGCGCAGTGACTGGTCGGCTGCGGCAATGCCGCCACGGCGCTGGTCGGCGTTGCCCGGTAATTGGTGAGAGACGAGTGAAACTGGCCATCCTTGTACGCGGTGACTGTACCGTTTGTGTTCGTGTGGCAATGCCAGCACTTGGTGTTATCGGGCATCGTGGCCGGCCCGGCGGCCAGCGCGGCCGGCAGCGCCGTCGAGATATGCAGCATTCCGTTGTAGAGCGTGGCGGTGATCGAGCTGGTGCTGGTGACTAGGTTGTTCGCACCTGATCGGTTGAGCATCGTCTCAGTCACCGTCACGAATTGATCGGCCGCGCTGACAAAGGTCGAGCCGGGGTAGGCCTGCCCGCCCTTCCAGTCGCCGTTGGGCAACTTCTGCGTGCTGGTGTTGAAATAGTTGACGTAGGTTCCCGCCGTCACGGTGGCCTGGTGGCAACCGAAGCAATCGCCAGTGCCGTTTTGAAAGTGATCGAAGCCGACCAACGTGGCTGCGGCGGCCGCCGTCGTACCGGGCTGCAGATCAGGTCGCTGGGTAGAATGGCAAGCGATGCATGTCGTTCCCGAAACCGACGAAGAACCATGGGCGAAGTGGCCGGCGCTCCAATTTTCCGTGCCGCCCCAGGCGCCGGTTCCGGGGCCGGTGTGGCACGTTGCACAATCCTGACCGTCTCCATGGGTGATGCCCGCGGTGCTGGTTAGGTAGTCGAAGGGTGAATTCTTGTAGGTCGCGCTGGTCCAATCCGCAGTCGACGTCGGCCGCTCACCTGCGTGACAGGGGAGGCACGTCGACGGGGACGCGGCCCCGGGCGCGTGGAACTGTCCCATCGCCCAGGATGTCCACCCGGTGATGCTGCTCGCGGAGTGGCAAGAGGCACAGTCGGCCTGCGCTGACGGCGAGGAGTGGTCGAATTGCAGCCCGGCAGGGACGGTCGAATTCATGCTGGTGAGAAGCCCCACAGGCCGAGAATTTGCGTGGCAGTCGATGCAGGAGGTGGGTTGCGGCAGTCCGGCGGCGGTCAGAGCCGGATGGAACTGCGCCGGCGAGGTTCCGGCCAGGTTCATCGCCCAGCTCGCCTGCACCGTTGCGGATGGGCTGAGGTGGCAGGTCCCGCAGTTCGTCGGAACGATGCTGGTGGTAGTGGGCGCGTCGTTTGCCCAGACCACAGCGTCGTGCTTCATTTCGCCCGACGCCGGGGTCCGCGCGGGGTTGGTAGCGGTCGGCCCCACGAATCCGACCGGCATCGAATTCAGATGGCACGAGGCACAGGCGATCGGTTCGACAATTGTCGGGTCGGTGAGGGCGAGGTTGGCGAGCGAGGAGTGGAGATTCCCCGGGTAGTAGACCCCCGTCGCTGCGTCCTGGTGACAGTTCGTGCACGCGCTGGACGCAGCGGCCGGTATTTCCGTCGAGGCGTGGTTCATCGGCATGGGCAGAGTCTCTGTCAGTGGGCTCATGCTCGACATCGCCATTCCCGCATAGGTCGGAATCAGCGCGGTGAGAACCACGTCGGTATCCGGATCGCGAACACCGTCCGGCGGTGCTCCCGTCGCTCCGGTCCAGGCGGTGGTGGTGTGGCACCCCCCGCAGTCCGCCCCACCCGTCGGCGGGTGCGTGAATCCGGCAACAGGCAGCGCTGCGAACTGTGACCCCACGTCGTGGCACAGAGCGCAGTTATTGGTGACGTTGGCGTGGTCGTAGGGGACCTTTTGTCCTGAAGGGTGGCAAGATAGGCATTGCGGGCTGGCGTACGTGTACTGCGGCACGCTGAGGTGAAGGAGGTCGGTCACGGTCTGCTCGTGGCCGTGACAGCCGATGCAGGTGAAGTCCTTCAGCGAGGTCGCCGTGGAGGCATGGCACGAGGAGCAAGCGATCGCGCCCTCAGTAATGGGAAGTCCAATGGCGTGTGAGGTGCCTGTCGTGATGGGGAACCAGCTATGCGTTTCCGCGGTGACGCCGGTTGCACTTCCAGAGCTGTTTGAGCCGAGACACCCCCCTAAGGACACTACGAGCCACAGCGCGCCAAGACGCAGTATGACGATCCCCTTTCGCGCCGTAGTGCGGAGCCCCATCTGGCAGTTTGGTACCGAACGACCGCATCCATCAGGCATTTTTGTTGCCCTGCCGGGGTCGTGCCTGATTCGGGGCCTCTCACAGCACTAAACATAGGGTTTTCTTTGTTTTTCGAGCAGGAGCGAACGATGGTAAGCCAAATCGACTTCGCGAGCGTCGAAAAGAAGGGAACCGCCGCCTGATGGTCACCCTCCGCATCGTCTCGCGCAAGGGACACGGCGGTGGGCCAGACCCACGGGATACCGGCTCCACCGGAGTGTCTCGGACGATGGGCGACGCCTCCCTGATTGAGGAGGTTCGCGCCGGAAACCGCGCGGTAGCGAATCTATTCTGCATGCGGGTACTACCGACAGCCGATCGCACGGTGAGACGCCTGCTCGGTCGGGACGACGGCGAGCGCGAGGACTTAACCCAAACGGCGATCATCGAGTTGGTCCGGTCGATCGGCACGTTCCGAGAGGAGAGCTCCCTGGATACATGGATCTCAGCGGTGACCGCGCACGTCGTCTACAAACACATTCGGCGTCGGCCCTTGGCTCCCCATCTCTCCCTCGACGCAGTCCCCGAGGAGATCCTCCAAAGCGTCCTCCCGGGCAGCGAGAGCACGCTGGCGGTGCGCGAGATCCTGACACGCATTCTCCGCCACTTGGAGGCGATCGGCGAGAAGATCGCCTGGAGCTTCGTGCTTCATGACGTTCTTGGTCACGGGTTGGACGAGGTCGCGGGGATCATGGGCATCACCGAGGCGGCCGCGCAGAGCCGCCTAGTACGTGGGCGGCGACGGCTGCACCGACGGATAGCCGAAGACCCGGAGCTCGCCGACCTCTTCATCGACCTCGAACGGACCCGCGGCCCATGACATGACTACCCCGGTGAGCAACTGCCGGTAGTCGGATCGCAAAATGGCGTAGATGCGGCGCAATTGTCCTCCGTCGTGCACTCAACGCAAGTGTAGCGGACCGGATCACAGCGCGGCGTCGTTCCTGCACAGTCTCCGTCGACGCGACAACCGACGCAGATCGATGGAGGTGACAGGCAGAACGGAGTAGAGGACCCGCTGGAGCAGGGTACGTCGTCCTGACCGCAGGAGCAGCAGGTTCCGGATTTGCACACCGTTCCACTCGGACAGGCTGAGGGCGTTTTGTCATCCACGCACGTTGTCACGCAGTGTGCGGCGAGGCAGGTCGTGGTCGTGGGGCAATCTGAGGCAGCGAGGCAAGCAACGCATCGGTGAAGCGCCGGATCGCAACGCGGAAACCCGCTCGTCGTGCAGTGCGCGTCGGTCACGCAAGCGACGCAGCTTCCAGAACCAGCCGTGTAACAGTGCAAAGACGCCAGATGACAGTCACCGTCCACAACGCAGGCGCCGCCAGAGCCCCCCCCCCCGCGACCGCCCAGATTGCCTCCGGTCCCCCCCAGTCCGGAGCCGCCAATTCCTCCGGCCGCGCCGCTTGATCCTGAGCCTCCGCCCGTCGTACCGGCCCCCGCTCCGGCACCGAAATCGAGATGACCATTGCATGCGGTTACGGTGGCTGCGAGGACCGCGATCAGGGTGGTGACTGATCGGTGGCCTCCCCCTGTCATGGCGGCGCCTGAGCGGCCGTCAACGCTCGCGCTTCGTTCCGCGCAACGCCATCGGGAAAACGCGCGAGATAGCTGGCCGCTACCGCCGCCGCTGCGTCAGAGTCAATCTCGGCGAGCAACCTCATCTGCTGCACAAGCGCGCTTTCGATGAGTGAAGACTTTGGATAGGTCCGAACGAAGCGATCGAATAGGCGCGACGCCAAGCCAACCTGCCCTCCACGCTTAGCCCGAACTGCTTGAGAGAAGAGATCGTTCTGAGCCTCCAGAGAAGTCGGCGCCGGCGCCCAGAGCTGCCGCTCCTCTTGCGGACTCGATGCCCCGGTCGCAACGGTCTTGGCTTCGGCCAGACGTTTGGAGACAATCGATTGATGCGATCTTCGAAGTGGGGATCGCTTCGATATGTCCGCACTATGAACCTCAGCACGATTCGGAGCGGCGGCGGTGGCAGCACAGTCGGGCGGCCATTTGTCGCCTGGCCGGAGGTACTCTTCGTGTCCCGATTTGTTGACCGTCACCACGCCTTCTGAGACCGAAACGCGGGTCGGTGAGGACTTCCCGCATGGCGACGCTCCCGTAGACATGGCCACCCGAAATGTCGTTCCGTGAACCTCGATCTCGGCGTCAGCCGTGTCGACGATGAATCGCTCTCCTGCTGTCAGCTTCTGAACGTGTACGCTAACCGCGCCCCGCAGCAGCGCGAATCGTTTCGTCGCTCCAGCCTCGACCACTGTTAGGCTTCCACCCGGCTCGATGGTCAGCAAGGTGCCGTCGGCGCTCCCGACCTGGAGTGTCCCTGTTTGGGGTGCGAGCAGGCGAACGCCCGCTACGACCGATCCCCCGGGCAAGGGCCCAGCGATGCTTTCGCTGCTGCCAGCGAGCAGCACGAGCGTGCTCGGATTGCGCACTCCCACGCGTGGACCTGGCGGTAGCTGCTGGTGCCAGAGCAGCAGCAGTCCCGCTACGGCGGCCAGCCCGGTCGCGAAGACCAGTGATCGCGTGGCCCGGCGAACCGCCAATCCGCGGCGCGCGCGAGAGCCTAGCTCGGTCTCCACCGCTTTGACCAGCTCCTGCGAGGCGGCGATCAGGCGGGGCGGAGCCTCGCGCCACGCCAGCCGAACCCAACGCCCTGCTATTCGCGAGTACCGATCGTGTTCGGCATCACCTGGCTCGTTAGATTTGTTGTCTTGTCCCACAGTTGTTTGTGTCAGCGTCTACGACCTACATCAGAAAGTCTGACGTCTTGTCCTATGATCGTTTGTGCCAAAATATCGTACCGAGCAGGCGCTCTCGAGCGGAAATCGCCTGGAGAACTGTCGGTCGCGCATCAGAGCCCCAACCGAAGGCCCGCCACGGCGATCTCGCGCAATGCCGGAATCGTCGCCACGGTCTGATAAGTGCTCCCCGTTCGAATCTCGGTTGTTCCGAACGCCATCTCGGAGCCCAGACCAGCGATGAATTCGACGCGCGACGTCAGACGACACGCCGCGGTAACGAGAAGGTCAGCTCCGGGAACCAAACGCCCCTGGGTCTCCGACTGCCCCGCGATGGTGGCGCTCACTTGGTGGTGAATCGCAAGCGCGTCGCCCCTAAGCCCAAAGCCCAGACGACGAACCGACAAGGTCGGCAGAGGCCACCACTCAAGGCCAACCGCCAGTGAGCTGACCAGGTCTCTTCCGGGAAGCTCCGAGATCGAACCAATGCGAACGCTGGCGCCGACCCGAACCACGAAGCCCCTCGCCCAGAAGAGCTCGCCGTCCGCACCCCCACCCAGACCAGTGGCCGGTCCGCCAATGCCCATCGCTCCCACGGCGGAGATCCCAACGCGGACCGCCCGAAACGGAGGCATTTCGGCACGAGCTGTAAGACCGGCGTTCGGGACGACGGCAGGATCGCCTGCGCGGGACATGACAGGCCGAGGTGGCTTCACCTCCGACGGTGGCTGCGCCGTCAATGGGGCCCGACTCCCTTCGATCGGCGACCTGACTTCAGGCGACTTCGGTTCAGGAGGCGACCTTGCCCCCGTCTCGGTTTCGGGCCAAATGGAGCCGATCGCGAAACCGAGAGTCCGTCCGCGTTCCTCCAAGGTGTCGTGAGGCGAAAATCCGATCTCCCTCGTGATCCAGCGATTGCTGTTGGCTACGTGAAGCCGCAGGACCGCGTGAAGGTGAACCGCCTCCCTCCAGACAACCAGGATGACCGCGCCCGCTCCCAGTTCGCGCTCTATGCGCAGTGACTCGGCGTCTGTCGGCTCGACCGTCTCGACAAGAAGAATGGAAGTCCCTGGACCAAGTGACTCTTGGGCGGTCGCCCTGAGCGTTGCGGTCGCTGGATTTGAAGCCTCCCCGACCGCGACCAGAATTGCTAGGACCGATGCCGACAACTTATCTCCCCGCGATCAGACGAAATTAATGAGACCGACGCTCATGGGTGACCCGCTGGTAGCACTCCCCCCATCGCTACACCGGGCGGCCCGAGCGTTTGATCCTCCATCTGCACTCTATCGAGCGAGATGACGACTTTCTGCGAGCCGACCTTTACGCCGTCTGCCTGACCGAACAGGTCGCCCTTGCGCCGGGTCATGGCATCGCCGTCCTTGTCGACCCGAACGGTGATCGACATCTTACCCTCGAACGGGATACCTGGAATCATTGCGTCTCGACTGCTGATGGAGAAGCGCATCGGAAAATCTTCTGCGGATAGCTTCTGAACTGCCAGCATTGATCCCGGTCCCGGCGGGCCTCCATCCCGCCTTGCGGCCAAGAACATGACGTCCCCTCGTGCGACTCTGGCCCGATAGGCGGCCGGAAGCACAATGGTGCCGCCTATCGTCTGCTTTTCGTCGAGAACCTCGGGCATGGCCTCCGCCCCGCCAGGAAGTTGCCCCCCGAACGCCTTCGCCAGCGCCTGGGTTGTAGCGGCGGAAGGCAGGGGAAGCACCGAAGGCGCTTGAGAGTTGGAGGGAGCGGGTTCCGCCGCGGGTGGTGGCGGCCCTTGGTTGACGGCAGGCGGTGGAACCGGCGCCGGTTTATCCGCGGAGCTGTCCCGCGAGCAACTCGGTCCAAGTAGCGACGCGGCGACGCCGACGGCAAGAACAGCAACGTTTGGTCTCGTTCGCATGGCATGACTCCTATTGGTTGTGACGTTGACGCTTAAGGATCAAAAACTACCGATCAGACTGAGCCCGACGACGAGACCGAACGACGGATCCCATGGCGTAGCACCCTGAATCAGGAACGGAACTCGAATCAACGACGAGGCACGCACCCGCAACCAGCTGCAGACCGCGCTGTCAAGTTGCAAATAGCCCCCGATCTCGTCCACATTCGGCGACGGAGTCGGAATTTCGTACTCGCTCGCGCTGGCCGACACCCGTGCGAGGATCTGGAGCCGTTCCCAGACCCGTGCGCCGACCTGCCCATAGACCAGACGCCCTCGAAGCCACCCTTCTTCGACCTCGACGCCGACCGAAAGGCCACCGGCGCCACCAAGCAACCGCGGTAGTCCCAGCTCGGCGGCTGCGTACTCGAGGTTGCGTCCGGTCTCGCGATCCTGGTTGAGGCCCCCGAAACCGCTAGCGCCAAGCCAGCTGGCGAGCTCCCAATGCGCGTCGGCCAGGACATTGAAGCTTCCAGTTGGTGAGGGCATCACCCCCTGCAGGATGGCCAGGGCCGGCAACGCGGCGCCGAAGTAGCGCAGGTGCAACCCGATCCCGAACGCGGTTGTCGTATGGGCACCAACGTCCAGATAGGCGCGGTCGATAACCGGGGTTGGAGTCACCTGTGTCGGTAGCACGGCGCGCCCGCCCCCGCCTAGGTTCCAGGCGCCGAGCCACGCTTGCGCGAGCACTTCCGCATCCGCCACCAGCCCGGTGCCGGGTCCGCCCCAAACGCCGACGCGCGCCTCTTCTCGTGCCAACCGGAAAGCGGACTTCTTACTCCCGTTCTCGACGAGCGCACCATAGACGCCGCTAGCCCAAGCGGTGAACGTGGGGGCAACGGTGGATGCGAGTGGTACTAGGCCCGCGTACGCACCCCCTTCCGCTGTCTCGTCCTCATTGTGTCGACCGACCTGGGCGCCATCGAGCAGCGTCAGGCCGGGAGCATGCCAGGGCCAGATACGTCCCACCGCGAAGACCGTTTTCGCGTCGGCGCCACGTTTCGAGAACTCTGCTTCCCATAGATAAAACTGGCTCTGTTGCGTCGGCTGGAAGCGGCCTATCGCGGTGCGCGCTCCCCAGCGCATCGCGGTGAATGCCGCGTTGAAATCGATGCCGGTGGCGCCGAGATCGTAGACCTGGAGTGTGCCGTCGAGCTCCTCGACCGAGTAGTCGCCCTTCGGATCCGGACTCGTGTGCCAGACCGTGAACCCCGAGCTGACCGTCCCGCGCGTATGCGCCGCGAGCACCCCTACGCCGGTGAAGTCGACCTTCTCGTAAGGTGCCTCGGAGACGGCTGCCGCACGGGTGCGGAGTGTCTGCTCGTCGATCAGTGGCGCGAGCGCGGCGAGCCGCTCCCGCTTCTTGGCACCAGCTCGCGGATGCAGCCGAAAGCTGTCGCCACCACGCAGGCGGCCGCCGACGCAAGTCGCCTGATGGTCTGCGAGGGTCTCTATCGCGCACGACCCGACGGCACGGTTGCCCCGGAAGAGTTGCAGCGGCTGCTTCGCCGCGAGGCCGTCTTTGGCGCCGCGATCGAGGTAGGCGCGCTTTTCGGTGACAAACTGAACGCTCCCTCCCGAGGCTGACGCAGCGACCTTCGCCGCCTTGACCGGAGCCGTAGATGCCGCCCCGCGCGCGCCGGTTCGGGCGCGCCGGCGTCCCGCCGCCCGTGCGTCGGTGATTGCCCCGAGCCAGCAGGCCACTGCGGTCGCGCCGACGAGCAACCGCCAGGAGCGACCAGGGCCATGGGCTACCGCAGGTCGTTCACGTGGCATTGGTAACACCTGTCGTTGACGCATTGGTAGAGCGCCAGGGCGGGGTTCGCCGGGTTGTTGTGCTCGGCGTTGCTTCGGGCGCAAGCGTGGTCGTGACAGCCGGTACAGTTGAGCGTGTCGACCGTGCAGGCGCCCGTGAACGTCGGAGGCGGCAAGCTGGTATGGCAGCCGATGCATCGAATGCCGTTGTGCGGCCCCGATGTGAGGCGAAAACAGGCGTCGTGTTGGGGTAGACGTGCAGGCCAAAACCGCCATGTGTTGTGGCAGGTCTGGCACTCAAGGCTGAAACCGGCGGCGCCGTGATCGATCGAGGTGACCTTGGTTTGGTTATAGTCGGCTTGATGGCAGGACACGCAACCCAAAGGCGCGCTAACGAAGGTGCGATCCCTCATGTTTCCATGGCATTGCTGACAGGGAATGAGCGCGTGCTTGCCGATCAGGGGGAAGCCAGTCCGCCGGTGTGCATCGGCTTGGAATAGAGCCTGCCAGCTCTTGTCGTCGTGGCACCCCTCGCACAAGAGGCCGAACTCGCCGCCGTGACGGTCACGGTGGCAGCCGGAGCAGGTGTCCGCGACCGGGACGTCGAAACCACGGGGGTGGCAGCTCCCGCACGCAACCGTGGCATGCGCGCCTCGCAGCGGGAAACCTGTCGGATCGTGGTTGAAGCGGACCTTCTCCCACCCTTCGACCAAATGACAGGCTGAGCAGCGCGTGGCGTCGCCGCCACCACGAACCAGCGGATTGCCGTTCGGCACCCCCTTACCGCTAGCTTTCTGGCTCTTCCGCATCCGCGGCGGAAGAGGGATGTCTTCTCCGCCCTCGGAAGCGACCGACCGCACCACGATGAGAGTCGCAATGGCTGTCGCGATTGCGGTCGCCCAGACCCGCTTCACGGCTCGAACCCTCGAAACGCACCATGATGGAAGTCGACGTGGCAGTCCTCGCAGGCGCGCGGTACGGGACGGTAACGGACCGTCTTGACGTTATCGGCTACGCGGACGGTGGGATGACAGCCCGAGCATTGAACCTTCTGGTGTTTCCCGTCGATCGCGAACGTCGTGAAACGGCGATCGTTGTGATCGAACGTCGTCTGCTTGAAGTCGAGGGTCTCGTGGCAGAAGTCGCAATCACGCGCCTTCTGCTGGGCACCGCTCGAGTGCGTCCGGCCGCGCGCCTCGACCGCGAGGAACTGGCCCTGATGCACGTCGGCATGACAGCTACCGCACGCGATCGGGAGCGGTTTATAGCGGACGAACGTCCCAGTCCCGGAGTCAGCGGGCTCTGTCTTGTGGCACCCGACACATGCCGTCGTCGCGTGCTTCCCCGTGAGCGGAAAGCGACTGTCCTTGTCGTGGTCGAACGTCAGATCGGAAAAGGAGGTAGTCTGATGACAGGCGGCGCAGTCATTCTTTCCGTCGTCGTCGACGAACTGCCCTCGATGAGTGTCCTCGTGACACTCCGCGCAGGCCTGGGGCGACCTCTTCGGATGGAGGACGACCATGCTGAAGCGCTCCGGTCGCCTGCGCACCCGCAGGATTTTACGCACTGCCGCCGTGATCCTGAGGGCCAGCCGATCGTCGATGGGATGGCATCCCCGGCAGGCCGAAGCCGCGTGCGCCCCTTCGAGCGGGAATTTCGTACTCGCGTGCTGCTCGAGCTCGTAGCGCGCGGGAACGAACGCATTGACCGAGTGGCACGAATCGCAAGTAGCGACTTTCGCCGGTGGCCGGGGGCGAATCTGGCCGAGGTGCGCGTCCTCGTGGCAGTCGCTGCAGGCCGCGAAGGCGAGCCCTTTGAACTTCGCGGGCTGTCCCGGGAAGGGGCCATGGCAGCTCTGGCAGGCGACTCCGATATGCCCCCCCCGCAACGGAAATTTGGTTTTGTCGTGGAAGGTGGTGTCCTGCCCCTTGTTCGTCTTGATGATCTTCCAATCGGTCTCCGAGTGACAGCTGGCGCACGCGGGGCCGAGGCTTCCTTTGTGAGGATCGTCGTGGCAGCTCTCGCAAGTCTTGTGGTCGATTGGCTTCATCTCCATGAACGCTGACCCACGGGGCTTTGGAAGCACGTTTGGATCGAAGTGTTCGTCGTTGATGGTCGGGTGGCACTTCGCGCACGCGACGTCCCTGTGCTTCCCCAGCAGCGGATACGCCGTCGTCTGGTGATTGAATGAGGGCGTCGGTTTCCAGGCCGTCTCGTTGTGACATTTCTGGCACTCGCGAGAGAGCTCCCCCCGGTGCTCGTCGAAGTGGCAGGTATCGCAGCGTTTGGGCAACCCGAGGTAAGTCGCTCGCTTGGGCTCCTTCTCAAGTATCTGCAGAATCGAGCGCTCGACGATCAGCGAGCGCTTATGGCAGTCGTCGCAGCGAGTCTTCGCGTGCGCCCCTTTGAGCGGCCAGCCGGTGCTCTGGTGATCGAAGCGATCGCGCCCCGCCTCCCAGTCGATCATCGCGAAGTCTAGGCCGCGATGATCGGGGTGGCAGCTCTGGCACGCGTCTCGCTTCGGCTCGAGCAGCCGCCCATGAAAGCCCACGCCTTTCGCGACCCGCCCCGCAAGCTCTGTGTGGCAGTCGAGGCACAACTTCGCAGACAAGCCCTTCTGCTCCTGATGACACTTGGAGCACTTCTCCATTCCCTCCAGAGAGGCGTGCGGCCTTGCGAGAGGCCCTGGGGAGAAGAATTGCGCGCGGATCGGGGCCTCACGTGCGAGGAGGACCAAGGCAGCGCAGATCGTGAAGACAGCTGTTCGACGCGGACTCCGCGTCATGACCAGAGCCACCGGAAACCGACACGCAGGCTGACCCAGACATGCATTGCGATCAGCGCGAGCAGCACGATGGCGAGGACGACGTGGAGCGACCGCCACACCGACATGAAGCGTTTGAAATGGCGGTGAAACTGGAACTTGGTACGTAGCCGGCGGAACTCCTGTATTTGCGCGCAGAAGCCCCGGTAGCCACTCCTGTCGAGGAAGAGGCGTCGGCAATGGCGCAGGCCGCGGTGCACGGACAGTGCCTCGACGGGCATCCTCAAGAAAAGGCCCGGAAGCGATCGGGGAAACGTCGGCCCGTTGGTTGCGAGCGCAAGGATATGCAACAGCGGACGGTCTTGTGTCTCCGCGTAGTGCCGCCACTCGGTCGGGATCTTCTGGGCCAGCTCCGAAAGCCCATGCCCCAACCGGTCGGCCTCAGCGGCGTCGGCGGGATCGACGCGCACCCATCCATAGAAATAGCGCCCGACCAGGCCGGTCGCTACGACGATGACCACGGAGACATAAGTGCTGGTCGCGAGCTGGTTGCCCCACTGGAACGCGGTGTGGAATAGGATGATGAGCGGACTCATGATTCCAACGAAGACGTGGAACCTCAGCCACGGAGCGATGGAGCCCCTCCCCTTGAAGACCGCGAGCCGCTTGCGAAGGGGATAGATGAAGTTGAGGAGCATGAACATCGTGGCAAGCACGCCGACTCCGTGCCCCCACAGCCCGGACGGCTTCAGGAAGGCGTGGTTGGGCGCCTTGTAGCGGAGCCCACGCGGAAGGAGGTAGTACTTGTATCCAACGGCGGTGAGCCCCGCGAGAACGGCGAAGCCGACGACGAAAAAGGCTACGCTCGCAGCCCGTCCGCTGCGCCCGACGTGCGCCTTCCGCCCGAGGCTCGGGTTGGCCATCTTCTTGTCGCCGTGGTGCCTGCGAATGGAGACGCCAATCGACTTGAGGAACTCGTTCGGCAGCTCGCCACCTAAGCAGGCGATGACGAAGTCGTTCGGGATCCGCTGGATGATCCCGTTCTTTAACGAGACGGTCTCACGCTCGACCGAAACGACTTCCGTGGCCATCAGCGCCTTGATGCGGCCACTTCTGACGTGCGCGTCGAGCCTTTGCTTGTTGAGAGGTCGACACCGGCCGAATTCGGGCCGTCGGTAGGAGATCGCGACGGTCGCGTCGGACTCGTCCGCGAGTTGGATCGCCGCCTCTAGCGCCGAGTCGCCTCCCCCGACGACGAGGACCCTCTTGCCGGCGTACTGCCGCGGGTCGACGAGGCGGTACGCAACCTTTTGGGAGTCCTCCCCGGGTACGTCCATTGTCCGCGGCGTCCCTCGACGCCCGATCGCCAAGACCACCCGTTTTGCTCCGACCACTCCACGATTGGTGGTGACAAGAAAGTTGCCCTTTGCACCGTCGATCCCGGTCAGCTTCGTCTTCTCATGGACCTGAACGCCCGCCTTAGCCATGACCTCCCGAAAAGACCCGACCAGATCCTCCTTCTGGATTAGCTTCCGCCCGAACTTTCCATAAAACGGCAGGTCCACGGTTTCGGTCATGACCAGCTTCTGGCGCGGATAGTGGGCGACCGTTCCACCCACTGTGTCCTGCTCGAGAAGTGCGTAAGACAGTCCGGCGGCTCGGCATCCGACCGCGGTCGCGATACCCGCGGGTCCCGCTCCGACAATCACCACGTCGACTCCTGCCGTGGTGGGGCCCCGATCGGTGGTTTCTCTGAGACGCGCCGCAACCTGGAGACCCTGAATGAGCGCGTTCTTTATGAGGCCCATGCCTGCCAGCTCGCCGACGATGTGGACCCCCTCGCGGCTCGTCTCGAAGAACTCATCCACCTCGGGAAGCTCGACACCTCGCTCCGCCGAGCCGAAGACAAGCCTTATGGCGTCGACAGGACACTCGGCTGCGCACTTGCCGTGCCCGATGCACTTGGACGCGTTGATCAGAGTGGCTACGCCATCGACAAGGCCTAGGATCTTCCCTTCGGGGCAGGCACTGATGCATGACCCGCTGCCGATACAGACGTCCGGATCGATCACCGGATGGAGCGACATCGGGACGTTCAGATCCAGCTTGACGGCCTCTGCGAGCTTTTTCTTGGCGCGCCGATCCTCCCATCTGCGCCGGAACAGGTAGGCGCACAGAGAAAAGGCAGTCAGCGCCAGCGCCGCTCTGAACAGGTGCTCATACGAGGTAGTGGGGAAATCCATCATTCTGGAACACGGCTTGCGGCGAGCGACGAACTGCGCAGGAGAAGAAGTCAGCCCTCCATCCGACAGGCGGGCGACCAGGTTGTTTCAGCCTTGGTCATCGCCCGCGAGAATGACGCGCACATGTTCATCGACGAGCTTCTGCCCCATCTCAGGACCTAGTACCAAACCGCCGAAATAATCAGGCATCTCACCGACTTTTCGTGCGAAAGACTCCGCTTGCAAACAACGTAACGGTCCGTATGCATGAGAAATCGGCCGGCACGAAGCCGTCGCCGAATGGCACCGACGTGCGCCGATACGAACGGCGACGGATAGCGTCCATTCCTACGGTCTCTCAGGGCCTCCCAGAGGCCCTGTTTCGTCTCGGTGAGCTCCAATGCCGCGACCCGAACACCCAAGGCCGGCCGAGCGAGCGAGCCGATGCCCTCACGGAGTTCTTGTGGCGATCAGCAATTCTGGCGGACAGATGCGGCGAAGGTTCCTATTTTTTCGTCGCAGGATCGGATTCCTTGGTTTGCGTGACTTCGATCCTATCGGTCGCCTCTTTGCGTGGAGGCTCTACGACCGGCAGCGTAGGGGCGCGATCAGGGGGCGATACGGCCGTTTCCGCTGATGAAACGAGCCTTAGCGGGCCTGACGGGCGACGGGGCGCCTCCCCTCGTGGCAACTCGGTGGCCGGAGGAGGCCCGGCCTGGCCTGCGGGGATCGGCGGCATCTGTGGAGGTGTGCCGAGCGCCGGCGTGCCAGGCTTTTGCCGAATCGGCTGCGCTCCTGCCGACTCAGCGGCCAGCGGAGGCGCGGCGGGACCGGTCGGCGTCGCCGGCATCTGTCGGGATGTGCCGAGTGTCGGCGTGCTGGGTCTGTAGCGGGGCGGGTCCCGGCGTGGAGGCTCGCTGGCCGGTAGTGCCGGGGGACCCGCGGGTTGTGCCGGCTTCAGCGGGGGTGGGCTCAGCTCAGGCAAGACAGGCGTCTGACGAAGCGGCCGCCCGCTTGTCGACTCGAGGGCGGGCACCTCCGCAGTAGGACCCCCGGGCTGTACCGGCGCGGCCGGTGTCAAGGTGAACGGCTGTAAGGGGCGTTCCACGCGGACCGCCGCCACGGACGACCCCGTGTTTGTGGACGTCACCGAGGGCACCCCACCGCTGCCGTCGAGCCACAACGGATCGAACAGGGCACGGTTGCCTTCAAGTAGCGGCTCGAGCTTGCGCTTGAGCTCCTCCTTCGACAGGAAGATCTCTTCGCGCCGACCATCGCCAAGCAGACGCCTCAACACGAGCTCGCCGGGTGACTGCGAGCGTGACGCGATTTCCTGCACAATCGGCGCGATGGTTGCGATCAGACGCTCGACCAGCAGCGCGGGTTTGGCGTGGGTGCGCAGCAACTCGCCATCGAGCGTCGCCTCGACGATCCCCTTGCGGTGCCGGGTCAGCTCGGTCGCCGCCGCGGCCAGTTTCTCGTGCAAGGCGAGCAATTTCGAGGCGTCGGCCTCCTCTACTTCGAACGGCGGATCGGGTGGCCCTTCGCGTTGGTCAACGCGGGCCAGCCGTACCCGGGGCGCCTCCTTGGCAAATACAATGTCAAAGCCCGAGCCTGTCCCGTCGGCAGCCGCGCGGAGCTTGAGCGTGCCCCCGCTGGCCCTGATCGAAAGCGCGGCGACGTGATGCTTCTCCAGGTGCTGCGCCCGCAGTTTCACCTCTTTGTGCAACCAACCACCCATCTCTGGCACCTTCACATCCAGCCGTTCAGTCAAGCGGTCGACCCGAACGACGCGCTCGAAGAGGTGGTTCGCCGGAATTTCCAGATCGAGCACGGCGTCCAGCCCGACCCCGGTCGTCATGCGCGCCCGACACCCGTAACGAGCCCCGCCCGTGATTGCCAGGTGCACGTCTAAGGTCATATCGGGCAGATCGTGTTTGAAGAGCAGCGTTTCGAGCGCCTTGACACAGCCCTCGCGCTCCCGCGCTGCCTGTGCGTCGCGCTTGTTGATCTCAGCGTCCAGGGCGGAGAGGACCTCGGCGGTCTCGGCACGCACCAGATCGCTCGCCGAGCGCACGATGGCCGCCACACAGCGCGCGGCGGCGGAGTCTTCCTCGCCCAAGGGCACTCCCTCGAACGCCTTCGAGACTAAGGCGCCCACCCTCTGGAGACGCTCGACTTCGGCAGCACCTACATGGTCGAGCGAACGAGTGCGCGCCTGCCCCTGCACGATGCTTTGGTCGGCCAGGAGCACCTGCACGCAGTACTCGACCGCATCGCTAAGAAATTCGATGAAGTTGACTTCGAGTGTCGAGGGCGTGGAGTCGCCGTAGAGGTAGGTCATCCCAACCCTCACTGATGCGGGGGGAACCACTGCATACCGACAGCGCCTGTCACTTGCCGAGACTACACCTACTTTGGCCGAACCATGGGGACGCGTCGTAGGAAACCAATCCGTCCCGTCGAATCGCGAAGGACAACGGAGACTTGGCAACCGCCCTTCCGGTAGCCGATGCGTCAATAGGAGCCGCCCAATAATCTCCTTTCGTAGGCGGGGCGAAAAGTAGCCAGGATGGGGTCTGCTCGCCGAACCGGCGTAAATCCGCTGGTGCCGGCGAAGTAGGCAAGGTGAAGTCGTCCAAGTCCGGCGGCGGGCATCCCCCGACTTCCGCCGCGGTTGTCGCGGCCGAGGTCGTATCCCTTCGTCAGGCCACCACTTCGAGGAACTCCGCTATCACCCGGATTACGCCATCTTCGCGCCGCATCCGGATTGGTTTGAAGCCAGGTTTGTCGGGGCGTAGCTCGATCTCAGTGGCGCCGCCGTCGGCGTCCGTGGCCGTGACGCGCCAGCGCTTCAGGGTGTAGGCCCCGACGGTCTCGGGGTCGGTGGCATCGCAGAGTTGTACGACCACGCGCCGGCCGTCGAGGGCAGTCGCCGCTGGGGGAACGCCGTCAGGGAAGAGGCGAAACAAAGCCCAGCTGCCATCGGGGATCGCCGTCTCCATCGAACGGCCGACCACTTTGGAGATCATGTCTCGTGGAATTCGGAAGCCGGTCGTGTACGCGGCAGAATCACGCGCGTCGTCACGTCGTCCAAGAAGTTCAAAGGCTACAGGGTCCACCCGAGCAGAGACGAGCCGCAGTATGAGATCAAGAGCGACACGACCGACCACATCGCGATGCACAAGGGATCGGCGTTCACGAAACTACGAGAATGAACCGCCACGTACCCGATGCCATCTTCACCATCGGGCACTCCACAACGGACCCTCCCCGAATTAGCGGCGCTCCTGCGACAGGTCGACGTTACGCTACTTGTCGACGTGCGATCGTTCCCGCGCTCGCGGACGACGCCGCTTCGGGCCGGCGAGTGATCATCAATAGTTAGTGTTCGCGGAATCGGCGGGCTTCGATGACCGGTTGCGGACGAGCTGCGGACCAACTTCCGGAGCGAGGGCCGGCCTGATTTCTGCACCCGCCGGCAGATTCGGTCGTAGGTTTGCGGTAGTGAGGTAACAATGCGCCCGCGCGGTATAGTTGAGGGAATAGGCGGCGGCGTCATCGGAGCCGTACTCATGTACGGGTTCGCGCTCTCGTTCCGCGCCCACGGAATCGACTGTTGGGCGGTGCTGAAGTGCCCGGTCTTTCCAGCCGCCATGCATCCGGGTTTTGACTTGGCTCCCTTGATGGCCGGCCTCGTCTCCCAGCTGCTGGTCGGCAGCTGCTGGGGGATGCTGTTCGGGATGTTGTTCGTCCGAGCGCGGGTGACGACGACGATCGTCGCCGGTCCCTTGTGGGGGCTCGTGGTCTGGCTGGTCATGTACTACGCCATATTGCCCGCGTTCAACATGCGGCTCTATGTCTCGACGTCCGTCCCCTTGTGGGCGGCCGCCCTTCACGTCGTCTTCGGCGTTGGCGTCGGCGTCACGGTGGCCATCCTGCACGCGAACCGGGGCCCGACAGGCGACACCATTCACTTCGGGACGGGGTGGAGTCACCGCCCTGATCACGGCTGAGCTCTAAAAGCACGGCCGGCGATGTTCCCCGCGAACGGGTTCTTGGCTCAGACGCGCTCATCGTCGGCGCGGATCTGGCGCCCCTATGGCCACGTCACCGTCGGCGAAACCGGAGCAGATCCAGCTCACGACGGAGTATTTGCGCCCCACAGGGGTTTGCCAGTCAGTCGATGGGCGACGAACCGGCCGCTACGACCCCTTGCCGTTCAGAGCCGACGGTCCTCACCAGCTACCACCCAGGCATAGCGAGAATGTCCCTGAAGCTCAGACGCGCTCGGATAGGGGTGAAACGGTCCCCTCCGGCGCGCTTAGCCTGGCGGTCGCTCCCCGGGGGCCGGAGGGTGGCGGCGCAGGGCCTCTTCCACCCGCGGCGCGACGCTCCGAAGAGCGACGAGCAGAAGGCCGACACCGGCAAACGCAGCCGGCGCAAACGGCGGGGCTGACAGTGACATCGCCTTCCCTATCGCCAAGATGGTCTTGGGCTCACCTTTCACATTGTCGAGGAATGTGAGTCCGTGAAAGACCTCTCCGGTCACACCGACCGCGATTCCAAGCCCCCCGGTGATCTTCTCGACTAAGTTCTCCGCTGCCGCCGACAGCCGGAACACAGCCGCTGCTCCGAGCACGAGGAACGCGAACAGTCCGTAGACGACGGGGATGGTCTGTGTCCATCGCATAGTGAGGTTGTTCCAAGAGAAGTGCGACACGAACACGTCCGCCACCAGTGAGACCATTCCGCCGCTCAGGAAGAGCAGAACCTTTCGACGAACTGGAAGATCTTTAAACCATCTCACGAGCTGACACTCGAATGAAGTCGTGTATGAGTCAATGGGCACTCCAATGAATGCAAGGTCGGTCCGACCGCTGCCTGGGGGAAGAGGCATTTGTAGACGAGTTGCGTCCAAAGACGGTGGCGCAATAGCTCCTGGCCGGTGCCACGCGCTCTTCGCGTTGCCCTGGCATTGCGTCGCGCAGACATCACTTTATTGGAGCTGCGGCTTCGAGCTTCTTGAACTCCTCGGTCGCGCTCTTTGTCAGCGCATAGCTGTCGAGGTCCTTGTGGCAACCGTCACAGGCAAATTTTTTCCCGTTGGCCCTAGCCTGCTTGACCATCTCTTTCATGACCTTCTTCGCCTCAGCCCGTCCGCCCTTGGCGCATGCGCGCGCGGTCGCAGTATCACCTGTCGTCGCAATGGTGCATTTGCCACCGTCGTCGGCACCGGCATCGCGGCTGGCGATCGAGACAAACAACAACGCTGCGGCGAATAGCTCGGCCGGTAAACGGTTCATGGTCTCTCCTGGCTCGGTCTGTAAAGACAGGTTTGCTTGGGTGGCATTCGACGCAAGCCCTAGCAGCCCGTGGCGCAAGTCGGCGGGCAAAGGCCTGAACGTCTGCTCAAGATCGACCGGGGATCTCGGCTCATGCAGAGTGGGTTCATGGCGATGGGCAAGAAGGGCGAGCAGCAGGACGAGCTGTTCGTGCCGTACACGCAGATGCGGTCTGCCGGGCATCCGTTCTACCGAGCGCTCGACGGTATATTGCGCGAGCACGGGTTCGATCGGTACGCGGAGGAGCTCTGCGCGCGCTTCTATCACCCAGTGATGGGTCGGCCCGGACTGGCGCCGGGGAACTACTTTCGGTCGCTGCTGGTGGGCTACTTCGAGGGCATCGACAGCGAGCGTGGGATCGCGTGGCGCCTGGCGGACTCGCTGAGCCTGCGGAATTTTCTCGGGCTGCCGACAGACAAGGCGCCGCCGGACCACTCGACGATTTCGCGGACGCGCCGGCTGATCGACGAGGAAACGCACCAGGAGATCTTCGCGTGGGTGCTCGGACTGCTGAGCAAGGAGGGCCTGCTCAAGGGTAAAACGATCGGCGTCGATGGGACGACGTTGGAGGCGAACGCGGCGCTGCGCTCGATCGTGCGGCGCGACGACTTCCGCAGCTACCAGCAGTTTCTGACGGACCTGGCTCAGGCATCCGGGATCCCGACGCCGACGAGAGAGGATCTGGCGCGCATCGACCGCAAGCGGCGGAAGAAGGGCTCGAACTCTGACTGGGTAAACCCGCATGATCCGGACGCGCAGATCACGAAGATGAAGGACGGCAGTACGCACCTGAGTCACAAGCAGGAGCACGCGGTGGACATGGAGTCGGGCGCCGTGGTGGCGGTGACGCTGCACGGTGGCGCGGAGGGGGACACGTCGACGATCGAGAAGACGCTCGACGTTGCCGACGAGAATCTGAAGAAGGCCCGCAAGCTTGGCGACAAGAGCAAGACGAACGGGCAGGCCAAGGAAGCCGTCGGCGACAAGGGCTACCACAGCAAGGCCGTCATGCTGGCGCTCGAACTCGCCGGTCGGCGCAGCTACGTCTCCGAGCCACTACGTCCGCGGCAGCGGTGGGAAAATCAGGAGGCCGAGCGCGAAGCGGTGTACGCGAATCGGCGACGGAAGAACGGAGCGCGTGGCCAACTTCTGATGAAGAAGCGCGGCGAGCTGATCGAGCGGAGCTTTGCGCACACCCTCGAGACCGGCGGCATGCGACGCACGCACCTGCGCTTCCACTACAACATCGCCAAGCGAATGCTCATCCACGTCGCTGGCTTCAATCTCGGCTTGCTGATGCGGAAACGCTTCGGCGTTGGCACGCCGCGCGGCCTCCAGGGCCGCCTGGCCGCGGTGATCGCCGCCTGCGCCGTGCTCGTCGACGTCATCAGCGACCTGCTGACGGTCCCAGGGCGCCCACCTCACCCCGAGGAGCGCGCCGACATCGACTCAAGCTGGCTCATGCCGGATCTGGTCGCGGCATGAGCTAACGTACTTGCGCCACGGGCTGCTAGACTACACGGCGGTGCAGAAAGAGGGACGCCGGTAGCCGATTTGTCGGAGGCGCCACCCTGCGGCTCGGACCGAGTTAACGTATTTCGACGCTGGGCGAGGAGAAAAAGATCGACGGCGGATTCCGGATGTGATCAATGGGTGAGCCATAGCGACGGAGGTCGAGATGGTTCGCCGACGACAGACGCAGCTGACGATCGCGCAAGTGGTGCTCTTCGGGCTAGTGGTGCCGGAGGTGGAGCAGCTCATGGTCGCCTGGTTGAGGGAGGTCGATCGGGCGCTGAACGATGATGATTTGGTCGATGACGTTCTGGCGATTCTGCGTCGGCGCTGGCCCCAGAGCAGCCGCCGTGGAAGGCACGGGACGCCAGCAGAGACCGTGCTGCGCATGCTGGCGCTCAAGCATCTGATGGACTGGAGCTACGACGAGCTTGAGCGCGAGGTCACCGGCAGCCTCGTCTATCGACGGTTCAGCCGCATCGATGCGGGCAAGGTACCCGACGCCAAGACGATGGTTCGGCTGGGTCAGCTCCTCGACGGTGGCGTGCTCAAGTCGCTTCTCGAACGCCTGGTCGCAATTGCGCACGAAGCCGGGGTAACCAAGGGCCGGAAACTGCGCGTCGATACGACCGTCGTCGAGGCCCCCATCCACCATCCGACGGACAGCGGCATGTGCGAAGACGCCGTGCGCGTCCTGAGCCGCGCGATTCGGAGACTACGCGCGGCTGGCGTTGATGTCGGCTTTCACTTTCGCAACGTGCATCGCAGCGTCTCGCGCCGGATGCGGGAGATTGCCCAAGGTTTGCGCCGGCGGGGGGAGCGCGCCAAGCGTGCGATCAAGAAGCCGTACCGGCGGCTCCTACGGATTACCGGGCGCCTGGCAAGGCAAGCTCATCGAGCTGCCGAGGCCGCGCGACAGCAGAGCAAGAGGATGAGAGGTCGGACGCGCAAGCGTGTCGACCGTCTCGTCGCGCACATCCAAACGATGCTCCCGCGAGTGCGTCAGGTCATCCGTCAGACGCGAGGTCGAGTGCTTCGTGGTGAGACGCGCACGCCGGGCAAGATCGTGAGCCTCTTCGAACCGTGGGCTCAGATCATCCGCAAGGGGAAGCTGCACCAGCCAACGGAGTTCGGGGCGTGCGTGAAAGTGCAAGAGGCCGATGGCGGGATCGTCACCGACGTGGTTGTCGACGACGCTCGCGCTGACGCATCGCTGCTCGTGCCGGCTGTCGAGCATCATATCCGCCTGTTCGGACGGGCGCCGCGGCTCGTCGCCACGGATCGAGGCTTCTACTCGGGTCACGGTGAGCAGCGCATCGTCGAGTTGGGCGTCCTGCGCCCGGTGCTCCCGAGGCCGGGTTACCGGTTGCCCAAGCGGATCTTGTACGAGAGGCAGCGTTGGTTTCGCCGAGGCCGCGCGTGGCGCGCCGGAGGTGAAGCCCGGATCTCGCGCCTCAAGCACGTCTTCGGGATGAAGCGAAGCCGCTATCGTGGCCGCCACGGTCTCGACCGATCGATCTACTGGGCGGCGATTGCCAACAACCTGGTCGCCATCGGCCGCCACCCGCGCCCGCCACCCAGTGCGGCCTGCCAGGGCGGGAGGTGACCCACAGAGGCCAAGGGTAGGCGAAGAATAAAACGCCTCAGCGAGGCGAGACGGGACAGATAACCGAAATCAGGGCCGGCCGACATTCACTTCTGCACCGCCGTGTAGACTAGTCCCCTGGATCCTTGATTTCTAGATGCTCCCGGTCGGCCCAAGCGATCGATTTTGCGAAGGAACACTTCGCTTCGTTTTGCAAAGCATCTCGTTTCCAGGGGACTAGCCGACCGCGACCCGAGTACTGGCCGATACGGTTTGGCTGCCGTCGACAGTGATGCTGCCGTCCGCGGCGATGGTCACCGCGTAGTGCTCCAGTGGCGAACGCGCCGGCCCGCCAGTCACCGAGCCGCTACCGTCAAATGTCGAACCGTGGCAGGGACAGTAGAGACCGCTGGCGATTGTGCTGCTCGAGTCGTCCAGGAGGCAGCCTGCATGCGTGCAAACCGCAGACATTGCGTAGACGCCGTTCGCGTCTCGTGCCAGGACGACGTTGGACATGACAAGCATCGTCCCAATCGACAATGCGGATACGTTGCCGACGCTCACCGGTCCCGTGGGGGGTGACCCCGTTGGGATGCCACAGCTAGGAAGTGCCGTCGCGACCATTGCGAGTCCCGTAGTCTTCCCGGCGAGTAAAAGCAAATCGCGACGAGTGATTCCTCGATTGTGGCAACTCGAGCACGTTATGTTTGGATCGTTCTTGATCATATTTTAGCTCCGACTCTCATATGTGGTACCCCAAGCTCGTCGCAATCAGGCAGAGATTGCGCGGCGAACGATGCGGCCGTCTGAGTCTATTGACGGTGAGACAAAGATCACTCCTCGGTAAGACGACCGTCCCTTGTACCTGTGTGACATGCGAGCCCTTGGTACGGGTTGTCTCGCGTGACGCCGACAATGTGTTCAGTTTCGTCGAGCGGCGACATCCGGGCGCTCGTGTCGCTGTCGGAAGCACGTACTAAGGTCTACGCCTACGGGCGTGGTCGAAGCGCACCGATCAGTCTTGCTCGCGCAAGGGCGGCGCTCTCCTTGAGCGGGCTATCGGAGAACCTCATCAGAAGGACATCGAGTAGTTGGATGGCCTCTCGATTGTCGCCGGTGCTCTCAGCTCTGAGGGCCGCGCTGAAGAGATCGTTTTCAGTCGCGAGCGTTGACGCCGACACCTCAGCAGTGACGGAGTCGTGGACGGGGGCGGGGCGTTGAGATGGCTGCCTCTTTGGCTCCCTTCGAACAGCGCTCGCTGCGAACGGCGCAATTGACAGGGGGCTCTCGGCGCAGTCGGTCGGCCAGCGCCTCCCCGCCTCCACCCGTGACTCCAGTCCAAACGATCGGACCACGACCACCCCTTCGGTCACCGAGACACGGGTGACCGTGCCCCGCCCGCAATCGTTGAGGGCGGGAACGACAGCGACCCGAAAGCGAGTTCCGCGTACCTCAATTTCCGCATCGGGCGTCGCGATGACGAAGCGCTCGGCGGCCTTCAGCTTGGCAACATGTACCTCGACGGCACCGCGCCCGAGTCGAACCCAGCGTTCCGTGTCGGCGCGCATCAGCTGCAGATCGGAGTGCGGTTCGACCTCGACGGAGCTCTCGTCCTTCGTCGCCAGGGCCACCGGCCGCCCCTCCGTGCGTAGATGCTCGCCCGAGCGCCATTCTTGACCCGTCAGCAGTGGACGGCCGGGGCCGCCGACGGCCATGACGGTGGCAACGACGGTCCCTTCGGCCACGAAGGCCGGCCTCGGGCTAGGGGGAACATCGGCACCTGCGAGCGTAGGCGGGGTCGAACGGGAAAACGTCCATCCGACAATCAGCACAACGCAAACCGCCGCGGCTGCCGCGCCGATCGAATTGGCGATACGACCCCGACGCCGCCAGGAGGCGGTGCTGCGAATGACGCCCGCCAGCTGCGATACAGCGTCACCATGCGGCGTACACGGGCGCGGCCCAATGCGTTCTCGGGCAACGCGCAAGAGCCGCGCCGTCAGTTGGGCATAGCGATGCTCCTTCACGGATCGCCTCGATCGAGAATGTCGGTCAGCTGCGCATCGGCCGCGCCCCGCCCGTGGAGCTCGCGCCGGCCCCGCACCAGTCTGCTTTGCGCGGCAACAGGCGAGATTCCGCAGATGTGAGAAACCTCTTCCAACGAATAGCCGCAGACATCATGGAGAACGAACGCCCAGGCGCGATCGGCGCTCATCGCCGCCAGGTGCTCGGCGATCCGCTTGATGGCTTCTCGGAGCGGCGCGGTCACGGTCGCCCCGCTCGTCTGATACTCTTCGGGAAGCTCGTCGTCGTCTCCCAGTGTCGCGGCAAAAATATTGCGCTCCAGCCGTCGCCGCCGAATGTGCTTGTAGACGACGTTTGCAGAAACGGCAGAGGCCCAAGCGTCGAGGGGACACTCGCCACGGTAACTCGGCATCGACTCGATGAGCTGTATCAGCGCGACTTGAACCAAGTCCTCGCAGTCGCTGTCGAGCCGCCCCGACAACCGACGAACAGTCCGATCGACAACCGGTTTAACCCTCCAGTAGAAGTCGGCCGCGACGTGGTCGTCGCCTCGGCGTAGGGCTCCAAGAATCTCGTCGTCGCCGCGAGACGCGCACCGATCGACGGACGTCTGTCCCACCCCGGATATCACGGTGAGCGAAGGACGACCCGGACGGCGAAAGGAGAGCATGGCGTGCAATCAGTTGGGTACCGCTATCGGTGGTGAATCAGGCAGCTAGAAACGCGACAGCCGGCTCGTTGATCGACGTACATCCGAGTTGGGGGCCCCGTCAGTTGTTAAGTGTTCCGGCGTCGATTCAAGCCTTGATGAGCGCGAGAGTCGCGGCGGATAGCTTCGCTGCTCCGAGCGGCATCGCCCCCGAATTGACCGTGGTGTAGAAGCTCGATCCCTCCGGCTGCAATATCACGGCCGGCCCCGCTTGAGGCGGCGTCAGCAGGGTCAAGTGATTCGCTCACAGCACATCCGTAGACCGCAAGAGTTGCGGCTGTTGCCACAGTCAGGCCTAGACAACTTAGGTGAGAAAGATTCATAGGTCTCCGTTGGTAGTGGGGCGACGGCGACTCCCTAAAGGCTGGCGAACCTCGGGTGGTGAAGTACCGCGAACCCCTATCGAGCAGGCAGAGTTAGCTTCGCGATCGGCGCCGGGCGATGGCCAGCGCCAGCGCAGCAACGAAAACGGACGCCGGAACGCCGGCGGGTCCGTCGTCCGGTTGGGGCGCGAGGGCGCAACCGTACGACGGGTCGCCCGGCGACAGAGGCACGTTCACCGGCGTATTTATTTCCGTGCGCCCAGGACGCCCAGTTTCTCGACCCGCTTGGCGGGGTCGCCTCGACCGTACTGACCGAGCGAGAGCCGGAGGCCGGCGGCGGCACGCGTCTGGCGTCGCCGCCCTGTTTGAGGGTAGATGTGCGTCATGACGCCGCATAGCTCGCTGTCCGTTCGAGTTCCTGGACACCCCTTTCAAGCGCAGCCCGCCAAGGAGGGCGAGGACGCCGAAAAGAAGGAAGACGACGACGACGACGAGGAAGACGACGAGAAAGACGACGAGGAAGACGCGGAAGACGACGACGAGACGGTCGCCGACAAGGACGACGACGACGACGACAAAGAAGAAGAAGACGACGACGACGACGACGACGACGAGAAAGACGACGACGAGGAAGACTGACCCATCGGCCGGTCGTGGGGCGAAGTTCGACGAGCGCGGCCGCTCCCGAGGGCCTAGCAGGCTGCTGAAAAAGCAGCTTCAGGGGATCGACAGGGGATCTTAGGTGTGATCTCCTCTGGTCATGCGTGGAGAGCAGGATTCGCAGATCGAGTTGCTGACGACGACGTCGCCGGGGAAGCGGGCCCCGGCAACGCACCCGATTCGTGAGGTCAAGCGGCTGGCCGACGAGGCGCTGGCGAAGCTCGATTCCACGTTCGATGCGATGTACTCGTCTATCGGCCGGCCGTCGATCCCGCCAGAGCGGCTGCTGAAGGCGCAGCTCCTGATCGCCCTCTACTCGGTCCGGTCGGAGAGGCGGTTCTGCGAGCGGTTGGACTACGACCTCCTGTTTCGGTTCTTCCTGGACATGAATCTCGACGACGCGAGCTGGGACGCGACGACGTTTACGAAGAATCGCGATCGACTGGTCGAGCACGAGGTCGCGCGGCAATTCTTCGAGGAGGTCGTCCGCCAGGCGAAGAAGGCCGGGCTGGCGTCGGCCGAGCACTTCACCGTCGACGGCACGCTGATCGAAGCGTGGGCGAGCTTGAAGAGCTTCCGCAAGAAGGGAGAAAAGCCGGAAGATCGACCTCTGCCCGACGACCGTGGGAATCCGACGGTGAACTTCCACGGTGAGAAACGATCGAACGAGACGCACGAATCGACGACTGACCCCGAGGCGAGGCTGGCCAAGAAGGGTACCGGCAAGAAATCGAAGCTGAGCTACTCGGGGCATGTGCTGATGTTCGACAGCGAACGCGTGGAGATCGTCGGCGTCAGGGCCGGCGTCATCGTGGGGCGCCTCGTCCTGTTTGGCTTCAGCAAAGAGATCGCGCTGGCGGTCAAGGCCATGGCTCCGTGGCGCGACGGTGACGGGAAATGGCTGTGGGGCGCAGAAACTCCATTCGAGGCTCAAGCGGCACACTGTTCCACCGACGGTGGGGCTCGGGCAGCCACGGAAAAGCCGTAACGATGGTGCAGACCGCCGAGGATCGGGGTGGCAACGATTGGGGTTTCTTTTGGCGGCCGAGGAGGGGGCAGGTGTCGGGCGCCATCGGGGGACTGCATCCGAAGTCCGCGATGGGGCCGGCCATGGTAGTAGGCCAGGTAGTCGTGGAGAACGCGCTCGGCATGTTGCTCGTCTTTGACGATGATGTGGTCGAAGCAGTGCCGGTGCAGGGTACCGATGACCCGCTCGCCAAACGCATTGGCCGTTGGCGCGCGAGGCGGTGTGGCGAGGTGTCGGGTGCCGAGTCCCCGGACGCGGCGATGGAAGTCGGTGCCATAGATCGAGTCTCGGTCGTGGACGAGGAATCGGGGGATCTGCTGGGCATCGCTGGTGGCCTCCGCGATGCGCTGGGCGGCCCAGCAGGCGCTTGGGTGCTCGGTGACGCCGGCGTGGACGATCGTGCGTCGGCCGAGGGAGAGAACGACGA
>OCTA010000768.1_pt1 | contig 29433 bp, 10 predicted proteins | sample 1538991 | NCBI WGS metagenome assembly OCTA01 (sample SAMEA3539302, study PRJEB22396) | soil metagenome | biome: tundra; feature: field; material: soil | place: USA | collected 2010-05 | depth 0.15 m | reverse complement strand
TCCGATGAGAATCCTGAGCGATCGTGCGGCGGAGGAGGGAAGTAGCCAGAACAGGGATTGCCCGGGTCGTCGGGCGGCAAGTTGTCGTCGTCGCTCGCTTGGCATTGTCGGCGACCGAGCCAGCTGGCGCCCAGCAGAATCAGAAACCGAAGCGGCGCTCCGGCCGGCACGATCGCCGGACCCTACCACCCCAGGCCCTCGCAGCGAGCGCAATTCGGCCGGGAATGCCTAACGATCAAGCTTGGGATAGTACGGGGTCAACCGGGGGACAGTACGAGGCCTTAGCAACCTCGGCGTTCTCTAGATACCGACGACTCAAATTGAGTTGCTATCAATTATAGAATCGACAGCAGCTCGAACGGAGGGCTGGAGCGTGTCACGAATTGCCACCAGCAACCCGAAAGCCGCGCGAATCTCAGCTCCTAGGGCATCATCGGCCACACGACCGTACGCGATGCGCAGCGCCGAGATCGCGCTGTCACGAGCACCTTTCGCGTTCGGATATTCTCGCAACGCCCTAACCATCGATCGCACCAGATTGTTATCTATTGTCGACCGCGGCGTCCAAAACCCCATGAGAAACAGACCCACAGTATCATAACCCCTTTCGGTAAGATGATTCTGCAGCCACGCATGCAGATCAGATTCGACGCCGTCGACGGCAAGTCGACGTGCGAGCTGACCAAGTCCCATCACGCGTTCCAAATCAGGAACGCCAGCTCGCTCCTGCTCGTTCAAGCGCTCAAAAATGAATGGTCGGAGTTCCTCACGAGGAAGCCGGCTAACCTGCTCCGCTCCCGGATAGAGGAGAAATTCGTTAGGCGACATCGCGGCCGCTCCCTAATGCGGGCGTTCCGGCTTGGCTACAATCGCTTGCTGCGTCCCGCTGCGGCGCGCAAGCTCTGCCGCCGCCTCGACATTGCCCTGGTTCCGCGTTCCGACCAGCATCCCACCCGCCTCCGGATCTTGACCTGGCAAAGGCTGCGCACTGTAGCGCCCGGAATTCTGATCCATCAACCATTTGCCAGTCTCCCGATCGTAAAGAATCTCGCCACTTACGCGCGCTGCACCATTTTCCGCGAGATCCGTGTGTTTGACAATATCTGTCGCCGCACTCTGGGGGCTATTGGGAGCATACGTGATCGTCCCATCTTGCTTTACAACATAACTGTAGCGGTCAGTCACCGCGTTGTCGAGAACCATGGGTTGGCCCGGCTTGGCGTCATGGGCCGTGGACGGTCGGACGCCTTCGCCAGGTCGGATTTTCCAGGGCTGTTGGAGTTCGCCGGCCTGTTCCGCGAGTGCGGCGTCTGGCGCGGGTGATGGTACAGGCGGCCCAGTTGGCTCGACCTTCGGCGTTACCAGCGGCTCCTTCGGCGTCGACCTAAATATCCGCCCCAGTCCCTTGAATACCAACCTGCCTGCCCGGTCGAGCGCATAGAATTCGCCGATTTTCTCTGCTGCCTCTTCGTGATTCTTTGCCTGCCCGACCGTGAGGAGAAAAGCTATGCGGCCGCAAGTTGTCGGGGATAACCAACAACCAACAGCTGCGAGCCCTCCTGCGGTCCCGACTGCGCGCCACTTGTCCTCCTCGTAGGCCTGCTCTGCGTGCCCGCTGAGGATCAATGCGTCTCGACGCTTGATGATCGCGTCGAACTTGGCGTCCTGCAAGCCGGTCGAATCGATGCGAGTAACAGGATTGTTCCGACAGTAAACGAACAGATTTTGCGTGCTCACGGGGCCCAATGGATCGCAACTCGTCCACCTTGCAAGCCAGGGCACATAGTAGCGTGCGGCGTGATAAGAAAAGCCGGTTTCCTGATCCCGCTCCTTTCCCGTGAAGCGATAGCGCTTTGCGCTCGCCTCGAGTCGCCCGAAAACCGAATGGAAGGAGGTGGCGCCGAACGGGAAATATTCCTCGTATGTGATGACCCGCCCGTCATCGTCGAGTTCGACACACGCCGAGTTTAAATGATTAGCGACTTGGTAGCGGAGGCGCGAAACCGGGGCCGCCGCAAGCGCCTCGGCCGGCACGGTCAAGGTCTCCACCATCGCGACGCGCCGGGCGTCATCCATGAGATGGATCGTCTGCCGCTCTTCGTCCACCGTCGCGCCTGACTTCCGGCGAGAGATTTCATACGTCCCCACATAGACGCGCTCCTCCGTCGGCCCGATGCGCTCAACGACTGTACGTACGCGCACCCCGTCGGCGTCGTACGTATAATATGATGTGCCCCCGCCGCCGAGGTCTGCGCTGACCATCCGGTTCGCGTGGTCCCATCGGAGCGATGCGATGTGCGGCAGCTTGGTCATGTTGCCAGCGGCATCGTGCTCGTATACGCCGGACAGGCGGCCCGCAGCCGCATCCCCTGGGAGGCTCGTGCGGAGTAGGCGATTGCTCTCGGAAGCATATTCGTAATGGCGTGTCCACCCCGCCTTGCCGTCCTTGTGCGATACCTTCGTGAGATTGCCGACCGGATCGTAGCGGTACAGTTCCGTGTATGCGCGCATCGCCTGCAGATCGTTGGGGTGCGGCTGAAGTGCCAGTGGTCCTTCGGTCTGATCGGGCATCTGCTGCCCTGGGTGCTCGCGACCGGTGGTGCTCACGAGTCGATAGACGGCGTCGTACTCGTACTGGCCACCGCCGGCGACGGGCGCCGAACCGCCGAAGTAGAGAGATTGATCCGCATAGTCAGTGGTCTCGGCGACGTTGTGTACTGGATCGTAGGTGACTAAATAATGCTGAAGTTTCCATTTATTGGTTGTGTGACTCGTGACTTGTTCGATAAGAAGAAACGTCAGAGGGTCGTAGCGAAATGCAGTGCTCGTGCCATTGGCATAGTCGGCGCGGGCACGCTGCCCTCTAGCATTGTAGTCCAACGACTGGACGAAAGGGATGGCCGCGGCGGCGCCCCGTACGTGGACCTCGAGCCGCTGAAGCTGGCCGGCCTCGTTGTATGTGGGTACGACCATGCTCTGGTCGGGTGCCGTTCTGGAGACGATACGATTCAGTGCGTCGTAGACGGTTGTGGTGGTGAAGGGTTCAGATTCGAGGAATGGAGCGGCCGCGGCCCGGCAGGCGTTCGCGTCGGCTAGTGCAGCGATTGCGCTCCAGTCTGGCGTCTGACGGTAAGCAGTCGCGAGCCGCCGGGTGCTTGTCGTTAGGTTGCCACGGAAGTCGTAGGCCGAGAGGTAGAGTTCACCCGCGCCGTCGTAGTGGAGGACCTTGTGGCCGCGCAGGTTGCTGGCCGCTCCACCATCAGGGCCCGCTTCACCGTAAACGACGCGTTCGGCGAGGATCTCGACGCCGGTCGGAGGCATGACAAAGACCCGGAGGGGGCGGTGCAGTGCGTCGTATTCGGTGCGGGTCCTGTATCCGCGCGCGTCCCAACCGTGAGTCGGGTTGCCCGCGACATCGGTCAGAACGCGCCGGACCCCTCCGTCCCTTCCACTCTGGCAAAGTGCATTCCCAATCAGATCGTTGCCCGCGACGTAGCTTTGGATCCCACCGTCGAGAGGCTCATGAAGGAAGTATTCGAATACGCGCCGCTCAAGGGCATCGAGCAGCGCGAGCGGCTTGCCCTGGGTGTCGAGTGCAAGACGGGTAGGATACCGGCCTTCGGCGCCGTTGTTCGCGACGGTCAGGCAAGTGCGTCCGAGCGCGTCAAAGTGAGCGACCACTGGCGTGGCCGCGTGCCGTTCGCTCTTCTGGGCCGCGCGCTTGGCCGCGACTGGGGCGTCGACCCAAGCGCCGCCAATGCGCCGGCTGTGCCAGGACGTGAACGCGCCCGTCGACCTACCGAGCAGCCGCACGAAGTAGTCCCCGACGTCGTTGTCGGTTCGGGGATCGGCAATGAGAACCGTGTCGTTGCTGTCCCACGTCTCCTGTCGCCAGTTGTCGAAAACGATCTTCTCCCAAGTGTCGTCCGGATGCAGCGTCGCCACTGGCCGGCCGACCGGATCGTAGAACACGACGGTGCTGACACCGACCCTTTTTGCGAACTCGAAGTCGTGCGTTGCCGAAAAGAACGGCTCGTAGGTGCGGACGGGCTTCCCCTTGTTGTTGAAGATCGCCCAGCCGGAGCCAATCCAACGGGACGTCAATCGGTCCTCGATTCCAGGCACGAGACCGGGCGCGGCCTGGGTCTTCCGCTGGACCTCCCGCCCGAGCCCATCCCTGTACGAATAGACGTGCTGATATTGCGAGACCTGCCCGGTCGGTAGAGCGGATACGTGGATGTCACGGGTTAGCGAGTACACGACGACTGCTGCGGGCTGGGCGTCGTCCTGCGTCCGGAGGTACGCGGACGGATCGTAGATAACTCGGCAGGATGCGTCTCCAAGGATGGACCGTGCATTGGTTAGCGGGTCGGCGAGGTGCGCCCGGACCAGCGCTGGATCGAGGTCAGGATCGAACGCGACCAGCGAGTCGCCGAGTCGTTCCGTGCCCTTCCCCATCACCGCGGTCCCCGCAACGAGCCCGAGCGCGTCGAACGCGATCTCCTCGCGGTTGCCGTTCGCGTCCGTCAGCAGAAATGGGGCAAGGACCCGGTAGTCGTTCGCCGCCGAGGCTGTGTTCTCGAGGGCGTCGACCGCCCGTGTCACGAGTAGATCGTAGGGGTCGTATGAGACTCGTGAGATCGCCCCGAAAGGGTCGACTGCACGTCGTACCAAGTAAAAGTGGGCGCGCGCCTGCGCAATGTCCGATGCTCGCGTCTCGCCGTCGCCGGACGAGTAGAAGACGCGGCCGGATGGGATCCACCAGTCCGGGCCGTCTGCGAGGCGCACGTACCCGCCTTCGGCGAGCGTCGCGTCCGTGACCATGGCTCCGAAGATGCGCGTGACGTGACCGGGACTGAACGCGCGATGGTACGCCTCACCGGGCAACGCCAAGAGCCCGACCTGGCCGGGAGGCAAAAGACCCGAAAGGTCATCGCTCCGGTAGAGCGTTCGCGTGTGCTGCACGATGCGCCTCGTGGGAGCGGCCGGCGGCACCCCCGCCCCATCGATGTCCGAGGTAGGGATCTCCTCGGAGGGTTTGTCGTGAGCCACGTTCCAGACGGTGCGCCAACCGCTATCCAATTCGTTGAAGCGGAAGAGGTTGGTTATCCCGGGGCGCTTGCGCGTCGGCACTAGCCCGGTCAGTTCGGCGACCATGCCCTCGCATGGCGCCGGGGTCCGGTGCGCGTCCAACGCTAAGCGCGGATCTCCCGCCGGAAGGGCGCTGCGACTCGGATCGGGTCCGCCGGTGCCGATGGCATTGGTAAAGTGCCGCTCGGTCGCCGAGATGTGTAAGCGCGTCTGGTCGTAGGCCAGCATTGCGCGGAACGCAGTCGAGAGCGAAGGCTCCGGCTCATTGTAGCCCAGGCGGCGAGGATATCCGACCGAGGCGCTGCGCAGCACGTTGCCGAAGTCGTCGGCCTCGAGGGTGAACTCGTGGGTAACGCGAGGGTCACCAGGTCGGCGTTCGTAGTCAAATCCGAGGTGTTCCCTGGGCTGCGCGAAGAAGCAGGCATACCGATTCGTCCCCCTTGGCTGCAGTTGTCGGATTGCGAAATTCTGCTCGGTCACCGAGTACGGATTCGAGGCGTGCGCGGAACTGTCCTGGGCAAAGACTTCGGTGCGGAGCGTCATGCCCTTCAGCGCGCGGTACGCCTCGTGGATCTCGTCAGGCGCGAGCCCTTTGGGCAGCGTGCTATCAGAGAGTTGCATGGCCTCTCGATCGGCGGTCCGGTCGTCAGGGCGTAGGGCGGGCTCGACCCAGTATTCGTGCGCGTACTGACGCGAGAGCTTCCCCGCTTCGGGGCACGCGCCGGTGTGAAACCATGTTCGCGTGAGCACGGGCGGCGACCAGGACGTCTGGTGCCAGTTGGTGGCGGCAGCTTGCGGGAAGTCTGTCGTGTCGCGGTGCTCCTCGGCATCCCATTGCTCGACCATTCCGAAACCACGAAACTCGCGCTCAACACCGTCGAAGTATCCATGGTGGTAGGCGTACCGCGTGACGAATCGGCTGCGTCCGATGAAGTCGTACGTCTCGACGCGATCGACGACGTGGACGACGTGGGGCAGACGGGTCACCCACGGTCGCCCCGCCGCTTTGTCGGCGAGGTAGAAGCGCGTGGAAGGGGCGTACGACAGGCGCGTCTCCGCGCCGAGGTTGTTGCGGCTGCGAACCAGCAGGTGCGGCTTCTGCCCCCCCATCAGGTCCACGTAGCGCAGCGACCCGCCGACCGTGTCGGGGAGTGGTGTCGACCAGACCAGGCACGTGGTTCCGTTGCCGAGGAGATCCATCGCTCGCACCGAGCTCAGGGCGTCCGCGCTCGGGAATACGGCGAGCGTCTGTGAGCTCGCCCACGCGTTTCCCGATTGGTTGAAGCAAACCTGCACGCCGTCGGGACCGATATAGAGAAGGTCCGTTGTCCCGGAGCCGTCGACATCGGCGAGGCGGACGCGATTCGGATCGAACTCGTCCTCGCTTGCGAACCGCGGCGCGCGGTCCATGGCGACCTTGGAGCCGAAGCGCCCGTAGCCCAGATTCGGCCAGTAGCTCACGTCGCCGTTGCGCACGCGGACGATATCGCTGAGCCCGTCCCCGGACATATCGGCCAGAAGGATCGTCTGCGCAGCGTCAGACAGAACGACCCTCGGGCCGCGCTCCTCGTCCCAGGGCATTCGAACGCACTGGGCCTGGGCGAAGCCTTCCGCACCGAGCGACCGATAGAACGTGAAGAGACCGTCCTCCGTGAGGAGGACGTCGGCGAGCCCGTCGCCCGTAAGGTCCACGAACTTCAGGTTCGGATCCGACCAGTTCAAGCTCGGAAGGGAAACGAACGCGCGGAAGGAGAGCCAGCTCTCGTCGTGCGTCCGCTCGAAGAATCCCGGGAGGGGTCCGGAGAAGGAAACGAGGTTCAGCTCGCCGTTTCCCGATAGGTCGAGTAGCTGCTGGCCACCTCCGAGATCGCTACGGGACGGGAGGGACGCGACGGCCTCGAGCGCGCCGAAGCGCGCCCGTGTCTTGATGGTTCCGTCGGACCGAGTCTCCTGCTCGAGCGGACTGAGGTTTCGCTTGCGCCCCCACGCGCCGCCTCCGAGGTCGGCGACGAAGCTCGAGAGCCCCTCGCCGTCGAGGTCGATCCACTCGTACCCGTTGAGACCGGCGGGGAGGTTCGCGAAGCTCTCCGCGTCCAGCGTCTCGAGACGTGCCTGGACGTCGACAGGAGTGTAATCGAATTCGACCGGCGGCAGCGCTCTCCGCAGGTAGGTGCCGCCACTCGGAAGCCTTCTGTACCCGCTCTGCGTGACCGAGCACAGGAGCGAGTACACCGGTCTCCTGAGATCGATCGGGTCCTTTTCGTCCGAGTAGAGGAAGTCGGTGGATCGCACGAGGCAGTCGGCCCCCACGGCGGTCTCGAGAGGAAAGTGGTGGAAGACGAGGACGCGCCGGCAACGGCGGTAGGTGCGCACTTCGAAGCCGGCGCGACGCCTGGAGAACGGATCGGGGCGAAGCGACCACGGCGCGTCCGCGCGTGGCGTAGGGAGCGTCAGATCGTGATCGCCGTAGTCGAACACGACCTCGAAGTGCCACTCCGAAGGGAGTGGGGTCTCCGCTCCGTCGGCCCCATAGTCCGGGAAATAGGGCGTGTCCCCTCCGTACCGGATCCGCTTCACGTAACGATTAATGCTCCGTTCGCCGGTCGTTCGGTTCGCTTCGTTCGCCTGGGAGGAGGCGACGCCGATGTCATTCTCGGCCGCGTACTCATAGACGGCAACGTTTCCCTTGTCATCGAACGTACGCGAAATGAGGTACGAAAAAATGTGACGCGGGTCATCGGGCGACGCGATGCGACTGCTCGCGTCGACTCCGTAGAGCGTGGTCACGTTGTCGCGCGAGATCGATCGCCAATGTCCAAGGCCCGTATCGTGCGCGACCCACAGTTCGATTCGAGAAAATAGTCCTTCGATACGAGGTCGGTATTGGCGAACGCTATAGGTTGTTCCGTGCACAGTGCGCGAAGCTCGCACCGGACGGAGCGATTCGTCGAGCACGGGGACCAGGTCCTCCGCGCCGGCGAGAATGAACACGTCGCTCTCGTCTTCGTCCCTGTAGCGAGGCAGGCCCTTGTCGGTCTTTCGCGTGATCGCAGGTAGCCCGAGGCTCCATCCAAAGCCGAACGGACCGTTTCCGCTTCCTGAGTCGTAGTCGAGAGAGAGCTGAGGGCCGAAGCCCGAGCGACCAGGGCTGACGGCGATAGGAACGCTGAGCTTGCCGGTTCCCGTCGCGGGATTGACCGCGAACTTTTCTCCGATTCCGCGGATCGCCCCTCCTCCTTTTGGAAGTGACAGCGTCGGCAACGCGGGCGCGGGCGACGCCCCTTGCTTGGCCTCACCGGAAGTGGACTCCGCGGCCGGTCGAGCGGTATGGTCCGGACCTCCCGGTACCTGTTCAGCGTTTCTCTTCGGTTCGTCCGGGTTCACGGCATCACGCTCCGAGGGACATGTGGTACCGAACCACGAGATACGCGTGCGCCGCTTGCGAGCGCGTCAGCACCTTGCCGTCCGCATGCAAAACTAACGTCGATGTCTCGGTGACGCTGCTGGACAGATCATCTGGCACAGTAACCGTAAGCTGAGTAAGCGCGCCCTTTCGCGGCGCAAAGAGCGTCAGTCCGTCGATGGTCACGGGTCCCCCCTGCGCCACGTACGGGAAATAGGTCTTGCGGATCGGAAGAGACAGGTCCCCCGTCCCGCTCACGAACGCAGCCCACTCCGTGGGAAAGTCGTGCCGGAGACTGAAGAGGAGCGTGAGCGTCGACGAGCTCGCGTCGGTCAGTGCCTGCGCGAGCTCCTTCGTCGCCAGCGAGCCGAGATGCGCTCCACCATCGCGCGCCGTGTAGCGGATGTGCAGGATGACGTCCGAGATCGTCATGTAATCGAACGCGCGGAGCTGTGACGGCAGCGCGAGATGCCAGGTGCCGACGGCGCCTGCTCCCTCGAAGGGCAAGAAGCGCTCGTCGTGGAGGTTCGTTTCGAACATTCCGCCGTCGTTCGTGCCGCTGCTCGTCACGATGGAGTCGGTCGATCCGACATAGTCGACAAAACGCTCGTCCTGAGTATCCATATCTCGTGCATACGCACTGGCGGCGAGCGGGGAGACGCGGACGGTGCTCTTCTGCAGGGTCAGCGCGCAGTTGACGCTCGCGTACGGTCCGACGACGCAGGGGATCGACAGGGCGACGTTCTTGATCCGCCGCATGTAGTGGCCGGGGCAGTCGCGGTCGTAGAGCCACTCAGGCACCGACACGATGCAAGCGCCGGTTGTCCTGAGCAGGAGGAGCGCGCGCGGATCGAGTTGCCGGAGAGAGACGTGGCGCGTGAGCTCGAGCTCCCGCTTGTTGTTGTCGTGGTATGCGAGCTCCATGCGCCTGAGGTCGAGGAATAGCGCGTCGCCCGAGAGCAGACCTTTTCGCCCCGTGTCCCAGTAGTTGAACTGGACGAAGTCGGTCGAGTCGACCTCGGGGCGCATCAGCTCCCGCTTCATCGTGCGCTCCGCCCTGCGGGCGGTCTCGAACGTGAAGCGATACGTCTGGTAAAAGATGCGTGAGAGCTCGCCTTGCATCCAGCCGTACAGGTCGGCGCTGGTAAACTTCGCGTGCAGACGCTCGTCGACCTCCCGGGAGGCCGCGACTTGCGCCTTGGCGTTCTCGTACTCGTGCTCCGCAACTTGCTCGGCGATGAGCGAGGCGATGATCTGGCGGCCCGTCTGCATCAGCTCGTGCGCGGCCTGGTTCGCCTGCAGGCGCCATTCGTCGGCTCGGCGCTCGTACGACGCCGTCTTCGAGACGATGCCGGCCGAGTTCTGCGCCAGGGTGGCGGCGCCCTGCGCGATCGTTGCGGCGATCCCGATGACGTCGCTGAGCATCTGCCCACTGATGACTTCGACGTCGGCGCCTAGGCCCCAGTAGTGCAGGTCCGCGGTCACCGGGGGGATCGGACGGACCGCCGACGCCGTGGCCTGCAGAGCTGTCGCTGCAACGCTCGCGAGCGCGGCTGCGGGGAGGAGCCCGTTGAGCTCGATGTCCTCGAGGATATTGAGATAGAGATTCCCGTTCCCGATGGCTCCGGAAATGAGTAGCGGAGACGTGCTGTTTGCCCCTCGGAGGGGGGGGAAGGCCTGTAGGCCAATCGACTTGTCGTACTCGTCGACCAGCGCGCCGTGGACTTCATCGAAGTTCTCCTCGGTGAGTTTGCGGCGATCGAGCTTGAGATTGTCCGGGACGGCGCTGGAGTCGGGCGTCTGCCCGAGCACCCGCAGGTAATACTTGTAGCGCTCGAGCGTGCTCTCGCGCGTCTTGCGTAACGCTTCGGTGGCCGCCTGGGCCTGTTTCCATTGTAGGAATCGGATCTCGTGCGTGCGCTGCTGGAGCTTGATCTCGTGACCTTGCCGGAGGAACGCGAGCTGCTCGCCGTCGCCCTTCTCGCACGCCGCGAGGAGCGCTCCCCCGAGCGCCTTGAGCTCGCCGCACAGCTCGAGGGCTTTCTGGATCAGCACCTGCGAACGCAGGGGCCCGACCGGCTGGTTCAAGCCGCTCACGATGCTGGCGATGTCGAGGCCCGCCGCCCGGGCCTTGATCAACATGCCTGGATCAATAGGCGGGTCCCAGAGCGCCAGCGGCCGGACGACGCCGGTGAGGTCCATGCAGTGGCGGATCTTGAACAGACGATCGGCGACCGTGTCCCAGTAGCGTAGGAGCTTGTCGTTCCTGGGCACGCAGAAGTAGAGCGACTCGCCAATCCCGAAGAGCGCGCCGTTCTGGCCGTCTTTGCCGCTCTTGTGCGGTGGCGGCGGCAGAGTGCTGTTGAAGGGGAGCTGCGACTCGAGTTCGACGAGCGTGCTGCCCATCACGTCGCGCGTAGCCTTCTTGAGCTGCGCGAAGCTTTTGGGCGTGGCGGCCGTGCGCGACGGCACCTTCTCGGGCTGCGGCCCGAGGATGTTGGCCGCGAGCACGTAGTGCATCGCGGCTTCGTTGATCGTCTCGATCGTGTACTGCAGAAACAAACTGTCGCCCCACGCGGTCAGGTTCGACAGATACTGCATCACCACGTAGTACTGGTATGCGAGGGGGCGTGCCCGAGCGACGGCGTGGGGGTCGAAGGGCTTCGAGAGGATGGCCTCGTAGCTGTTGTGGACCCACTGCTTGCGCGCGACTTGCTGCGGGGGCAGCTCGTCTTCGGGCGTGCCCAGGAGTTCGATGAGCGCTTCGACGTTCGTCATGTCGCCGTGACGGAACGCGATGAACTTCCACCATCGCTGGGGCGCCGGGCCGCCATCCGTAGACGTCGGGTCAAACACGTAGTGAAACCACTTCTGAGCCTCGGCGAATCGCTGGCTTTTGCTCAGGTGCACGGCGATGGCGACGGGGACGTGATAAAAGAGTTCCCAGTTGTAACTCGAGTAGGCGCCCCCCGGCGCGACGTCGATCTCGTGCGGACGGCTATGGACCTGAGCCATGCTGTTCGGATGCGTCGGGTACTGGCGCTGGAAGAAAAGTCGATCCTCGAGCGTCTGCAAGAACTTTGGGTCGAGCATGCCCGCGACGGACTTCCGATTGAGCTGCGTGATCAGCGCCTCGACGAACGGATGCGAAAAGTTCTCGAACGTGTAGGTGAACCGGTCGGGGTTGCCCCCGTGCACGTTGCGCGTCGCTGCATCGGCGCTGTGGTGAAATCCCGCGGCGTGCTTCAGTCTCGAAGCGTTCATCGTCTCGCTCCCGCATGGCTCGAGGTGTTCGTTACGCGGCCCATGGGGCCGATCATGAGACCGTCGTAGTGGACGATGCTCGTCGTCGACGCGACGAGGTGGGCGAGTGGCGACTGGTGGGGTGCGACGAGAGGCGGGAAGTGGTGCGGCGTTCCCCCATGCCCCACTCCGGTCGGATGGGCGAAGCCGAAGTGCGGCGAGGTCGCGAGCGGTTGATGGATCTCCTCGCTCGTCACGAAGAACACGTTCCGGCTGTCCTCGTACAGGAACGGCGCCTCCCATGCGTTCTTAGCTCCGGGCTGCGATTCAACGACGTGTCCCGGTATTTGGGTGTGGAGGACGTCCCGCGTGAAGGTCGACGGGCCGCGATAAGTGATCCGCAGCGCGGATGACGCGTATGCGGCAATGCGATGGCTCGATCCAGCGTGCAACAGCCCGGCAGGGATTCCGGCGAGCTCGATCGGCAAGCTGTGCGTGTTGTAGATGAGGAAGCCGGACCCAGGATGGTCGAGCTCGGAGTCGAGGGCGAGGTGAACGAGCAGCGGGCCTTCAGGAAGCACGGCGGCGCGGAGGCGCAACTTGGAGCGGTCGAACGCGTGCGGGCCGTGCGGCGCGAACGTTCCTAGAACCGCGGGCGTGTTGACGTCGGACGTATTGGGCGCGAGCCACTTGCCGTCGTGGTACTCGCTCCAGCACAGCACGGCCTGGACGGTCACCGCAGGGTCGCCGGCGCTCGACTTGGCAGACTGGTGCAAGTCGCTCATGTTGGCGTCGGTGAGCTTCGTCTGCGCTTTCTCGCCCTTGTGCTTCTTCTCGTACGCATTGTACCGCTCGACCGACGCCCACCAATCCGCCCAGTCGGCCTTGCTCCAGTAGCGGATCTCGTCGAACTCGAGCTCTTTTGGCCTGGGCGGGGGTGAGTGCGAGCCGTCGTCGTCCGCGCTCGAATCGGGCGGCGACGGTGCTTGCTTGAGGATCTGCAGCCACAGGAGGATGAGGCGGTCGTTCCAGAGAATGGGCACGACAGGGTTGTCTTCGATGCCGAGCTTCATCTCGTCCCACGGCGTCCAGCTCCCGTGCTCCTGGCGTCGGTAGAAGTACTTGCGCTTGGACCCCGCGGTGCGCCCGAGGACGTGGGTGACGGCGCCGGCGGTAGCGGGATCGCCTGGCACGTAGTAGAGGCCGCACGGCTCGAGTTTCGCGACCTCGTGGAGCTTCGCCAGGTAGTTGAGGAGCGCGCTCGTCGCTGCGTCGTCGGTGATGTCTCCCTGAAGGAGTTCGCCCATCGTGTCCTTGAAGATGGGCGACGGATCGTCGCGCAGCTCCGGATCGAGCCAGTTCTCCGGCCAGAGGAACACCTCGCGGTTCGCTTGCCAAACTCGGTAGCGCTTCATCCACTCCCACTGGTCCGCCGAGATGTGGGTCGGATCGATCTCTGGCTCGAGGCTGCGCAGCGCACGCTCGATGAAGAGCTGAATCGACGACAGCGCGAGGCGAACGCGCGATGTCTGTCCACACGGCGCCATCTCGACATCCATGAGCATGTACTCGAAGAGTCGATCGGGCGTGTCGATGCTCCGCGTGGCGGGTCGCTCGGCCAGGTGATGAAGGGCGAAGGCGACGAGCGCGTCGCGCTGACGCGCGCGCATCGTGTCGTTGATAGGCTTGACGAGCGTGAGCCAGTCGGCGTCCGCATACCGCGCGCGGAGCGCCGAGCGCAGGTTGCTTGCGTCGGCCGGTGTCGGGTTGTTCGTAGTCCTGACGAGGGCGGAGGCGGAAATGCCGCAGGTCGTGACCATGGCATACGCGTCGTAAACGCGACAGAAAGCCTCGAGGCGGCCGAGCGGCGCCGTCTTGGTGTCGCCGAAGTAGTGCATGAGCAGAGCGGAGAGCGAGGACTGGTCCCATTGCGTGAGCGCGAGGAGCGCGCTGCCCCCGCCGCCGAGCGTCACGTCGGGGTTCCGGAGGACGGCGAGGAAGCTCTCGTCGGCGGGCGACAGGGCGGCCTTGATGCGCGCGAACTCGAGAAGGGCCGAAAGCACGCCGCTTAGCGCGCTGCCCGTGACTACATCGGGTAAGCCCGCCGCGGAGAGCTGATTGAGCCATCCTTGCCCGGCCACTCTCAGATCCACGTTGGAAGCCAGGTATGCGACCTCGTTCGCCGTGATCGAGAGGCCGGCTCCGAGGGACGCGGCCTTGAGGAAGCGGACGTAGCTCGTGCGCGCACGGTCCAGGGCCGTCCTCGAGTAAAGAGAAGGTCCGGAGATCACTTGCCAAGGAACGCCAGCGGTCATCCACCGAACAGAGAGCGTGCCGCTGAGGCCAGCGACCTTCAGCCCGATGGGTACGAGCGTGCCCGCCCGGAGGTCGACCGGCGTCAGGTTGGTCCACCCTTCGTGACCATGGCCCATTGCGACCGCGGTGCCATTCACTTCGAGGGTGACGGTCGCGCCGGAGTCGGCCGTGACCATGACGTCGTAGAGCCCGCTCTTCGGCGCGTCGACGAAGCCGCTCCAGTCGCCGCTGATCGGGGCTTCGGGCTCTCCGAGCGCGGTGAAGTCGGTGAGCGCCGGTATCGTCGGATCGGCGGCAGACGCGAGCACGACGATGTTGCGCAGGAGCGCCGAAGCGAAGGTCGGATCAGTTCCTGCGGCCGCGGTCACCGTGGCGAGCGCTTGCTCTTCGCGCTTGTGCCGCTTGAGATCAGGGAGAATCGCCGAGAGCAACGCCTTGCGCTTGACGGGAGCGGGCTCGCTCGATGCGACGTACGCGGCGTAGGGCGCCTGGAGGCTCTTGTTGCTCGCGAAGAAGGGATCGATCGCGCGCCGATTCGCCTTCGACAGCGCCGCGAGCGCCGAGAGAAGCGGGGCGTTGCCGACGGCAGCAACGTTCAGGGCGAGCAGCGTGGTGGCTTCGTCGAGGAAGCCAGCGTACGTGAGGACCTTGCGCAGGTCGTCGTATGTGAGGCGACCCTGGCTCGCGGTCACCACGGCCTCGGGAAGGTCCGGGTCGGGCTGCGCGTACGACGTGGAGACGTTGAAGGTCCCTTCTAGGAGCGCGAAGAAGAAGTCGGTCGTGTCGGCGCCGTAGGCGAGTGCCACTAGCCCCTTGGCGATGTCGCCCTTCGGGTCGTCGGCGAGCGCGAACTGACTCTCGATGGCGGCAGCGTCCGCGCGGAGCGAGCGCACGAGACCACTCACGGCAGCGTCGGTCGGCGCTGACTTGCCACTGATGTCGCGGTTCCAAACGAGGTAAAGCGCTTGCCCCGGCTTGACGTTGGCGTCGCGAAGTGCCTGCAGGAGCCGGATGAACTGGATCATCGGCGGCGGGCGGCGAGGGGTGGTCGAGGGCGTCGCGCCCGCGGGCGGCACCTCGAGGTCGAGCGGCGCGAAGGGATCGATGCCCGTGCACTGGATGAGCGCGAGGAGCTCGACGACGCTGGTTCGTAGCGTTCGCGCGAGCCAGCCTCGCCGGTAGATCGCGCTCACGTTGTCGAGGGTCATCGGCGTCGTCGCGCCGTACCCGAGGGCGTCGGTGATGACTGTGAACTCCGTCCCGGTGATGTGAAGCGCGGAGCGCAACGCAGGTTCGTGATCCAAAAGCTTCGCAGCGCCCTGGAGCACGTTGCCGCCCGGGTCTTCGGCGAAGACCTGATCTTGGCGAAGGACCGACGGGCTCAGGAACATCTTCGCGTAGAGCGATTTCCGCCCGTCGGTCCCGATCGGCGCCCAGCATGCGAGCAGCGCCGGTAGATCGTGCTCGGTCGAGAGCGAGAGGAGTTCGAGCACCTGATAGAGGAAGCCGATTCGCGACAGGAGCGTCGTGAAGCCAGCGTCGAGGCGCTTCAGGTCCGCAGCCTCGTTCGCGCCGTCGAGGGCCATGATGGCCGGGTAAAGCGCGGTAATGATGGCGTCGGTCTGGGGGATCGACAGGCCGAGCTTTCGCCAGAGCCGGATGAACCGGAGCAGGCGGAGGAAATCGACGACTCGAAGATCGTGGCGTGCAGGGTCGGGATTTGCGTAGCAGAGGCGAAGCGTCGCCGCGGAGCACACGTCGTCGGCGTCGGGCGCCTTGGCGGTCGTGACGAGTCCCATGATCTGCGCGTAGTTCGCGTCGTCCTTCACCCACGCGACGATGGGCCCGTAATCGCGCTTGTGCGCAGCAGGGTGCGCGCCGTAGGCGACCGGATCGAGCCCCGCGGGGAGCTGCTCCACGAAGTCGGCGTCAGTGAGCGCTCCTGCCTTGAAGACCTGAAGGACCTCGAAAGGCACTCCGAGCGCTTCGACGCGTGCGAGGACGCCGGTCGCCGGATTGATGAAGCGTGTCCGGACGATGGCGGCAAGCTTCTCGTAGGAAACGCCGACACGGCGGCAATAGGCCTGGAAGTTCGACAGCTCAGCGAGGACGGCAGCATCCTGCGAGTTCGAATGCGCGCGGCGCGTAGGTTCGCGCGAGGCCTCGCGTGCGACCGCCGTGGGAGCCCCGACGCGCGACGGCGGGGCCTGGACTGGCGCGGCTTGCCCAAGCGCATCGGCAGGATGCGCGATGTTCGCGGGTGGACCGTTCGAATGAGTGGCCTGCACGTACGCGACGGTCGGGGCCGCCGTCGCCACGGGCATGGTGGACAGGTGCGCGGCGCTTGCGGGGGAGCTGATGGGGCCTGCAGGATGCGCAGGCGTTTCCGTGTGTGGCAGCGCGTGAGGAGCCGGTGCCGCGCGCGGCGGCGGAGGAGCTACTTCGGTCGACGAGAAGCCGTAGACCTCTCGCAGTGTGAGGCTCCCGTCCGTCAGCAGGCGGTATTCGGCGCGCGATAGGCCGACGCGCTCCATCAGGATGTCGCTCCAGCCGTAGCCGCCTCCCGCGCTCGCGTCGCGCACGTGCAGCGCGGCCATCACGGCGTGGAGCGGAGCGCCCATCGCCTCGAAGTGGAGCCGCAGGAGCTCGAGAGACCGATCGAACGGGAGCGGCCAAGGGAAGATGGCGCTCTTGAGCATCCCGTACGCCGATTCCTGAACGAACTGTGGGCTCGCGAGGAGCTCTTCGGACGCGATCGCTCCGTTGGTCGTGTGACCGCGAAAATCGGCGAGCGTCAGACGGTTCGCAACGAAGTACTCGAGGGTCTCGTTGACGAGGTCAATGTAGGGCAGCGCGACGTTCGTGTTCTCGCACGTGAGCGGCAAGTGCTGCAAGTCCGGGCGTCGCTCGAGGAGCACCGTCTGCGGGTTCTTCTTTCCAGCCGGCGGGTAGTCGATGAAATTGAGCAGATCAGCGAGGTAGGCGGCTGGGCTGAGGATCGAACGGCACTCCGAGCAGTCGCAGAAGTCCATCGAGCCGAAGATCTGCTCCATCGTAGGCGAGACGATGAGCGGTCCGTGCGGATCACTGGGCGACGGGGCGAGTGCGGCCACTCTCGCGTGGGCGCCGCGCGCCGCGAGTCGGGCCGTGACGATCTGGAGGGCCGCGCCGGCCACCACCCTTGCCTTGGCGTGCACTTGATGGGCGACCGCGACACTGCCTAGATCGTGACCGAAGGCGCGCGCGAAGCCCACAGGGTCGTAGCGGGTGACCGCGTATGCAGAGTCCAGACCGTGGCGGAGCAGCGCCGCGAAGGCCTGGTCGTTCGGCGTGATCTGGTAGACGCGCTGCAAGCGCTTGATCTCGGCGATGACGCCTGGCCCATACGTCGCGCTCAGATTGTGAGAGAGGTAGCGCTCGACGGGCTCGCCTCCAAGCGAAAAGCGGCCGTTGTGCTCCTGGAAGAACGAATGGAGCACGGCCTTGTCCGTTGACGTTGCGTGCGGGGAGAGAGGCAACGTGCCGGTCGCCACCATGTCCGCGACCACCGCGAGCGGTGAGGCGAGCCTGACCTGCGCCGCGAGGTACTCGGCGTACTTCGACCGCCGGTGGTCGATCGTGTCGCCCGCAATCTCCTTCGGGATGGCTCCGCCGATCAGGGGCACCCACTTCGCGACGTGGTAGAACCCGCGCCACGCCAGATCGTCGACCGTCGCGAGCGCACTCTTGTCGAGCGCCTTGTGGAGTGCGGCCATGAGCGGCGCGTTGTTGAGGGTGAGATGCGCGAGTTGCCCGTCGAGACGGAGGCGCTTGGTCAAGTCAGGACCGAAGGACTTCTCGACGTTGCTCCAGAACGCCGTGAGGTCGTCCTTGAAGTGGACGTGCAGGTCGGCGAATGTCTGGAGGCGATGAGGGTCGTTGCCGAGGGTGACCTGGAGGACGTCCTTCAGACTGGACAGGCCAATCAATGGTTTCGCCTCGAGGGCATGCATCGCGCTCAGCGACTGGAACGATTTCGTCGCTGCGTCGATCGAGCCCCCGAGCGAATGAGAAATGACGCCGTGCTGAATCGCTTGCTTCCAGGTCTCGGCGACCGCGGTTCCTGTAGAGCCGTAGAGCGCGTCGGGCTCCATGGAGAAGCCCGCGCGAAAGAGCGCATAGTAAAACGGTGGCTGAAGCCCTCCGCCGGCGTTGTCGTGCGCGAGCCGGTCGGAAATCGCGGCGAACACGATTGCCCTCGCGTCCCACCCCGTCTTTCTCGCGAGATAGGTGATGTCCTCCCGGTCGCCTGACTCCTTGAGGTCAGCCAGCCTACCCGTGTGGGCCTTCGCGAGCGACGCGGTCAGCGCTTCGTATTCGCTGGGCAAACCCGCGGTACCCGCGGGGATCGCGACGCCCAGCGTTTCGCGTGCGCGGGCGTTGTAGCGCACTGCCGAGACGCCGAGCAGCGTCTGCCCTATGAAGGCGCGCGCGCAGATGTCCGGCTTGGGCTTGTTAGCGGGCGGCGAGTAACTTGCGCGGTACTGCCCTCGGTCATCGGTGGTCGCCGTCGCCAGCGAGACGTGAGGCCCCGAGTTCTTGTCGACGATCTCGACCAGAACGCCAGCGAGGGGACCACGCCCCGGGCTCGAGACGACGCCCTCCACCGTGTGACTGCCGTGCCCCGGGCCTCCCTTCACGTGTGGTGGGGCACCGTTCGTTGGATGGTGAGCTTTCGGATGTGGTCCTTTCGCGCTCGAGGCCGGCGCCACGTGCTGCGCCCCGAGCGGGGCCGCCGTAGGGTGCGTCGCGACTGGCGATGGGCCGTGATGAGATGCGACAGGCCCTGCTGGATGCGTGGCGACGACCGTGTGCGGATGGTCCAGGCCGACCACGTGGAAGGACGAAGGCAGGACGTTGGGCGGACCCGGTTGCGGAAACTGCACGTTTCCGTATGCGCACAAGGCACCGTAGTCCACTTTGTCGCCGGTTTTGAGATTTGGTAGACGCGCGGAGAAGTACTGCGCGCCCGCCCGCACGTCCGTGCGAAAGAGGACGGCCGGGACTTTGGTCGGAGCGCCGCCGTTTACGCGGTAGTGGACCTCCACGCGATAACTTGCGTTCAGAGGGTGCACACCGACCGTGAGGGTGATGCCAGCAGCCTCGTGTCCCGCGCCGGCCACGACGATTCCCTCGGGCGCAGGCGCGTCCGGGGTGCCGTACCAGACGGATTTGCCGGCTAGTTCGAAACGCACGAGTCCTCGTTTTTGCAACGATCGGCAGGCGGCGGGCGCTCTCCCTCGATCCGGACGTCGTTCCGGCGATCCGCCGTCACGGCCCTCCGTAGCGCATGAGGAACGCGCCGCGCGCCAGTCAGGCCGACAGGAACTGCAACTGAACGACCGCCGTGATGTCCTTCAATCGAAGCGCGAAGCGCTCGACGACACGGAATCGGTAGTTGCCGTCCACGTCTTTCTGCTCGAAGCGAACGATGACATCCTCCTCATGGCTCATCTTCCCGCGAACGAGATCCATCGTGTTTCCACCGAGCGACACGACGATGCCCGTGTAGAGAATCTGCGGGACGACGGCAGCAGCGCCTAATGCGCCCGCTGGCCCAACGATGGTCACCAACGGAGCTGATGTGTAGCCCGAGCCGCCAACGGTGATCGCAATGCCAGTGATGGCCCCGCCAGACACTATTGCTGTTGCCAAAGCTTGGGTGCCTCCTGCAGGCGGAGCGGCAATGGTCACGGTAGTGCCCGCAGTGGTGTACCCGGTTCCCGGAGCCGTGACTTTCACCGCCGTAATCGAGGTGGTGGTCCCCAACCCCCCGTTCAAACCGCCGCCGGCAGTCCCCGCAATCGTTTTGAAAGGAGGCAGGGTTCCGGTCCCGTAGAATCCGGCATTCATGAGATGGCGAATCGGCTCGGCAGGCGTGATGAGCGTCGTGGGTAATGGCGAGTGTGCATCGGCGAATGGGGCCGTCTGCAGGACCAGCGCATACGGGCCGTACTGCCCTTTGCCTTGAAGGTTCGAGAACGCCTGCGCGACCGCTGCGACCGTTTTCTCTTGGTACAGACCACTCTGCGCTCCGCTTGGCTGTGCCGGAGAGACCGTGACGATTTGATCGGCCGAAAGTGCGAGCGCCGGATTCGCCAACGTGCTCGTCGGGAGTAGAAGGTTGAGGAGGCCCAGATCAAGCGTTGGCTGGTTCACCCGGAAGTTGACCGGGCTAGAGGCCCCGCTCATGAGCTGGCTTTGGAAGAAGTTCTGTCCTTGGAAGATGATGCTGTCCTCAACTTGAGCGAGGATGTTGGCGGCGCGTGTCGCGAGGGTGGTGCCGGTGCTGGCGTGCCCAGGAGGATGGTGCTGGTGTTGGTGGTGATGCCCATGCCCATGCTCCGGAAGCTTTTGCTGTTGAGGATGATGCGGGTCGTGGACGGCCGCCATCTCCTCCTCCACCTGGGCAGGTGTGAGGGAGAACTCGACCCAGTATTCATTGATCCGCGTCGTCGCGGTTTCGTCGACGGAAAGAGCGTTGATTGGGGTCTTGTCCTCGCTCGACGTCGGACTCACGATGTCGGCCGGAACCGTGGTCGCTTTCGCGGGTACGTGGATCGTAGGGAGGAACTTCGCGGCGACGCGAGCCCGCGTGATCTCTTCCCTTACGGCCGCGTCGATACGGCTCCACACCTCGCGAGACCAGTCGATCTTGTCTCGACCGTGGTGCGATGCCGCGTGCGCGCGACCGCCCGCTCCCGCCGACGCAGCGTGACCCTGGGTTCCATGACCAACGTCCGAGGGAGTGGGGTGATGTTGCCCAATGGCGCCCGATCCGATGGTTCCGTGACCGGCATCATCGTGAGTCTGTCCGTTATGCGTGCCGTGGTGTCCTTGATCGCCGGGATGATCGTCGGGGTGATGACCGTGGTGCTGCGGCGGCGTCATATTGCTCATCTTGTCTCCTTGTCTCGGCTACATTGATCGAATGCTGACGGCACACCGCGATTGCGCGCCTTCTCCCCGCGCTTCATCTCAGAGATTCCTGAACACCACGCCGCCCGCGAGATTGTACGTCGCAGCCCCGTTTCCGATCGACTGTGGGATCCTCTGGCCAGGACCCCAGCAAGCGATCGTCATCGGCAGTAGGAGCATCCCCTCAGTCGAGGCTAACGCGTAGGTCGTGAACGCAAACTCGTCCCGCTCGAGCACTTCGTTCGCCACGGGGGCCCGCTCGATTCGGTGGCCTGAGGAGCCGGCGCCCCGTGGCGGCTCGGACAAGGTGGTTCTCTGTTCAGCACCGGACGCCTCTGTCTCTTTGGCGTGCGACCGGTTCTCGAGTCGCGCAATCGCAATCGCCATCCCGTGGAATTTGGATCCGGGCCCGAATTGGAACGCAATCGGCACCCCCTTGGTGTCGACGCGGAACCGCAAGACCCCGGAGCCAATGCCCGGGTGATACGTCCCTCCTCGCTGACGCGAATCATCGAAATGGGCCGCGGGGCTCGAGTCATGAACGGCGACGTCCCATGCTTCGGCAGCCGTGTTGAATTCGGGCGACCTCGCAACGACCAAGACGTGTCCGGTATCATGTCGTGGACGGATGTCCGAAGTACGCCAGGAAATAAGATCGCCGCGCTTGGCTTCCTCGAGGCGCTCAATGCGCTTCCAGCCCGGGGCCTGGGGACCTTGAAAAAAGTCGAAAAATTCGAACGCTCGTGGGTAGCGTTCATCGGCACTCTTCGGGATCAACGACAGGTGTTCCGGAGCGACCTTCTGAAGAAGGAGGCCGACGAATGCCGAACAGTCGACATTGTACCTTCCTGCCTTCTCGTCGATGACGGGACTATGCTGATATTGCGTGTGCGGCTCGCCCTTAAGTACGTGTTCCGCCGCTGTGGCTATTCGGTCAGGTCGCTCGCCCCCCATCCGCGGCACCATATGCCTCGCCTCTTCGGCGTCAATACTGAAAATAGTGCTTGTGCGTTTGTGTCACCTCGCGGTCATCGAGCAGTTCACTTAGCAGAGGCTCTTTCGTTCGTGACGGGTCGTGTAATCCCTCACGTGCTCGAAGAAATGACTACGAATCTGGTGCATTCTTCGGCCGCTTACCGCGCCCGTTCGGTGGCCCCAACAAAAACGGTCCCTCCGAGCGCCGGAAAGACGGATCCCTGCTGCGGCTTTGTATAGGACACACGCTCGCCCGGTCGGAAGCCGGGCGGAAGGTTCAATCTGTCCCCGTGCGCGTCATTCTACCCAAGCTGGGACGGTTGCGGTGAGGCTGGAATCATCCGCGAACACGTCGCGCGCGGGCATGGGGCGCGTAAGGTTTCACTCCGGCTTGTCCGTCCCCTAGGTTGCGGGTCCCTTGGTTCGATTCATCAGCCTGTGGTGGCGAAATACTCGTTTCGGGTGAAATTGCTGGGTCTTCTCGTAGGCCGCGGCGACTCGGACCACATCCAGCTTTCGGACGACGAACAGGTCGAACGTCGGACCCCGGACGGCCCAAACGCGGCTTGCGTTGGCCAAATCGGCGGTCGGCCCTGGGCAACACCGGCCCGTACAAGTGCGAACCGACGGCGGATTTACGCATCGTCTGTTCAGGGATCTGACTTGGGGCCAGTCGGGTGCGCTTGGCCCGAGAGAGCGAGGGGTGCGAGCGAACCGCGTCACACGAGGCCTGGTAACCGAGCGTTGCAGCACGGTGAGCTGGTGTCGGAGCAAGGCGATCTCGGCGAGCAGCGTCCAGCGCGGGCGAAGCGCGTCCGCCAGGGCGGCGGGGGGCACCAGGACGGCTTCGAGAACGAGCGCAAAGGTAACGCCGACGCCCTCGACTTCTCGCTGATCGCGCAAGTAGCCATGACGGGTACGTACGCCGAACATGAACGCCGTCTGCGAGCGCTTTCTCGGCTCGCTCCGTCGCGAGTGCCTCGACCACGCTCTCGTGCTCGATAGCCGGCACTTCCAGCGCGTCGTTTCCGAGTACGTCCGCTACCACAACGCCGCGCGCCCTCACCAAGGACTCGACCAGCAAACCCCGGTCCCCGCGAAGCGCCCTGCCGAGGGGAACATCGTCGCCTTCCCAGTGCTCGGCGGCCTCCATCATGAGTACCAAAGGGCCGCATGACGCATGCGTGGAGCCGTCGAATTCTCGCGGCTCCATGAAGTAGCCAGCACGACTAGCTTTTCCTATCCGCCCCTGGGCTCGCCGCGCGTCTCGGCGGCGTCGCTTGGCGCTTGGTCCCCGACCGGAGAGTAGGTGAACCAAGCGGGGTTCGGGGTTCCCGTGCCGGGGCAATCGCCATCGGGGGAGAGGGCGTAGCTCGACGCCGCCAAGGTCTGCTAAACTTCCGCGCCCTAGGGGGATGAAGGCCATTCGCATCGCATGGGCCGCCGTGGTCGCACCGCTTCTCTGCGGCTGCTCGAGCAGCTCGCCGGCTAAGGTTCCTTTCTTCGACGACGTCACGTCCGCGCCCGCCGAGATCCAGTCGGCCGCGGCCGCGGTCGTCCTCGTTCGGATCCCGGGCGCCTCGGCGACGGCGTCGTTCATCTCGCCCGAAGGCCTTCTCCTCACGAACAACCACGTCCTCGGCGTCGGCGTGTGCCCGATCGAGGGCTGCTATGCACAGCTCACCTGGAACTTCCAGCGCGGGGCAGCGGTGCCGAAGCCACTGACCGTGTTTCTCGTTCCAAAAGCCGTCGACATCGGCCTCGACATGGCGGTTCTGCAGGCCTCGATGACCCCGGGCGAACCGTCCATGCCGACACCGAATTACCTGACGATTGACGCGCGCGACCCCGCCACGCTCGAGGGCACGCACGTGAACCTGGTCGGGCATCCGGCGGCGAGCGTGAAGAAGTGGACGTCCGGCGAGGCCGTGTACTCGGACGGTTCCTGGGTTTGGACTACGGCCTTCGACCTGCCCGGAAGTAGCGGCTCGCCGATCCTCGACGACCACGGTCACCTGGTCGGCCTCGTGCATAGGGGACCGCAGGGCGCTGAGCTCGCGACCAACGACGGCTTCAACGGGTTCTCCGTCGGAACGGCGTCGGCTGCGCTCGTTGCGGCCTTCGGCAACCCGCTCCCTGCGTCGATGACTTCGACGGCGCTTTCGGTGACCGACGCCCAGGCCGTCGATCGCCAGCTCGTCTACCTCGCGGCGCAGGATCCCACGGCCATGATCGGTGGCTCCATGAAACCAGTTCTCGAAAGCCTCGGGGCCGCGTGCGACGTGGGGCTGGCCGTGATGGACTACGCGTCGCCGGAGGACCTCTCGACCGGCCTGCAGCCTTGTTTCGACGCCGAGAACTGGATCGATTGCCGTAGCGACAAGACGGCGCCCTACGCCGTCTGCCCCGTGAACATCAGCGCGTGGCAGGCACGCTACCGCGCCGTCTTCGAGTACTGGCGAAGCTTCAACGGGCAGCTCGACCTCGACGAGATGAGCTTCGCCGAGGCCGCCCTCTCGCCCGACATGATGAGCGGGCGTGCTGCGGGCGCGGATCTCCTCACGCAGGCGCTCGAGGAAGCGCATCCCCCGCTCGACTTCCACGTCGCGCAGCACCTCGCGGCCTTCCACATACCGTCTTACGGGGGAGCGGCGGTCGCGGACTTCGTGCGCAACTACGCCCGCGTTCCAGACTACGCGCTCAACGGGGTGGACCTCGCAAGCACGATCCTCTGGCTCGGGAACCTGGGCGCGATGGACCCGTCGGAGGTCAAGTCGTTGCTGTCGTCGCTTCACGACGACTCGTCGATCGACGTCGCTACGAAACTCTTCATCGAGGTCGCCGAGTACTACCGGGGGATCCTGCGGTGAGACGGCGCGCCGCGTGTTTGGCGGTCGGTGCGCTGGCCGCGCCCGCGTGGCTCGGGTTCGCGGTGGCCTGCTCGTCGAACACGGGCGGCCTCGCCACGAGCGGAGAAGCCGTCTCGTGCGATTCTGGGATGTATATCTCCGGCGGACGGTGCGTTGAATTCCCTGCGTTCTCCGACGTCATCACCCCCGCGGATGCCGGCGACAGCACGAGCGACGCGGGGTCCCTCGCGGATGTCGGCCGGGCGACGGGTCGCCAGGCGGACGGCGGAAGCAACGCCGCGGCGCCCTCGATGGCGACGTCTTACCTGGCCAATCCCGCTCACACGAGCGCGATCAACGATCCGACGCTTGTCCCACCTCTCGCGCAAATATGGTCCGTCAGCTACACGGGCTTCTCTGTCCAATACCCGCTCGTGGCCGGGGGGGCCATGTATTTGCTTCTCAAGGCCAATGCGACCGGCACGCCCAGTCAGCTCGTTGCGCTTGACGAGCACTCCGGCGCCACCTTGTGGGGGCCGCTAAACCTCGACGGGCTCTACGTCGCGGGGCACGCGTATGACAGGGGGCGTGTCTTCGCCCTCACCACCGTCACTGGTGAGGTACGGGCATTCGATGCGAAGAGCGGTGCAGTCGTCTGGACCACGACGGTGTCAGGCACGACGGAAGGCGGTGGTCCGCCCACGGCCTACAACGGTGTGCTCTACATCGGCGGATCCGGTATCGTCGTGGCCGTCGACGAGTCCACGGGCGCGCAACTTTGGAGCACTTCGACGGATGTTCCGTCGGGGACGTCTCCCGCGGTCACGGACGACGGAGTCTTCGTGGCGGGTGCCTGCGGTGAGGCTTACGCGCTCGATCGAGCAACGGGCTCGGTGCTCTGGCACCATGCGCCCGGTTGCAGCAGCGGCTTCAGCGGCACGGCCATCGTCTTCGAGAAGCGCGTCTACCTGGTGCAGGGAGGACGGGACGCGACGGTCGTCCTCGACGCGCTCACAGGGAGTGTCCTGGCGTCGACTTCGTTCACCAACTATCCGGCACTCGACCAGGGCCACGCCTTCTTCAACGCGAATCCAGCGCTCGACGACATGGACCTCTCGAGCGGGCAGAATGCCTGGACGTTCCAGGGCGACATGGGCCTGCAGTCGATCCCCTTCGTGGCGGGCGGCACGGTTTACGCCCCTTCGTCGACGGGCAAGATGTTCGGAGTCGACGAGTCGACGGGGGCGCAGACTTGGTCCGCGCAGGCCGATGCGCTCGGAGGTGCTGCGCCGGTGGTGGGAGCGGAAGGAGTGCTCGTCGCGGTGCTGTATAGCAGTCTTGGGGTCGTCGGATACGAGCACGTCGACCTACCGGACGCCTCCGTCGTGCTCGGCGACGGTGCGCCGCCCACGCCCATCGTCCTGGCGTCTGGGGGTGGCGCGGGGAGCCTCGCGCTCGACGGGACGAATGTGTACTGGACGGACGGCGTGAACGGCGAAGTTCGAAAGGTGCCGAAAGACGGCGGCGCCTCGGTGGTCGTAAACGCCGCAGCAGGAACCGAGCCGTGGAGCGTGGCAGTCGACTCCACCCACGCGTACTGGACGGCACCGAACTTCGCCAGCGGAGGGCCTAACTCGGCCGTCATGAGCATCCCGCTGATTGGGGGCACGGCTACGACCCTTGCGGCCGTTGCAGGTCCGATGGTCCTCGTAGCCAACTCGACGAACCTCTACTGGACAAGCTCCGGACCGGCCGCAATCCAGTCGGTTCCCATCGACGGGGGATCGGTATCGACGGTCGTCAACGATCCCAGCGGAGCGACGGCCCTCGCGGTCGACGCCCACAACCTCTACTGGTGCAGTACCGACGGCGTTTACCAAGAGCCGCTCGCAGGCGGTACTGCGCTCAGCATCGGGCCAGCCGCGACCGCCGTCGCGGTGGACGGTACCGACGTGTACTACGTGACAGGCGGCGGTAGCGTCGGGCGGGTGCCCATCGGCGGCGGCGCCCAGACGGTCCTCGCCACCGGTCGCATAGGGACGCTCGCGGCGGTGGCGGTGGACGGTCAGAACGTCTACTGGATCGAGGGCGAGGGCACTATCCAGCAGGGCGCGGTCGCCGCGCTGCCAAAGTCCGGCGGGAGGGTGGCCGTTCTCGCGTCCGGACTCTCGGATCCGTCCGCGATCGTCGTGGATGACAGTGGCATCTACTTCACCAATCCCGCGGCCGGAGGGCTGGTCGAGAAGATTGCGAAGTAACGCGAGTTCGGCCGGGCCTACACTAACGATGGGCGTAGGTCAGAAAATACGACCACACGCGCGCTTCGAGATCCGCTGAGTTGGCGTACCGAATGACATCGACAAGGCTCAGAAGGAGCTCTGACGCCTCTTCGTGATTCGCGGCCGCGGGCAATGACGCCTGGTAGATGACGCGCGCGGTCCGCTTAGCCCATCCGCCGTCGTCATGCGGCGGCGCGGTAGTCGTGGTGAAGTCCGCCGAGGACGGGGATCGCGATGACCGAGCGGGCGAACGGGCCCGGAGCGCGTTCACCGGGAACCGGAATCCGCTGGCCGATCCCCTGGTGAGGCCGCGCCGCGTTGAAGTAGCGCAAGGAGTATTCAGCGAGGACGTGCCGTAGGGGGACCTCTGAAAGGATAGGATGTGATCGAGGCTGTGGTTGTGGTGGCGAAATACTCGTTTCCCGCGCAATCTCGCGTCGGGCTGCGGTGGGAGTAAGGGCCGAAGCAGGCCGCATGAGCGACGCGACGAAGGTGCGGGTCGAGGTCCAGCGAGGAGGGCGCAGGCGGCCTCGGGTCGCCCGGGGCCGCCGTCTGGGGCAAAGCTGGAGCGCACAAGTGCAACCAGACGGAGTCTTTACGCATCGGGTGTTCAGTAACGGCGGCGGCAACAAGCGGTCATCCATCGTAGTCGCTTGAGCGAACGCCCGACCCGGTCGCGCGAAACGTTCCACGATTCCAGCTGCAATCGTCCGCGATCGAGATCTGGAACACTACGAGGTATCGCTCGCCGGGCCAATGTGCGATGCCGGACTCGAGGCGCAGGCTTCAGACTAGGGAGGGCTTGATGGCACCAGGCGGACGCGTCGCGGAAAAGGTCGTTCTCCTCGTCCAGCTGAACGACCTCTACCAGATCGACACAAGCGCCGACTACACCGACGACGCTGCCCTGATTCTGCCCAGGATTAGCACGCTCGTCAGCCGCCTGCGGAACATCTACGGGCACGACCGCGTCCGATTCTGCCTACCAGGAGACTTCCTCGCTCCGTCTTGCCTGAGCAAGGAGTTCAAAGGAAAGCAGATGGTCGACATCCTCAATCGCATGGGCCTCGATTTCGTCAGCTTCGGCAACCATGAATTCGAGCGTGAGATCAGCACGTGCGACCTTGTCGCGCGGATGGATCAATCCCGCTTCAAGTGGCTGAACGTGAACTTCGAATTCTGGGACGATGTGCTGCACGATCGTCTGATAGACAGCGACAAGATGCACCCTGTGGAGTCCATCCGCCTCTCGGAATCACACGACCTTCTGTTATTCGGTGTGCTGAACACGGAATCGCCTGAGCACGTGGGCCGGGTGCATAAAGATCCGAAGGAATTCTTGCTAAGTATCTTCGAAACCGCGCGAAAGGCCCAAGCGGCTGCGGCGAGAGCGACTCCCGCCCGGGATGTTGGGTTCACCTTTGTGGCGATGACGCACCAGAAGCTCAACGACGACCGCAAGTTGGCAAAGGAGTGTCCGGAGCTCGCCCTGATCATGGGCGGTCACGATCACAATGTCCACATCCGCTCGCGAGTGAAGCGCTGCCTCATCGTCAAGGCGGCCTCGAATGCGCGGACCTTGCGGCTCAATTGGGTGGTGGCCGTTCCGCGTTTCCCTGCAGAAGGCACCGCTCCGCCCGATCCCGAGACCGAGCGGGATCGTTTTGCGACGTTTGCGAAGGAGTTGCTTGGGCGTGTCGCCGTGAAACCACTCCGGCAAGCGCTGCTTCGAACGCGCAGGCCTTCGGCGGCGCAGGCGGAAGACCTCTATCAGTTCGTGACCGAGATGGGTTTTGCTGACCAGCGCCATGAAATCGACTATCGCGTAGAGGGCAATGAGCTGATCTTTGTGATCAGCTCAGCGTTGAACACGCGGCATCCGGCCTTCCAGCGGCTGATCCCCTCCAACGCAAAGCTGCACAACCGGATCAGGAGCTGGAACAAGAAGTCCAAACACTCCGAGGCTCCGATCATCATCGCGCCCGTCGAGCTCGTGCTGGAGGACGCGAGAGTACGGCGCTGTTCGACCAACTTTGGAAACCTCACCGCCGACATCATGCGCGGTCATCTTGCGCTGCGTGCCCCATCCCGCCTCGAAGCTGATGTCGGCTTGATCAACAGCGGAAGCTTCCGGATTGATCGGAACATCGAGCGAGACGAGCCGATCTCCCCACGCACGATGTGCGATGTCTTCTATCACCCCAACAAAGTAAACCGCTACACCTTGAAGGGAGAGGCGCTCACCAGGCTACTCGAGCAGAGCTTGGTGATGGACGACAATTACTTCTGCAGGTCGACGACAACTACTTCTGCAGGTCGG
>OCTA010000767.1_pt1 | contig 29481 bp, 34 predicted proteins | sample 1538991 | NCBI WGS metagenome assembly OCTA01 (sample SAMEA3539302, study PRJEB22396) | soil metagenome | biome: tundra; feature: field; material: soil | place: USA | collected 2010-05 | depth 0.15 m | reverse complement strand
GATTTTCTTGGCGTCATTTTGCGCCAGCCCTAAACCGGATGGGAGTTGGATTCTGTCCTCCTTGGCCTGTGAAATGGAATTTCGTATTTCACAGGCCGAGGCCCGTGAAGTCTGCCTTGGCCCGTGAAGTGCAAAGCTACTTCACCGGGCAGCTTTTTGCTTTAGACCACACAGTCCGGCCTCGGCCCGGCGCCCAGCATCCATTCATAAACGGCGCGGGATTGTGCGGGAGGCTGTTTCAGGCCAGCGGATTTATGATTTTCAGGCCGAAATTTTCAGCGGGTTCAAAGTGTCGGACGTTGTTGGTGGCCATGACGTGACTGTGAAACAGGCAGGTCGCCGCGAGCAGGGAATCCTCGCACGTCATTGTTCGGTTAATGCCCTTCAATTCTTTCAACAGGGCCTTCCAGCGGGTCAGCACGTCCAAATCCAGCGCGAGAAAACTTTCAGTGAACCGGTCTTCCGTGTCCGCCATTCTCTGTTCGAGTTCTTTGCGGTGTGATGCTGGGGCGGTGGCAACGCCGTGTCTCATTTCCGCCACGGAAACCAGGCTGATGAAGCTGTCGGCCTCGTTTTTTTCCAGCCAACGTGCCAGCTTGACCGGCAGGGTTTGCTTGTTGAAAGTCGAAACAATATCCGTATCCAGCAGGTAGCTCATTTTGTGGGCAGGGTGTGGCGTTCAACCAGCGGAAAAACGGCGGTTTGATGTCGCAAATGTGCCAGCAGTCCACGCGCGCCGCGCCGGGCTTGTTTGCGCGGCGTCAATAACAGGCTGCCTTTGCCGTCGTTCAATTCGCGGGCGTCACACGGGCCGCCGGTTTCCAGGCCGAAAGCCTTCCGCCATTTCAGCGGAAGCACGGCCTGCCCCCGTCGAGTAACTGTAACTGTCGTTAGCGTTTCCATATAGGTAATCATCGCTTACCTTCTTGCTCGTTTCAAGCTCAAATTGATCGAACATTTTTGGACGGTCCCCTTTCAGCTTTCCCCGGCCCGTGGAATGCGAAGCATATTCCACCGGGCAGCTTTTCAGCTTTTTCCGCTCGGCGCTTGGCGTCTGTCCTCCGCCTTCCGCCCTCTGGCTTCCGTTCTCTCCCAATTTCTACTTTCTACTTTGCCTCAATCACACATCCCGGCTTCGGCCCGGTGCCCAGCATCCATTCATAAACCGCGCCCATTTGGCGGGAAATGGCCAGCCACGCATAACGATCTTCAATCAATTGTCGTCCGCGCCGGCCCATTTCGCGCCGTTCCTCCGCCACGGCGGCGACGAGCTGGCCGTCCTTCAAAACGCACGCGGCGGAATCCGGGTGAAAGGCGTTTAGCCAAGGATCAAACTCATACAATTAGAATCTGAAAATCTGAAACACTAAAATCAAAAACCTTTGAACCACGAAGCGACCAAGGGACAAAGATGAAACACCTAGTCGGCGACACGCCGGATGAAAATGGATGATGGAAAATGTCCTTCGCCAATTTTTACGCCCGCTTGATACTGGGCAGGAACATAACGGGCAAAAAGCTTCAACAAATCTGGTTGTTTCTGATGGTGCAACATGCTCATGGCACACATGATTTTAAAATGAGGATTGAGGGTGAGAAACGCCAGCAACAAGGCGGTTTCGTGGGTAAAAAATAACGCCTGGTTCAAGACATCGCCGGGAAAGTCGTAGGGCAGATAAATGTCATGAAAATGAGCATACACACCTTGGTGCAATCGGGGGCAAAAACTCCAAGACAATCCTCGTGACTTCACCCGCCGGTCCCAGCGTGTGGGATGAATCCACAAAAAACAAATCACCGTCTGCCAGTTCCGTCACGCGTTGGGGATCCATGTCCTGCAACTTCTGCATTACCAGTTCAATGTCCTTTTTGGCGGCGGCCCGGCGCAAATAATCAGTAGGATAAGGCTCCACGCAAATGATTCGCGGACGGTATGCGGCTTCGGCGGCCGCACGCAGGCATATCGCCGTGGAAACCCCGCAGCCGATCTGGAATATTTGCCGGGGCCGGTGCTTGAGCATGAAACTATGCAGCACGTCCGCCTCTACCGGTCCGTAACCCTCCTCGCCGTTGTCCCGGCAGGCCAGCTGGTGGACATCCTGCTGTTTCAACTGGGATTGCACTTCCGGCGGGACCATTGCCTGCAGCCAGGCCAGCTGGTCTGTCACCGATGCTCCCAGCACACCCGTCAACGAACAGGGCTTCTTCCATGAATCGGTGCCGCGCAAAATGCGCAGGTCTGGAATCTCCGAATAGAAATGCCGGGGTAAAATATCAAAGCCCAGCCGCTGTCCCTGAGCAAATACGGTATGCAGTTGCGACTTGAAAAATTGTTTGAATTTACGCTTGAGAGATTTACCGTTGATCTTGGTCATAATCCTGGTTTTGCCATGTTCAAATTGTTGTTTCCCTTTTCCCGTCCGGAGCCTCCAGCTTTTTTTCCAGCAAACGTAACGCAAGCATTATTTCCGCAAACGTCCGCTGGAAGACATAAAACCAGCCCGGCCAGCCGTCCAGAATCAATCCTTTGACCAGCAGCGTGTAAAAGAACACCAAAAATGGCGCGACAACCATTTTGCGCCGCAACTTGTCCGGCCAGGTCAATCCACCGTCTGTCGTCCAATTTCAGCTTTCCAAATTTCATATTTCAGCATTTCAGTTTTCAGCTTTTCAGCTTTTGTCTAGACGACATGCCCGGGTTTCTCGCCTTTTCCAGTCAGCCAAAGATAGGTGGCGTCAATCTTGCGGATCACGGATTCCAGTGAAAATTCCTCGCTTGCCCAGTGACGCCCGCGCCCGCCCATGTCCCGCAATTGTCCCGGTGAAGTATTCAACGCCCCCCGGAGCGCTTCCCGCAACGGTTCCAAATCGGGCGGCACAATCCAGCCACAACCGATTCGCTGGATGTCGGACCAAGGCGTGGCGTCGGTGGTAATGACTGGAGTGCCATGCGCCAGTGCTTCGGCGATGGCGCGTCCGGGAAAACCGGCCACATGTTTGTGACGCACGCCAAGCCGTTCCTCGGCCACGGCAGCGACGAGCTTGCCGTCCCGCAGCACGCATGCTGCGGAATCAGGGTGAAAGGCATTTAATCCAAGAATGAGGTTCATAACGGCAAATATAGAAATTTAGAATGCGGAGAAGTGGAAATACTAAACCAGAAGTCCGAGTTCGCGGGTATCGGATCAATTTACTCTTCAGGCTGTTTGCGGGTAGGCTGGCTTTCGATCAGGTCCGGCAGCCGTGCGCTGAAAATGCGCAGTGCGGCGTCAGCAGATTCCGGTCCCGTAATGGCAACTTCAAAGTTGATTTGACCGTAGTTTCGGCTGCCGGCCAGGGCCGCGCGCAGTCGGGCCAAATGCGTGCTTCGGAGGCTGGCCTGACCGCCGTCCTCCATGTCTTCCGTTTGTGCAAAAAAGACGTATAGTTCGCGCCTTTCAGTCGCAAACACAAAACGGTCAAAGATAAGGTTGAAGTCGGGACGCACTCGCAGGGAAACGGAATCAAGCTGCGATTCCATTTTCATGCCAGATGCCGTCAGGCAAATGGCCGGGTTATGGGATTTAGACAAGGCCACCTTGGCGCGGCCATAAAAGGAGCCCGCCGGCAGCCAGCGCAGGAAAAACGCCTGCCAAGAAACGCCCGCATCGTCCGTCCAACTCGCGGAAGTGCTTTGATCGCATTGCAACATCGCCCGCGCCGTCTGCGGAATGTCTTTGGTCCGCAGCGTCGGATTTGTCCCTGGCCAGCGCGCAACCCAGGAAAAAGCGTGTCCGCCCCGATCCTCGTGGCTGCGGAACCACGCCTCAGTGGAAATTTGCACCAGTATGGACCAGATAAGCAACCCGACGCACAAGGTGATGGGCGAAATGGATGATGGATGATGGACGATGGATAATGATGAAGTGGTTGATGGATGTGGCGGCGCGCACGGAGTGACGCGCCCTACCCTTCCCTTCGCCAGCCAGACTGCCACTCCCCAAAGACAGAAGAAACAGCCGAGCAGGAGTGCCACGCCGGTTGGATCATGCCATTTTTCCATGGCCGGCAAACCCGCCCGCGCCGCTACCGAAACCAGCACCAGCGTCCGCATGAAATTGAAGAGCAGCGCCAGCGCCGGCCCCGCCGCCAACAGCCACCATCGCCGGCACCATCGCAGCCGGTAAAATTCTCCAAAGAACAGTGCGATCATCAGCGTGGCCTGAAATGACCGGATGCCGCTGCACGCCTCGTCAATCCCCACCATGCCCGCGCTGATCTCAATGACATTCCCATGCAGCAACGCCGGCGCGCCGGCGAAGCTCAACACTTCCACCACTGCGGCGGCATTAAAACGCGTGAGCGTCTGGATGACCGCCTCTTCCACTGGCGTGGGCCAGGGCACTGCCACGAGGAAGAAGCATACGGGAAAACCGAAATGCGCCGCCCGGCAGCGGCCCTGCGTCAGATAAACCGACAGCAACGTCAGCGCCACCGCTGCGGACGCCAGACCATAGCTGGCCAGCCGCCAGACCGGATTCGCCTCCTGTAGAACGCGCATGAACCAATAGACTAGGGCGAAGGCGACCAGCAAGACGACGGGACGACGAGACGACTTCGCCTCCCTTTCCGCCCCGACCGGGGAGAGGCCGATGCTACCCTCGCCCAGCGGATGGGAGAGGGGCTGGGGGTGAGGGCTTTGAGTGAGGTGTCGAGCTGTTCCGTCCGTAGTCCGTAGTCGGTCGTCCGTAGCCCCCAGTTCGAGGTCAGTGGTCAGTGGTCGGTGGTCAGTAGTCCTTTTCCAAGCCAGATAAAGGCACAGAAACGGCACCGCCCATCCGTATTGATATTCCGCATACAGCGACCATTGCGCGCCCAGCAGATACACCACCGGTGCCCAAATGGCCGCCAGCAAGACCAGCCATGACCACACGATTGCAGAGACTGGTTTCATTTCAACTACATCCTTCATTACAACACTGAAACACTGGATTATTCCGGCTTTGGTTTTACTGGACGTCCCGCAAATGCATACAGAACCGCGTGCAGGACGACGCGGCCAAACCATGATTCGTATCCAAACCAGGTAATAAACCGGCTGCTAAAGCCAGAGAAAGCGATCCAATCCCTTAAGCCACGTTTCAACCGGAAGGTATGGGTGCGTGCCTCTGCGGGCGCAAGATTGAAGGCAATCTCGCTGAGATTCTTGGGCAACTGGCCTTGTGCTGCGGCCTGGCGAAGATGGGGAACATGTCGCCAGTCAATCCCCATCAATTCTGATACATAACGGTCAAACGACCCCGCATCAGGGGCAGCGATGATATAATCCATCCGTATAGGTGTGCCGTCCATTGGCCCATGTTGATCAAGAAAAAAAGTGCCGTCAGCCAGCACGGCCGGCTTGAGTGCGCCATTGATCGCAACAATCGCGTCGTTAAAGACATAGTGACGCCGAAGCCGCATAGTGTCAGGAATGCAACCCCATTGATTTTTGTATGCCAGACTGACGTGCGTCATCGCATGAATTTTCGGCACCGGCATGGTTATAAACAGATCCGTTTCATGTAGCAGCAGCTTGGGTAACGGCAGACTGTGCTTTCGCCATCCAGAACGGAACGTGATGTATTCTTTTTCGAGATCGCAGAGATTAATGACGGTTACGCCGAATTCCTCGGCCAAATCGAATAAGCCGTGCCCTGCAAATGCTTCTTTTGCTGTCCACGCGCCATAACCGCCATCGGTTTCGACAATGGTAATGTGTTTGCTGTAATCCCGAAGGATTTTGACAGTGGCTCGGATCACGTCAGGGGACGTTGTAACTCCGGGCTTATAATAGGGGTAGGTTAGATTCGGTTTGAGAGCGATCCTTGTATCGGATTTTATCCCGCCTAGAATGCCGGCCTCCGTTAAACAGTTTCTTACCACAGCTTCCAAATCATCCACTCTTTTGTGAATTGAAATATACTTTTTGATCATAATCTGATTTTGATTTGCTTGGCTAATTTTAAGATAACTAAATCCGGCCTTGAACCCCAACCATACGGACTAGACATGCTGTCTGCAAAAAGTTGAATGCACATTTCGAATCAAATTCAGTCACCACTCACAAAATCGGGCTTGGGTTTGTCGCCTAAAACCCATTGGTAGGCTTGCTCCATCTTTTTGGCAGCCTGTTGCCAACTGAACTCAGTGGCAACCAATTCCCGGGCTTTAATCCCCATGAATCGTAGTGTTTCATGATCTAAAGCCGTGGCGGCGGCAAGACCTTGAGCGATTTGATCCACGGTCGGGGCCACCCACCAACCGCATCCCCGTTCGCGAAGAATGGACCAAGGTGTCCCTGTGGTTGTAATCACCGGGAGCGAATGGGACATGGCCTCCACAATCGCCATGCCGAAATTTTCAGTATAGCTGGGTTGGATAAAGAGATCGGCGTTTTTGTAAGCTTCGCGCAGAGCGTCGCTTTGCAGAGGGCCGATGAACTCGAAATCAGCTTCGATTTTGGCCTGCTGGACCAGTGACTCCACTTCTGCGCGGTGACCAGCCTCGTCGGGGCCGATGATCTTTAGCTTCCAGCAGGGCGGCCGAACTTTGGCCCAGGCTTCAACCAACATCGGAAGTCCCTTTACAGGACAGATTCGTCCAACAAAGAGTGCTAGCCGCTTAAGAGAATGTCCTAGCGGCTTTGTGTATGTTTCCGGGAGCGATACCCCATAAGGAACCAAGGCCATGGCTGACTTCAGTCCCAATATTTTGAATTGCCTGGTTTCGCGTGCCGAGGCGCCGTGCAGCAGCACAGCCCGATCAAGCGTTCGTTTTTGATATATGTGCCAGGCAATTTTCTTCTTAAGCCAGTTATGGGACAAGGCCCACGGATCGAGCATCCCATGAGGGCTGACTATGCAAGGAACTCCCCGCCAACTCCATGCAAACAACCTGCTGGCCAATCTGGGGGACCATATTCCGTGCAAATGAACACAGTCCGGCAAGCTGGGAGGCTCCTGCTCCGAGGACCGGCTAACCTGCAAACCGTCTGCCCTCAAATGAGCCACCAACTCCCGAGTTACTGCCTCGATGCCGCCGGCACGCTGGGGAGCAGCCAGCTCTTCGAAATGGATGTTCATGAATGCAAACGCTGAAACGCTGAAAACTGAAATCAGGCACCGCCTTTGCGGAGTTTGGAGACGATAGTAGTAAAGATGGCAAGCAACTCATCGGTTTCGCGCAAGAGATTATCCAATGGTTCGCCGGTGATGCCACAATCGTCGCGCAACAATTCCAGCCACAGTTGGGATTCATCCGATTCTTGAAGCAATCCGTCAAGTTTGGATCAAAACTCAGAATCGGAACGCGCCCTCGAAGCTTCCCGGGAATGTGCTGCCACCGACGTTCCTGAGCGCAGCAATTGTTTCCCCAAAACCCGAACTTCTTCTCGTTCTTTCGGCAACTTGACGTAAAGCCGGATAATCGCCGACGCGTAACTCTTTGTTCGTTGCCTCAATTCCTCGCTTAATCTCATATTTCAGATTGTCAGTTTGTCAGCGTTTCAGTTTGTGGCTTCTCCATTTCAGCGTCTCAGTGTGTCAGCGTTTCAGCTTTTGATTTTGGCCACTTCGCGATACACATCGGCGTATTGGCCAACCAATGGGCGTCATGTTCGTGCCAGCACCTCATTGCAGGCTTGATAAACGTCTTGCACTTGTATGTTGGTCAAACACTGAAGCTGTTGGTCGCACACCGCCAGATGGCAACCCGAACAAGGCACGTCAAATCGCAACACCTTATGCCCCTTGCCATAAGGCTCCCAGACGCCGGGCCAGTTTCTAGCCGAAAAGATGGCTACACAAGGTCTGCCAACGGCCGCCGCCAGATGCATGGCCCCGGTGTCATTTCCCAGATAAAACTGTGCCCCTTCCATCAAGGCTGCGGATTCGCGAACGTTCAATTCTCCCGCCGCACACAGACCAGTGCCCCATTGGGACAATAATTCATCTCCTGTTTTCCGATCCTCCCGCCCCCCAATGATAACTGGGAAAAGTCCGTGCTTCTCAATGAGCAAACGCCCCACTTCAGCATATCTTTCCAACGGCCATAATTGTGTGGAGGTCTTGCCTCCTACACAAATGGCCACCCAGCCATTTGGCCCCGGTTGCGCACCTCCCTTTTGTTGCCACCAATGATTTGCACTTGCCCGTTCGGCATCCGTGATTCGCAAATCCATGCATCCTGCTCCTGGCGTGGGCACCCGCAAACCGTCGAACCGTAATCTTTCCAGCAGCGCATCAGCTTCCTTTTTCAGAGGAACCAAACTTCCATGCGGTGCTTTCGGTTTTTGATTTTCAGAAAAGCCTTGGGTGGCCAGCAAATGCCGGATGCCGCATAGCCTGAAAAAAAAACGGTCGCGAAGCCGCTGCCGCTTTGTCCGCGCACTCGGCACCAGATAAACAAGGGTATTGAATCCTTGTTTCCGCAGCCGGATGATTTGCCGGCGGGCGGCAAAAAAATTCCTCACCGATGCTCCGCCGGGGTATTTCTCAAAACCATCCACCAACCCCTGCGAGGGCAGCACGGTTTCCGGAGGCAGATGAGTGCTTCTGGCCGGGAGTTCGCTCAACACGACAATGTGGGCATCGGGAAACTGCCGACGCAACACCCATAAACTTGGCAGCGCGGCCACAGTATCACCAATCTGCCCAATGCGGAAAACGAGAATATTTTTTTTAAATGGCTTCATCCCCAAATTCACTTCTTTACTTTTGAACTTTAAGCTCTTTGTTTTCAAAACAATGAACGCCATCGTTTATCTGCTTTTCAGCAAAAATCTCACAAAAACCCAATGAGCAAATCCTTTCCATCAATTTTGCGCGGTCGCCATCATGAATTTCAATGATCAGAATTTTTGTCCGCAGCAGAGATTGGCAGGTATCCGAATGAAGAATTTCATATTCCGCGCCTTCGACATCAATTTTGCAGACATCAATAATAGTATTCTTGTCTGTTCCGAAATACGAACCTGCCAGTTCATCAAATGTAATGAGCGGAACTTCCACCAGGCTTTTTTCAGCATCTAAATGTTTCAAATAAATGGAATCAGAAGTTCCGCCTTGATTCTTCATGATGGAAACGCTGCCGTTCCGGCCTGCTACTGCTGCATTCACCGCAGTTCCAGTTCCCGGGCAATTATAATTAAGATTAAATTGCAGCCGGATATAGGTATTGGGATTCATCTCCACGCAAACACATTTTGAAAAACTGAATCCCGCCGCCAGCAACGAAAGTGAAAATCCGCCGCCATTGGCGCCCAAATCCAGCACCTTGAGCGGACATTGCTGGGGAAAATGGGAAAACCATTTTGAATACATGTCCGAAACAAGACACATGCGTGTTCCATTTTGATCGTCCCCTCTTAAGTCCACCAGTGCAGTAATGCCATTTTTTCTATAAACTATTAGGGAAGCGCTGATTAAATCACCGCTCAGGAAATCCGACCCGGTTTCGACCATCGAAATCACCTTCCCTTGAAATCAAAATCGTTCCTGCGCCATCCTAGCAATCTGAAGTTTGGGCAAGATTTCCAACTCCGATTAAATCAGCGCTTCCTTAGATGTTCCTTGCGGAAAAACAGCCTTTGAAGCACGGGAACCGGCCAATTGTCGAATTTCAAATTATCACGCAACGCTCGAATTTTTTCAAAAAGCTTCATGAATAATTGGTGGAGCTGAATTTATTAAGAATGGGCTAACAAAAACTTACAACAGCCGCTGCAGCAGGTTTCTGATTTGCTCCCGATAACGTTCCGGCGTGAATTGCCGGGCAAACTGTTGTGCGATTTGTCCGTCGCGCGCCAGAGACTCACGGTCGTTGGGAAACTGCTGGCGCAACACCCACAAACTCGGCAACGCGGCCAGTGTATCCCCAATCTGGCCGAAGCGAAACACCAGCAGACCTGTTGGCCAGTCAAACTTATTGTCCCACCATGCTGAAGCGTGTGAAAACAACTCGTTCAATGGTTATCAAAATGGACCGTTGCTCGGAATTGGTTTTGAAAACCTCGCCGCTGACTTAATTCCGAAAGCATTTCGCACAGCGACTGGCTAGATTTACTTTAATCGGGTTTATTAACATGGATATTAGGCACAAGGGAATTTGCTCCTGCCAAATCGCGACGGTTCCGGCGAAACCTACCGGTCTTTCGGAAGGCAGGCGTGTCCCGCACCGCGAATACCGTGAGAATTGCCACCAAAACTATGAAATTGACATCGGCACCTACGCGATACCAGGGCACGCCATGGGCGTTGGCAAAATATACTGCAGCCCCCGACAACGCACCGAGCAGAACCCATCGTTTTGAACCATCGGCGGAATTGTCGCCGATTAATGTATGGCCTGACTTGACCAGAATACTTAGCGACCACCAAAGCATGACAATGGTAAAAGGAATGCCAACTTGAGATGCGAACATGGCCCAGCCTCCGTCACCTATGCTATGGGCCTCCCCTTGGGCGAGTTCAGCCAGGTAGCCGCTTGGTGCTGCTCCGGTTCCGAATATGGGGTGACTAAGCGCAGAGGCCCAACTTGCTGCCCAGATTTTAAAAAAACTAACGGAATATTCGGCCGTATTTTTTTCACTGAACGAATTATTTCCGAACAGAATCGGCATGGCTGCCAGGGTGACAGCCATCAAAACCACGCCGCCCAGGACCTTTCTTCTTATACAGATGGAAATTACGCCCAAACCCAAGAGGAAAGAAACAATGGTTGCGTGTGACAAAGTTAAAAAGGCGCAGGCAAGATTCCCCGCGAGACATGGCAACCACAAAATGGGAACTTTGCCGGTTTCCGCAAATCGGGCGATTATAATCATGGTGGCCGAAATCAAATAAATAGCCAAACCACTTGGAGACACTTCCCATATCGGGTTCATGCGGGTAAAATCGTTACCTCCTAAATTCCGTATAAGAGTTTCCTGTTCATCAGAGAACTCAATCGGGATATGAATTAAATTGAAATGATTCGCCAATTGAATCACGGCCACGACCCCGGCCGTAAAAACGATGGTTCCTAACAAGCCTTCCGCATCGGCCACGCCATTTTCAGATAAAGACAACACTGCGACAAGGACTGGGAAGAACAAAAAGAACCCAACCAACGCGCGCAACCCCAATATTCCAATAAGGGGAGATCCACTGTGAATGAATTGGATGAGCTGGACAACGACACACCAGAAAATAAATAGCCAGGCGACAGTGGAGTGTGCCCTCGTCCTACTCTTTCCAGAAAATTTCACAAAAAAGACTGCCAAAATTACGTATGACATCAAATCGCGCAGGCCACGAATTAGTATGCTGTCGCCGGCCACCTGGCGGATGAGAGAATTGTAGGGGCTGAAAACAATTAAAACCGCAATCGCTGCCGGAATGCTCACGAAGGCGATTAGGACTACGGATAGTATTGCAATCCCCACCCAGATTTGCCAAGGGCCAGCATCGAAATACGTCCCGGCCGCACAAATGCAGACCAACGCAAAGGCCGCCAGAAAAGGCAGGTATAGCCGCATCGGCGAAACCGAAGCTTGGCTTTTTACAGGTTGAGTTTGTGGATTGAATTGAACTGGCATAAGCAAATCAAAGATTCCCTAGAACCTGCCGCATAAGAAATAGACCCTATAATCAGTCAGCCTGGACGGTGCCACCGCACGGTTGTCGGTGGCCAGAGTTGAAGGCTGCTTTTTCATCCTGTCCAATTTTTGATACATCAAAGTATTCGGCTCTAAATCACACTTTAGGTTCTCGCGCCAGCCACCACTTCCTCAATGGCGTGAGCGCCCGATGCGTCAGCGTGGCGAGTGCCTCCCAATCATAGCTCGCTTAGGCTTCAACACCCTACTTCTTTGCAGCCTTTTTTTGGGCAATTACAAGCATGTTTTGTGATAAAATGTGATGAGTTAATCCAGTTTCCACCGTTAATAAAAGCCGCGGGGCGGCGGTCAATAATTTCCACAAAACATTTCTAACAAAGCTTCTTGCACCATGTATGATTGGCTTGTCCTCAAAGCACTTGACATGGTGAAAGCCACATGCACTCAATGCCTGATCAATAGACCGGGCGGTAAAGCAGTTTTCATGGGTTAAATCGCCATAACGTATTCTCATCCCAAACAAACCTTCGGCATTAGGAACATGGATAATAACAGTCCCACCGGTTCGTAATGCTTCAGAAACTTGATCCAGCAAACCAAGCAACTCTCCCTTTTCTAAATGTTCAAGAATGTCCATCAAAAATATAACGTCAAAAGCTTTTGTGTGCTCGCTTAGAAAACTGCCTATGTCATGACAAGTGGCGCTGTAAATTCCGAGGTCATGTGCCAGCGCAATTTGTTCAGGAGATATGTCTACTCCATTAACGTTTTGGAAACCAGATTGCTGCAGGCAATAAATCAATGCTCCATGCCCGCACGCCAGATCAACGATTGAAATGTCCTTCCTTTTGGGAAGATGCGTTTTAATGAGGTTTTGGTAATAAGGAAAATGTTTGGGCGCCAGGTGAGTCTCTTGTTTGAAGCTACTCGCTGCTTGCCCAGTTGAAATGTAGCCATCATACAAACGTTGTTTCCAGGTATTCATTTTTTTGGTGATTTCTTTCAAGTTTCTGATGGAGAAGCCCAAAACTGCAACAAAATCCCCATCATGACTCCACTCGCTCAGATTATTCAGACGTCCCCTCTACCCCGGCCAGCGCACGCCGGCAGCCGCTGAAATGGAACATGATACCGGATCGGATGTGTGCCCCCCGAACGTGATGTCAAATCTTGCTGCAACCCACTATCAACTTTAACACATTTATCGAATGCGTTCTTTTTCATGAAAATCAATTATGGCCCGCGCAGTAGAGCCGTGGTTGTAGGCGGAATTGCGGCAACGATCACAACTAGATTGAAGGATACGAAGGCGTTCAGCATCGTTGGCCAGATAAAATTTAATTTTTCCTGGTAAATCGTCTTGTGCATTAAATACCCCAACCTCTTTGCCTGGAGCGAAATAATTCGCTAATTCCGCCGTATCTTCATGGAGCATAAAGCCTCCAGCCGCGGGTATCTGCCAGGTGCGTGCGGTGACAAGGTCGCCGCTTCGAGTGCCGCCCCCAGCCTCACTCAGCAGTCCAAGATTGATTTTTGAGGCTCCATAAATTATCGCCAACTCGTCACCATAGGCGCCTCGCCCCTGCCAACTGTGGCGAATCTTCTCTTCTGCCTTTTTCCAGCCAGGCCCCCAGATCCGGACAGTCAGGTTGGGATTGTCACAGATAATTGACGCCAACAAAATTTCCTTCTTGGGTGACCAGCAACCGACGAAGGATACATCACACCCATATTGTCGCCTCATCGAATCGCTAATTGCAATCGGACGGTGAACTTCGGGATCAAAACCGTGCGAGACCAACCGCATTTGCTTTATCTGGCTGCATAGTGCCTTATCCTCCAAGTGATAAGATTTGGTCGTAAACAAACAATCGTAAAGCGGCAGGCACCCTTGAATCTCCGAGCCGTGATCATGGAAGCTGACATCCGGATAAAAGCAGTAGATAGGCGTGCCCTGCTTCCGAAAACGCTCTAGCGTGGCGGCCTGAAGCAGCATGCCCTTGAACACGAGCACGAAATCAATGGCCTGATTGCCGGCATGAACCCCCACTGCTTGATTGTAATTTTGGACAAAGAAAGGGCGCGCCAGCCGCCGCAGGACGCGCAGAGGAAAGGTGGACCATTGAATCGGAAGGAAGTCTTCATAGGTGACTTCGATCAGAGCATTTCCAGACTGTCGCAGCGCCACCGCCAGCGCTCGCGCATCGGATCCCCACCAATCCGCACCGAGGAAGAGGATTAGCTTGTTGCCGGTGTTTGATTTCATGCTTTTACTTTCTGCCCCACGCTAGTATTTGGGCGAGGACCGGCGAAAACTGTTGTTCGTAATTGAATTTCCGAAGGTGCGCCGACCGAGCGTTCTCCGACATCTTTCGATGAAGCAGGGGATCATTTAAAATGGCCGTAATGGCGGCACCAATAGCCGACGGCGAAATTGGATCAACTAAAAGGCCACAGCCCGGTTCTTCGATAATATCCGTCATCCCTGACCCTACATTCGCAACTTGTGGCAAGCCGATGCTCACCAGCATGAATGCGTTCGACCGTATGTTCTCCTGCTATGTGAACTCAAGGGACCCCGGAGTGAACCGTATCCACTACCGCAACACGAAGCCCGGCCTCTGCCAACAGGCCCACTTGGTGCAGGCTTGGTGGATACAGTTCAAGCGGCGCTCGAATAATTGCAAGGACATCTAGCATCTGTTTCTTCCACACTCCAATTTTCACTAAGCCGCCTTGCGACCAACCTTTGGCAAGGTCGGCTAAGGTCTCGGCAACAGCCTCAATTTTTTCGGAAAAGTCCAACACTAAGAACCCGCTGGTCGTCGTATTTGATCTCTTCCGACCTGAGTTTTTTCCAAACTCCGGCATGAGAGATTAAACCGAAAGCCTCCTGAGGGTTTAATAGGCATCTGTAATTGGCTTGCCACTCGTTTGAGAATAAGAGGAATGCACCAGGACGAAGAGATCTTGCAAAGCTTTCCAACACATGCACCGCCTCCTTTTTTGACAAATAATAAAGAACATCCGAACAAAGAATAAGGTCAAAAAAGCCTATAGGCAAACCTTTCCGGACGTCAGCTCTAATAAATTGGACATTTCTCAAACCCAGACAGTTTTGCTTTGACCTTTGAATGGCAAGCTCGGAAATGTCACAAGCAACGACCTGTTTCGCCCGTAGGGCTAGTATCCGGGTAAAATGCCCTTCAGCGCAGCCCACTTCCAAAACTGCTCCAATGCTTGCTTGCGGCAACATCTCGGCCAACATATCGAAGCGCAAGCGGGTAAATTCGCCTTGTTCATACCTCCAAGCATCTCGGGCGGTTCCGGAATACAATTTTTCAAAGTGCTTTCGACTGTATCCCTTTCCAAAAAACCAACTGGCGCGTCTAAGCAAGTTCATGGTGAATTGGAAAGAAATTGGGTGTAAAAGCAAAATGAAAAGTGTTGGTCATTTGTCTGATGCAAAGTATCGTTTGCAGCTCTCTGCAACGCATACCTTTCTGCACAAAGAATTAAATGCATGGTTGGAAGTGAATTGTTTTCGGCAATCCCGGTGTGTTCCTGTCAAGCGGAAGCTTACTAGTCATGAAACCAAAATCATTAAGGAACCCGTGAAATCCAATTTCTGACCTGATCAAGAATTGGTTTGAATTGTTGTTCGTAATTATATTCATAAAGGTGGGCCTGTCGGGCTTGCTGGGCCATTTGCAGTCCTCGCTCCTCTTGTGAGAAAATCATTTTCACCGCCTCGCCAATTTCGGAGGGAGAATTGGGATCAACAACATAGCCCCAGTGACCATGAAGTTTTACCCCGATGCCTTCCTTGACACTTGAAATTTGCGGAATGCCTACGGCGAGATATTCCATTAGTTTATTGGAAGCCGCATACCGCTCATTTTCTCCTATTTCCTCATATAACGAAATGCCGATCTTGGCGCCACAGGTGAAGTTCATGACTTCGCTACTTGTAACGGCCGGCAAAACGACAACGCGCCGCGCAACCCCAACCTCGGTGGCAAGGTCGGTAAATCTGGCAATAGCTGAAGCTGAACCTGGCCCTAACAATACAAAGCAACTCTCGGCGGGCCATGTAGGCATGGAGCGTATGACATTATGCAAACCGCGGTTTTCTCCGATGAGGCCCTGATAAAGCACCGCTTTGGTGGCGTCCACATTTCGCGATTCTAGGGCTACTGCCAAACGGTTTTTAGGGAGGTTATCTAGCCGTCGAGGACAATTAATAACAATGCGGGGTGAAATTGCCAGTTGAGCGGCCTTGGAAAATATGCGTGCCCGGTTGGGTTCAGGAAACACTGTCAGGTCGGCGTGACGGGCGTTTTCCATGGCGAACTTGACATCTCGTAACCCACCACGAGAAAGATCAGGCCTTACTTCAGGCAACTCGTGAAAATGGATCAAGGTTTTACGCCCGCTTGGCCACTTTTCCCGAACTCCTAAAAAGAAAAATCCGGAACCGTCGAAAGCTATCACCACCTCAGGATTCAAACTTTTTAAGGCATGAGACACAGTTTTGGAAAAGGTCCTGTAATTGACCCAACGCGCCAAAATGCCTTGTTTTGGGTCGCGCAAGCTGTCCCAGCTAGGTATCGAAATGCGCCTAATGGATGCATTTAATACATTAGGGCAGGCCTCAAACCGTTTGTAATGATTATCCACCAAAGCAACCCGAAAACCATTTTCATCAAGGATGTTCGCTTGTTGAATGGTCGGCGGAAAATCTTCCACAGCCCCGCGCAAAATCATCAGGACATCAATATTTGAAGTTCGTTTCATCATACCGGATTGTGATCAAAAAGAAGAAGTTGAGCGCAGAAGATATTCAACGATTCTGCAGGCAGCTTTTCCATCGCCATAAGGGTTGGCACCTGATATTGAGCATGGCCTAGGTGATTTTAAAACCTGCGACGCTTCATAGACAATTGTTTTGCGATTAGTTCCCACTAATTTTACCACCCCAGCCTCGATTCCTTCGGGACGCTCCGTTGTCTCACGCATGACCAGCACGGGAACTCCAAAACTCGGGGCTTCCTCCTGGATTCCTCCCGAGTCAGTCAGGATCAAGCAGGCCCGCTTCATCAAATGAACGATCGTCAAGTAATCCACTGGTTCGATGAGGTGGATGTTATTTACTGCTGAAAGGATTGATTCAACCGGGCGCCGCACATTCGGATTTAAATGAACGGGATAAACAAAATGCTTATCAGTAAATCTTTCGGCCAATTCACGCAAAGCTAGGCATATCTCCTCGAAGGGTGCCCCAAAACTCTCGCGGCGATGAGCCGTTATCAGCACGATTTCTGCGTCGGCAGAGAGAAATGCAAGCGGACTAGAAGACCAATCAAAGGCTCGTCCGGCAACATCCAACAATGAATCGACCACAGTATTGCCGCTAACCAGAATGTTTTCTGGACTTACACCCTCTATTAGGAGGGCTTGCCGCGAACGTTCCGTGGGTGCAAAAAACGCGTCTGCTACCAAATCCGCCACACGACGGTTTATCTCTTCCGGAAACGGATGGTGTTTGTCTCCAGTGCGCAATCCAGCTTCAATGTGTCCAAAGCGAACTCGGTTGTAAAAGGAGACTAAACTCGCAGCAAAAACTGTGGTGGTGTCGCCTTGGGCGAGAACCCAGTCAGGCTTGAACTGGCTGACGATGGGATCCAGGCTAGAAAACAGGGCCGAAGTGAGACCAGATAGCGTCTGGTTCGGCTTCATGATATTTAAGTCGTAATTCGGTTTGATCTGGAACAAATTAAGCACTTGGTCCAACATTTCTCGCTGCTGCCCCGTGACGCAAACTGCTGAAATAACTTCGCCACGGTATCTTGAAAGTTCTTTCACGACAGGAGCCATCTTGATTGCTTCCGGCCTCGTGCCAATTATGGATAAAATTTTCATAAGTATTGATTCAATAGGGTGGATGAAACCTCCGGCGCATTCTACGCCGTATCTCCAATAAAGATTCAGCTCGCTCGTAACCAAAAGCATCCACAAGCTTAGAGTATATTCGCCCCGGCGGTCGGTATCCCGGTGAAACTCTGGACAACAAGCTAATGCATTCACGAAACCGAAGTTTATCGAGGCCAAAGAAAATCTTGGCAAGCCTCAATAGAGAGGCTGCAATGGCTAATCGGCGTGTTTCGGTCCAGCCTGATCTCGCATCAAGCGTGGTGGTTGCACTACGGTATATTGTTAAAGCCGCTTGACTCCATACGACCAAACTCTTTCGGGAAAGCCTTGTGCCAGCATGCTGATAATAGCGCCCAATATCTAGTGGAAAATGTGTAAAGGTGAACTTTTCTAATGCTAGTGCTAGAACAAATGCCAGATCGTCAGTAGGCCCTAATGAGACATCGCGAGGCCAGCCTCCAATTTTATCCACAACTTGTCGGGGTAACAAATAACAGAAAGTTGGGCACCATTTACTGCCCAAAAGTGCCGTCACGGGATCATCAATCGGTGCCAATGAATGGAGCTTACTATGTTCAACACCATCTTTAGGCGCGTCACAAGCCTCACGCCAGTCGCCAAAGCAGATATCTGCCCCAGATGATTCCAAATGTTTTACTTGTAAACTGTTTACTCCAGGCAACAACCAGTCGTCCGAATCTAGAAAGCGAATATATTTTCCATGTGCTTCATCCAAGCCTCGATTTCTTGCAGCGCTTGATCCTGAATTAATTTGAGAAATTAGTTTTACCCTCGCCCCGAATGGTTTTGTGACGGAAGCAATGTTATCAGTTGAACCATCGTCAACGACAATTACTTCCAAATCGAAGCCATCCTCAACTAGCGCGGACTTGATTGCACGTGAGAGCAACGCAGCCCGGTTAAAGACTGGGATAATTACGGAAACGTCCGGAGATTTCACGAAGGAATAATATTCTCAGGCATCACGGCTAGCAAACCTATGTATCAAACAGGTCATCATATCAGTCAAAGTTAGATTTGACCGGCGATACATAGTCACTGCGAATCGAGGTTGTCTCTGCCGCAACGCGAGTTGGAGTAGACGCCAAGCGTAGAAAGACTTTTCATTTTGAACGACTCGCTTTTTTTCCCCTTTCTTTAAGGGGCAGTTAGTCGATTCCAATGCATCCATTGTCAATTGGTATCTAGCAGCGAGTGTATCTAGCTGTAAGGATTCAGTGTTCGCCTCGTTGATGCTTGACTGATTGCCCATTACATCCGATTGTGTGGCGTGAACGCGATACCATGTCAAGCCACGCACAATCTTGACTAGCGGAAAGTGAGCGGCGAATTTTAGCCACATTTCGGAATCTCCGATAAATCTCTTTCCGCTAAAGCCACCAAGGCTGAAAAAATTCTTTGTGCGGATGATAGCATCCGTCGGACCAGGCGATAGCAAACCGTTACGTAACACAAAATGTTCGTGGTAAGCGGCCTCGGGAGAAAGGCAAACGGGATATAGGCCACGTTGTGAATCTTTAGCACACAACCCCAAAGCGGCTTCAGGAAACCTCTCCATGGAATTCACCATGACTTCAAGCCCATGCGGGTAAATCATATCGTCGGAATCCACATATTTTAAGTATTTGCCACCGGCTAGTTCCGCAGCACGATTACGGTTGAGATAATCACCAAGGTTTTTTGCATTCTCGTGGACAACAACGCGCGGGTCTGCCGTGTAACGACGGCCAATTTCCACAGTCCGATCGTTTGAGCCATCATCCACAATGATGAGTTCAAAGTCTTCAAAGGTTGAAGCAAGAACACTCTCGATAGCTTCGCCAATGTATTTCTCGCGGTTAAAGGCCGTCATTAAAACACTGACTAGAGGTGCTGACATATTTGAATCTATTTCGCTCCCTCTGCTTTGATATGGTTCATTTTGTTTATTCGTAATTTGCAGGTTGAGGCGGCTGACCACACAGATGTTGATGAGCGCGGTTGAGTGCTTCAGCCCCGCGCATCCAAAGAACCACGACAAACCATCCGTTCGCAAGCCATTCAGCCGAATCTAAACTTAAATTATATACCAACCATTTAAATTTTCCCCGCCACGAAACTTTTTTATTTCGAATCAGATGGTAGGCGGCAACAACAAAAGAGCGAAGCGGCGATTGGCCGAGGCGTTGATAGGAAAAAGCACGATAAGTGAAATACTGAGTAGTGAAAGTTCTGCGAAAACGGAAGCCAAAACCTTCGTTGTGGTAATGGTAAACCCGCGCGCGTGGTTCATAGACCAGCGCCCAACTCCGCGCCAAGGCATCTTTTGCCCAAAGCTGGTCCTCACTAAAGCTCACGCTCTGGAACGGCTGTTCCAAAAGTGCAGAACGCCGATACATAGCAGTCACGTCGTCCCACCCACATAGTGCCAACTGTTCCGAGGGTGGCAACCGCATGAAATCTACACTGTTCGAAAACAAGATTTTTTTCGGAACAGGCTGGCTGTAAGAATGGAACCATTGCAGCGGATTCTTGTCCGGCACATGCTCAACAATTTGCTGGCCGCAAACTCCCGCAACTTGCGCGTCGGAAAAATGCTGGAGCATTCGTTGAATCCACCGGCTATTAACCGGGACTGCATCTTGGACGGTCATCACTACAAATTCTCCTTTCGCCAGCCTCACTCCCAAATTGCGAGTTTCGCCGTGATTGAATTCCTGCGCTGGAATTAAATGAATCCTGACCGGAAACTTGGACATGATTTCAACACTGCCATCCGTAGATCCAGAATCAATCACAATCACCTCTAAACCACCCTCTACCGATTGGGATAGTATTGTCTTAAGACATGATGCAAGCGTCACCGCTCCGTTCTTAACCGGAATGATCACCGATACCAACGGGTGTTTGCTGAACTCAATCACGGTTTCGGGCTGGACCATGGTAAATACATAATAGTGGAATCAATTAACTCACTTATCAAAGCAAGTTTCCTGAATCAGAGCTACTGCTTCGTTGGCCCGGATTTCCCAAGTATTGGCTTTCAAGAACTGCTCCCGCCGTTTGTTCCAGTCTGCCACCTGCTCCTCGGATTGGTCCAGTAGCTTGAGAATCGCCTGCTCAAATTCATCCACCCCTTCGCAAATCTCTAACAACCCTGCAAAATCAGGCTGCAAGCTAGCATGATACGGTGTGGAAACGACGGGCAACGCGGCCGCAAGATATTCAAAAATTTTCATACTGTCGCCGTCTAGCCAAGAAGCATGACTTACGTTGTAAAGGGAAAGGCCGACATCACATGCACGAAGAAAGTTTGGAATTTGATTTTCAGCACGCGGACCAAGAAATATTACATTTTTTATTCCCTGGAAATCATTCAATGAATTGATTTTATAAGATTCTCCAACAATCAAAAAATTCCAGTCGAGTCTTTTCTGAGCCAACTTTGCCAACAATTTATAGTCAACCCAGCTAGAAAGCGTGCCCACATATGCAATGCGTGGATATGGGATCGCCTCCACTGCAGCTTCAGCCTTTGATAATCGTTGGAATCGAGTTGGGTCAACACCGTTGCGCAACAGTGCGTGCTGCCGAAAACCGCGTTTTTCAAACCATCGGGTCATGCTACGAGCGCCGGAAATTATAAGACTACAACGCCGACCGCAATCATCTAACAGTGATTCTGTTTCCCGCCGGGCTTGTGGCTCCAAGTTGATGTCATCGATAATATTGTGGTCCGCATCAAATATTAACGGGCCTTTCAGTCCGATTTGGCGAGCCAGTTGGTAGCCAGCAGGCCAGTAACACCATTGCACAGTATTTGTTCTATTTGAACCACTTAAAGCACGGCGAATTAGCCACCGTGCCAAAAAGCGATTGAGACTCGCAATTGCAGGAATCCAACTTTGTCCGGGAATGAAGGCAAATACAGGCACGTCAACCACCTTATCATTACGCGATAATCCCAAGAGCATTCGCCACCACGAAGTTTCTCGGAAAGCGTTTTCTCTTGTGGTAGGTGTTACGATGACTAATTTTCTCACCTCCGAGTGCCCAGAAAAAGCTCTCAACAAACATGTATTGCGCCGACGGAATCCTTTAATCTGTAGCGCCTTCCAAGAGGCATCTGCTCCAAAAAAGATAATTTGCATAAACTATTTAAGTAATCCCGTTAAGTTTGGACCAAAGTTTACGCCGCACCCTAAAACCCAAAATACGCCTTAAAGTCGGTGATAGCCGATAGCGGTCATGCCAGTTATTCATTGTCTCACCGAGAACATCGCGATAAAGGCAAAATAGAGTAGAACGGTCGTTCTTGCCCGGGCCTAGGACGGAACAGGCTGCTGTATAACCGGCTTCTTGCGTGAGGCGAACCACGTTACCATTGAATGACCCACCCGGATACGCAAAAAACTGCACTTGGATACCCAAAGCCTGTTCTAAATCATTTTTGCAACCAGCAATTTCTTCCCTGGCCTGATCCGGGGCTAACTTCGTAAGATCAGGATGGGTTCGGGTATGGCCACCGATAGTCATGCCTGCGGTCAACAATTCCCACAATTGGGCCACGCTCATTTTCTTTGAGCGCCCTTCACCTTTGTAGATATGGTCCGTGGTGCAAAAAAAGGTCGCCGGAATCGCGAGCTGCTTCAAAATCGGCAGCGCATAAGTGAGATTATCCACCCAACCGTCATCGAAGGTCACGACGGCTGTCTTTGCATGTTCCACGCCGCGCTTTTGGATTTCTTCCACGAGGCTGGGGAGGGAAACGAACCGGTAACCGCGCCGCCGCAATTCCACGAGTTGCCGTCCAAACCCTTCCGGCGAATGGGTGTATTGCCATCCCTCCATCGGAGCAGAATCTTTTGGCACCATCTCTGCCGGCGCAACATGGTGATACATTAGGATCATATAATACACCTTTATGGAAATCCGAGTCATTAAGTCAGATCCATAGAATTGCGGCTTGCAGCCAATTGAAGGCGCTTTTCCTTTCGACATCCATGCCACCTGCGAATCGTTTCTCGAAGTGGAGTCTCAACATATGCGGTCATGCAAGCCGCCAAGACAAACATAGCTGTGGAAACCGTTAAAGTCGCGGCAATTGGATTTAGGCCGAGTGCATATAGTTTCAGAAGCAAAACATAGCCGATGTTTTGATGAAGCAGATACAAGCTATACGATATGGTGCCCAGAAACACGAAGACTTTTGTTTTCAAAAGTAAGTTAACAAAAGGAACCTCAAATATTATGCAGTAAAATAAAGCAAAGAAAACAGAGGTGATTAAAGCCGACTCAAATCCTCGAATATAGCACTCAACGACCAAGGCAGCTAAAATGATTAAGTTAGTGAAGGCTTTGATGCCATTCTTTCTCAACTTAAAGAACATAATGCCCGCAAAAAAAAGGTTGCCATATTCTAGCAAAAACAATTCCTGGAGCAAACCTGGAATTTTAAGAACACCCGAGTTGTCAAGTATCCTGGTTAAGACCATCACGCAAAGCCAGATAACAGCAATGCCTTGAATTTTGTTGAGTGACCGAAGCAAAAATATAACTAGCATTATTGCGTAAAACGACATCTCGATGGATAATGTCCAATAAACACCATCAACGTGATCAACATTAAACCAATGCTGGAACATCGTCATGTTAATGAGGACAACCCTACGCCCCACTTCACGACCTGGCAGCGAGCATATCGAAATGACCAAGTATGTCAGAAGCACTGAAGCCCAATAAGCAGGGTAGAGGCGAGCAAATCTCGAGACGATGAAATCTTTATAATCTGACACACGTTCCAGTGTCATAAAGATTACAAAGCCGCTTACCATGAAGAAAAGCCTCACCCCATAAAAGCCAAAGGTTACTTCAAACGGCAGAGCCGTTGGGTGGCCATAGGCTTCGCCAAACTTGGCTGTGTAATGATAGCCCATTACCATCAGAGCCGCGAATCCTCGGAGAGCATCTAGTTGAACTAACCGGTCCATCCCAATTTTAGATTGCCTCGGCTCTGCTACGTTTAATCTATCATGCACAACAGCATCCACTCTCTCACATTGTTTTGAGCCTTCAACCACCACTATTACGGGTTGCGGTGTCTGAAGTGGTGAAACGATGTTTTTATATTTTAAACGCGTTTTCAAACCAAAGTATCCCCTTGCCAACCTTCCAGCGGGACGGACTCCGGAGGCGCGATGTGGTGATACATCAGGATCATGGCGACTCTCAATCTGGCTGACTTGACAGGGTCGAAGTTTTGCTTTCGATTTTAGACTCCAGATAGAGAACCCCATTCTCCCTAGTGTAAGCACCCCAAGCACCTGGCAGCACCCGGTCCGAGACGGAAAACTGCCACACATTGGGAAGATGGTAGAGAACCGGTTGTTCCGGCGGCCCTTTCACTTGCAAGTCAATCCGGTATTTATCCGGGACCAATGCGTTGTGGGTGACCGCAACGCAGATATCCAAATCGCCGTCCAAGGTGAAGCTGCCCGGACCCATTTCCCGGGAACTGATCTGCGCCACCTTGGTTTCCAAGCTGTTGTATATCGAAAGTTGTAGTCTCACCGCTTCGTGTTTTCGGTCGCTTTTCAAACGCAACTGTAGTTCAAACGGTTTGGCAAAAGCCACGTCACCGATCTGACCGGGGTCTTTTCCATTAACGCGAAAAGCGGCGAGTTCGATTCCGTTCTGGCGAATCTCGCTCCTTGCAGTTGTCGGAGCTTGGTTGCGGGCAAAGTAGGATGATACGATTTGTTCGGCAGGGCCGTCGGCGCAGACCGTTCCATTTTCTAGCAATAAACCACGATGACACAACGTCAGCACAACCCCCATGTTGTGCGAGACAAACAGGACCGTCCGTCCGGTCGCGGCAAACTTGCGCATCTGCGCGATGCATTTTTCCTGATAGCCGGCATCCCCCACCGCCAGCACCTCGTCCACAATCAGGATTTCCGGTTCCAAATGCGCGGCCACAGCAAAGGCCAGCCGCACATACATGCCGCTGCTATAGCGTTTCACCGGCGTGTCCAGAAACTTCTCCACCTCGGCAAACGCCACAATCTCATCAAACTTCTTGCGTATCTCCGCCCGGCTCATGCCCAGAATCGCGCCGTTCAGAAAAACATTTTCGCGTCCAGTCAGTTCCGGATGGAACCCGGTGCCCACTTCCAGCAAGCTCGCCACGCGGCCTTTCAAATGCACGCGTCCAGTCGTGGGTTCGGTAATCCGGCTCAACACTTTCAGCAGCGTGCTTTTCCCGGCGCCGTTCCGGCCAATAATACCCACAACCTCCCCGCGTTTGACCTCAAAGGAAACGTCCTTCAAAGCCCAGAAATCCTCCTCTGATTTCTGAATTCCGATTCCCAGTTTCCGATTTTTGAAAAGGCCTTTAACATTATTGGCAATCACGTCGCGCAACGTGGTGTAACGCTGGTTCCCGGCCTGATGCTTGATGCGATACCTTTTACCAAGGTGTTCAACCGATATAATGGAATCACTCATTCAGCAATGCAGGAAGGGTCAGTATTTAAGCCGGTAATAACCATATTTGATGATTTCATTTTGAAAATTGATCACCCCCGCCTCGTTTTGCCACCAGTTGGTGCTGGCGAAATCCGGATTAACTACCGGCTCCACTTCAATCCTCACTCCGTCAAATTTGAGCATTTTATGGAATAGCCAACGAACCCGCCGGGAATGAAATTCATCGGTAGGAATAACGAGGGACCGGGCATCACTTTGTTTCAGCCAATCGCGAACAGCAACGCATTCCTCATACGTGTTGGAAACGGAGTGTCCGACGCAAACCAAGGCGGACTCTGGCACCCCTTCTTTCAACAGGAGTTGGCGGGTCAATACCGTCTCCGGCTTTACCAGTTCTTCACGAGCCGCCATGCTGGTTTTGACGTCGGTATAAACGACTATGGAAGCCATGCCAGCTTTGTATAAGCGCGCGGCTTCAATCGGTCGCTGTGGCAGTCCACCCCCAAGCACGACGACTGCATCGGCTTTGTCAATTCGACTGTTGACAACCCACCAACGAGATGCCGCAGAAAGAATTGGAACGTGGAAGACATACCCAACTAATCCTAACACGCATAAGCTAACAAGAAAGCCGGCAAACCCTGCGATCAGCCGTCGCCATTTCAAGTGTCGGAAGAATCGCGATGATTGCTGCAATGAAGCTGTGGGTGGTAGTGATAGGTGACTTGAGTTCAAAGATGGACAATTAAGAGTTGATTTTCAAATGAGTATGATAGGTATCTATCTTGGCGACCGGAGATACCACGATATGGTTTCCGTTAGGCCCGACTTCAATGAGTGAGTTGGTGCATAGCCCAGAAGCTCCCTGGCCTTGGAGATATCAGCCTGTGAATGCTGGACATCGCCGGCTCGGGGCGCCTGATATTGTGGCTGGGCAGAGGCCGCGTGCGCACATCTCTCCGCCAACCCTGACCGCATGATAGCAAACAATTCATTTAGGGAGGTGCGCGCGTTCACGGCCACATTGTAAACCTGGTTGACGGCGCTCGGTTTTGTGGTGGTGGCAGCCAGAATATTTGCCTGAACGACATTCCTGACGTAGCAAAAATCGCGGCTCGTCGTGCCATCGCCGTTGATGTGAACTGGACGGTTCTCGATCAAGGCAGTTATCCAGAGAGGAATCACGGCCGCGTAGGGGCCGTGTGGGTCTTGGCGCGGCCCGAAAACATTGAAATAGCGGAGACCTATAAATTCCATTCCATAAGTGCGCGCGAAGACCTGGGCATAGATTTCATCGATTAACTTGGTGGCGGCATAGGGAGAGAGAGCATTCCCGATCCGCTCCTCCTTTTTGGGGAGTTCAGCGGAGTCCCCATAAACGGAACTGCTCGATGCGTAAACAATCCGTCGAACACCGCATTCACGTGATGCCTCCACAATTTTGAGGAAGCCTGAGACATTTGCTTCGTGGCTTGCGAGTGGATTTTGGATGGATCGAGGCACTGAGCCGAGGCCGGCCTGATGCAGCACAAAACTCACATCTTTGCAGGCTCGCCGGCAGTCTTCCAAGCGGGTCACGTCGCCCTTCATGAAAGTGAACCGTGCAAACTGCCCTGGGGAGACTTTATTTTTGACATCCGACAAATTTTGCGAGCGGCCAGTGGCGAAATTGTCCAGTCCAATCACCGTCTGATTCAGTGAAAGCAATTGCTCAAGTAAATGAGATCCAATGAAACCGGCCACGCCGGTAACCAGCCAGATGCGAGGGCGGAGAAGCAAGTCATTCTTCGTTAATTCGTAAGGATTCATTTCAATGGGTAATGGTTAAGGGAAAAGGCCTGGGTTCAGTCGGACAAAAGCCGTGTAAAGACTTGCCATGGCTGCCGGTTCGTCAGGCTGGTTCCCATTTCAGCGCTTAAGCGTTTCGGTTCTTTCCTCCATCCACACTATTTCTGTTTTTCGAATCTTAAATGACATCTGCGAACGTCCGTTCCATTTTTCGGAAATAGCAGACGCCGCTCGCGCAAAGGGCCAAGGTAAGCAGCCCAGAAGCAAGCAGCGCGGGGATGTCCAGCGGTGATTGGCCGCGCAACAGGCACCAGCGGAAACCGTCAATGACGCCCACCATGGGGTTGAGCGAGTAGAGCAGCCGTGCCGGGATATCAACATCATGCCAATGCCAGACTGCCGGCACGACATTGCTGCTGAAACCCACCGGCGAAACGTAAAGGCCGAATTGCACAATGAAGGGCACGATGTAACGGAAGTCGCGGTATTCCACGTTGAGCGCGCATAGCCACAAGCCAATGCCGAACGACGCTCCGAATGCCAATGTCATAAAAGCCGGGAGCAGAAATACTCTCCAGTCAGGGGCATACTGATACCAGATCATCAGCAGCGCCATCAGTCCCAACGTGATCAGAAAATCCACGAAACTGGTAATGACAGACCCGGCGGGCACGATGAGGCGAGGAAAGTAAATCTTCGAGATTAGGTTGGCGTTGCTGATGAGACTATTGCTGGATTCGGTCAAGGCGGTGGCAAAGAACTGCCACGGCAACATGGCGGCCATCACGAGCAACGAGTAAGGAACGGCAGCCGGTGCCGGCAGCTTGGCAATTTTGCTGAATACAATGGTGAATACCACCATGGTCAGGAAAGGGCGGATGACGGCCCACGCCACGCCAATGACCGTCTGCTTGTAGCGGACGGTGACATCGCGCCAGGCGAGAATGATAAACAACTCGCGGTAGCGCCACAGGTCGCGCCAGTAATTTTTCTCGGCGCGTCCGGGTTCAAGAATCAAATCCATACGTTAAGTTAAAAAGCTGAAAAGCTGTAAACAGTCATCAGAAATCCGTAGTTGAATGCCACCTTTGGCCAGCCGGTAGCCCAGCGGCGAGGCTTCAACGCGCTGGTAAAACGCGTGGAGAACCCCCGGCGAAAAGCGGTAAATTAAAGTTTTCAAAAAGGAAAAAGCGCGCGGCGGGGAGTGGCAAAATCAAAAATGGGGAAAGCAGAAAGCGGGTTCTGAAATACTGACACGCTGAAATGCTGAAATCAATATGCCAAATTAGAAATCTGGAAAACAGAAAGCAGAAATCGCCTAATCAAAAACTGAAATGCTGACATCCTGAAATGCTGAAAACTGAAATCAAATCTCAATGTCGGCGTTATCCGTTCTTTACTGAAGGTTTCGACGTTATCAGCGGATTCTCCGCCACGCCCGCTGCCCACGGCTTGCCCAGCAACGTCCCATCCAGTGTGGCGAGCTTCAATCCGTGCCGCTTCGCCAGGGTCACGAGGTGCGCATCGGTGGTATCCTGGGAAACTGTTTCTGGTGAGTTGGTGCCATCCACATCGTCCACGAGAAATTGATGTCCGGGACGGGCGTGCAGTTTTTCCAATGTCTCCTGGGCTTCGTCCCAAGTCGCCCGATAGGCGATACTCAAGCTGATCCGGACGAACCCGAGTTCAGTGATTGGAGTGGTGTAAAATTTGTCCAAGGAGGCAATCCAAGCTCTAGCGTCAGGATGATTCGGATGGGACGTCCATCGCGACGCCAAGATCAAATTGACATCCAGCAGCCAGCTCATGGCCAGTCTTCTTCAGCCTGTGAAATAATTCTTGCATCTGGATTTGAGATAGCGTTTACCGTATGTTGATTTCAAATACTTTTCCCGCCGAAAGGCATCTTTTTCGTTCAAGCACGCCTCGTAGTAGATCAATTCAAGTGGTCGCCGGTCTTTGGTGGAGGGAACTTCACCGGCGTTATGCAGGGCCATCCGGTCGCGCAGATCACGAGTGCATCCGGTGTAGAGTTGCCGGTCCGAAATCGAACGAAGCACATAAACGTAAATCATCTTCCTATTTCACAGGCCAAGCATTCGCTTGACGTTTTCCGCAGTCATGGGCGGCGCGCCGGGCGGAGCCTCCAGCAACAAGTCATCGCTTTGCCGGACAAGGCGGACTTTTCCAGGTTGCGTATTGGCCAAACGGGATCGCGCAGCCAGAAAGCGGATCAATTCCACTTTTTGTTCCGGCGGCAGCGCCTCGGCGGCGGCTTCAATCTCAAGCAGTGTGCTCATGGCCAAACTCTACCACCAAACAATTCGCGCGGCAAATCTCAAAACCGCAATGCTGAAAATCTAAAACACTAAAACGCTGAAAATATCAGACCCTTGTTCGGAAATCAGAAGTCAGGAGTTTTCAAAACTCCGGGCCTTGGCCTGTGAAATAAATGCCAGTCAGGCTGTTGTAATTCGGATGGGTCCAATTCCACAGGCCGGGCGTCTTGGCGTCTTTGCTCCTTGGCGTCTTGGCGTTGAAACCCGGTTTTCGCGATGGCAAAAAATGTTGCGTCTTTGACAATGCAGTGGTAGCGCCATTTTCGCCTTCTGCTATAAATCGGGCGTAGTTTGAACAATCCAAAATCTAAAAAA
>OCTA010000766.1_pt1 | contig 29495 bp, 11 predicted proteins | sample 1538991 | NCBI WGS metagenome assembly OCTA01 (sample SAMEA3539302, study PRJEB22396) | soil metagenome | biome: tundra; feature: field; material: soil | place: USA | collected 2010-05 | depth 0.15 m | reverse complement strand
GGAACTCGGACGGTGTGGGCGTGATTGGCGGCCATGCGAATGCTCTGCTCGATCCACTGAGTGGCGTACGTCGAAAACCGGGTGCCTTTACGGTAGTCGTACTTCTTGGCTGCGATCTGGAGTCCTTCATTGCCGGCGGAGATCAATTCCTCCATGTTGAGGTGCGTGTGCTGCCAGCGTTTGGCAACGGACACCGCGAGCCTGAGGTTGGCCTCGACCAACTTAATTTCTGCCCGGGTAGCTTCTTCCCCTCCTCCTTCCCGTATCGCCTTGCTTAGCTGGATTTCTTCTTCCGCTGTCAATAATGCAAACCGCCCTATGTCGTTCAAATAATTGTCCAGGTACGACGTACTCATACGACTCCGATTCAAAACAAAGCCCCACCCCTGAAAAGTTGCGGTGGAGGGTTATTTCAGGCACCAAACGCGGACAAGCAAGGGCGAACCCACCCCGATTTTGTCGAACCGATTTCCGTCACCCGTCGACCTTGCTCTCGCTTATCCTCGGTTCCAACCGACGCCTCCGGTTTAGTGCTTTTCTCCCGGTAGACAGGGATAAGAAATCTGACGAGCTTCGGTTTTCCGGAGTTGCCCTCCGGGATGCGCAGGAAACGTTCAGCGTACTGGCCAGTCCACTCCAGGTTGTCCAGTTCGATCGGCGCTCCGTTTGTGGCAAGGACGGTGTTGCCAGCGTGTTGGGCGGCTTGGTCGCGGATTTGACTCACATAATCCCGGTCGGCGTCGGCCCCTTTGCTGATCCCTTCTTGATTTCGATTGTTGTCTGCATTCAAGACAGTCGAGACAGTTGTGTCCCGCTTCAAGACACCGACGGTCGGGCTGTTGCTTTGTCCGAATGAAGGAATTGCTCCGAGGAGCAACTGCACACTGAGGGTCACGGCAAAAATCATTCCGGTCTTCATGGTTTTTTTGTCAGCCACGTTCGTCTTTTCATTATAGCGCGGCGAGGGTGTGTTTAACCTCGTCTCGCTTAATATTTTTGCACGTGTGGAAAAGCAAAATTCAGGCCCAAAACAGGACAGCAAATCCAAAAGTTGAGCATTCTCGGCTTTGGGCCGCACGTCCCTTTCATTGGCCTCTCCGCTTCTCCGATCGCGACCTGTTCTCGCGCCTTGCCCGCTTGCAAGTGGCCTGAACCCCATGTCAGATGTGGCTTTAAGCGGGTGATCTGGCCCAGGTGGAAACGTTTCCATTCGATGTGCCAGGTGGGCTTCAGGACACGCCTTGAGGGCCTAAAATGAATTATGGCGACAGCGACCAGGAATAAAGCGAGGCAACCCGCTGGGCTCAACATGTATTTGGAAGAGGCCAGGCAGCTCCTGCGGCGGGAGCTGCCGGAGGCGGCCAAACTGATTCTGGAGAAGCTGGAGCGCCGGTGGGATTTCCTGCGGACGCGTCAGATTTTCGATTCATTTCTTGCCGACTACAAGCTGCGTGCGCTGGGGGCTTCCGAGATCTGCGCGGTGAGAAAGCTTATGGTCGAAATATTCCCCCAAGGACAGGTGAATCTTGTCCCGAACAGGCAGGACGGGCTGCTGAGCGTCTCAGTGGAATTGCCCGAGGGCGACTTGGAAGGCGATTTCAAAGTGGATCCGAACGATACTGATGACAAGCCGCAGAAGGTGCAGTATCTCCCGTTCCCGGTATGTCTTTCGGGAGATCCCGGCCTGGTGTGGCTGATGGGCCGTGCGTCGACCTTGAGCGAGTCCGAGGCGCGGATCGCGCTGAATGCCTCGGAGGCGGATTTCTGGGCCTCAAAGAAGGGATTGGCCCTGCTCAAAGCCCATGTGCCCCGCACGCTGGCCGAGTTCATTGAGCGAGTGCCAGCCATGCAACTCAAAGCCAGAGGTCTGAAGCGCCATTACCCGGATCCGGGAGTTCTCAAGGCTGTCGACGGAAATGGCACGCTTGAGACTCCAGCGCCGGGTCCTGAAACACCGGTGGCATCGCTGTGATTTACACCGCCGGTCCGGGTATAATGGGGCATGAAATTCTCTGGCACGCAAGCTCAGCTGTTCCAGGCGATACAGGACGGCGGCGAACGTTTTCAGTGCATCGGCCGGATGGGCATCCCCAAAGTTGCCATTCTGGCCGCAGGCGTGGCCGCCGCTGGTGCCGGAGTGGCTCTCTCAAGCAAGGTCGTGGAACAGAAGCAGAAGAAAGAGATCAAGCAACTGGTGAAGCGGGAGGTCCGAAAGGCTGTCAGAGCTCGCCCTCACAGAGGAATCTCGTTCGACCTGTTCGGTTAAGGCAAGTCCTGGGCCGCCACTGCGGCTGCACCGATCCGCTGACTCGCGCGATATGCTTGGTCGGACGGCTCGTCTGCTACTCGATGTGTTCTGCGCGCTCGCCCGGAATCAATAGTTAATCATTAAGCAACATCGTGAAATCATTCACCCTTCGCCCCTTCCTCAGTGGGGACCTTCTCCGCTCGCAGTGGGGCAAAGGATATAAAGCGCCGTGTTCCATACAGACAGCAAGGTTCTCGCCGCCGCGGTCGCCATCGCTCCATCTCTGCTCGTCAATTGAACAACCGATGCTGAGGCGGCGCAGGGATTTTTTCCACCCTCAGCATGTGCTCCAGGAAATCCCCCAACTGGCTCACTAACTGGCGGAAAATCCGGGTTTGCACCCCCTGCCCCAGGATTTCAACGGCCGTCGAGTAGGAGTGGCTGGTAAACCCTTTCTTCGGCGCGAACCCCATCAGACGTTCGATTTCGGGGATTCGAAGCAGGCGAACCCCGCCTTCACATTCGACAAATGGCCCGGCGTTTATCTTCCAGTAGCTGCGCAGAATCGTTGGCACCTTCGGGCTCTGATGATTGATCACGCTGAAACCGAAATGGTTGCCCGCTGCTCGGTGTCGCGCCATGTGCCTTTCCCTTCCAATAATGCGGTTCTGGATCCGCCCGGCCTCCTCACGGTCACGTATGGGGTCGGGTGCGTCCAGGTAATCCCCTGCGGTCCCCAGAAATGGAGTCATGGGGATGGCTGGATAAAAGCGCGAGAACAACGTGGCCACCATGACCCCGCGTTTGCGGTCTTGTGGCTCCGCCCATTCATCCCACGGATTGACTTGGAAGTAATGGACGTGATAGCCGAGCCGCTCGAGATGCGCCATCAACACGCGGCCGGCGATCACGCTCTCCCCAAAGAAGGTCGGCACGTTTTCGACCATCACGGCCAAGGGCATCTGTGCGGCGACATGGTGGGCGAATGACAGGAAGAGATCTCCTGTGTCGCCGGTTTCGTTGGCCTGCTTCAAGCGCTTTTTGGCCGTGCCGGCGGTCGAAAAGCACGTGCATGGCAGGCTGGCGAACATGAACGCGGCCGGCGGCAGGTCGCTTGGGTCGAGGTCGCGAATGTCGCATTGGTATAGGGGCACGTCGGGGTGCTCCAAGGCGAAATGGGAGGCGAACTTCGGCGAGATTTCGACGGCCCCAACGAGCTTGAACCTGGGGTCGTCGGTAATGGCGCCGCTCAGCGTGGATCCGCCGGCGAAGTATTCGATGGCTTGCAGCGGCAGGTTTTGTTCGCGGTGCCGCCGGATGTGGAACGAACGTACTGATGGGGACACCTGCATCATTTTGTAGCTCGCGACGAGTTTGATCTCGGTGTGTCCTTGAAAATCGCGCAGGAGCCGCCGGCTGTTCAGGTCAATGATTGGGCAGTGCAACCCTGACATTGGGCGGTGAGAAACGCGGTTGCGGGTCTGGTGGCTGACGGGGATCAGGTGCAAGGTATTGTTCGCCTTGAATTGGACATCCAGAAAAGTTCCCGCTTCAAATCCCAGTTGCTGGAGCCGGGTTGATTCAATCCAGACCCGCGGGCAGTTTCTATTCCAACCGAGTTTTTGGAAGGCCGTTAGCATGCTTGGATTCTGTTATGTGGGCGCAGCTTTTTTTTCGTTTCTTGCGGCCGGGTTTTGCCTCCCTTCCTCCTGAGCCGTAAGAACATTGGGTTTCTCCATTTCCCGAGGAGTCAGATACCGTGTTGTCTGCGGCGAGAACGTTCAGCACGAGTTTTCGTTATGCCCGCCAAACATTATGCGTGCGAAGCATAATCGTTATCCGGATGGGATTGTCCGGTGGGCGGGGTTTACGTCAGCTTCTTTGCGTTACCCGCTGATCATCGGCCGCCAGCCGGCGTTGGGAGGAGGTTTCGGGAGGTTGGGAGTGCCTGGGGCAGGAAGATCATCTTTGGAGCTGCCTGTGGAACCATTTTGCGGATCTGTTCGATTCCAACCGGCCCATACGTGCGGCTGTCGAGGCTGACCGCGCGGTTGTCGCCCATGACGAAGTATTGGCCCGGGCCGAGGATGAACACGGCCCGTTTCTGATTCGGATAGGTGCAGGTATTCCGCTCGAGGTAAGACTCCCGGACCAGGTGCCGGTTTATGAAGACCTGACCCTGCCAAAGGTGGAGGGTTTCACCGGGCAATCCCACCACTCGTTTGATCACACATCCCTGGTGTCCGTCGTCAAGCACGACCACATCTCCCCGCTCAAGCTTGCGGGGTAGCGGCTTTGCGATGGCACAGTCGTTTGGGTGGAAATTGGGCAGCATGCTCTCTCCCTGCACCACCACGATGCATCCCGCCACTCGCCAGGCAGTCCAGAGGCAGGAAACCAGGAAAGCCGCCGCCAGCACTAGCTGGATGCGCTTGTGACGCGTTCTCAGGATGGAATTCACGCCTCGGTCTTCTGTTGAACGTTCGTTTTTCATCCTCCCTACCAGACCTGGACGCACGCGGGCGCCTTCTGCACATAATGGTCCGGCCGCGCTGTTGTGAGCAGGGATTCCTGAAAGCCGTTGGTGCTGATCTGTCCGGAGATGCAACTGCAGCCCTCAACCCGGACCCCAGTGCGGGTGAGGGTCTTGCCGTCGTACTGGTAGAGAACCTGCCAGCTGGGCCCCGGCTGCCAATTCCGTTGGTAAGTCTTGCCCTGCGGCGCCGACCATTCGCGCGGGACGTAAACCGGCCGCTGGGGCGGGTGATCCAGGCTGAAAGCCCACTGGCGAGTGTCGCAATCGTAATAATGCAGTTCCGTGCGGACCGCGCTCGGCCACAGGATGAGGTTGCGGGGAGCCTGGTGCGGGCGGCAGGCAAACTCGACGCTGCAGGCGATGTTGGTGTTGAGCTGTTCGCGCTCGACCAGAGCGGCCGCTTCCCGCTTGCGCCGTTCCTGCATCAGGTTGTGCCAAGTGAACCAACGGGTATAGGGCACGTTGTCCGCCCGGGCTGCCAATTTGGCGAAGAAGTCGTTGGCCGCGTCGGAGGCCTCCAGGCTCAGCCGCTTGAGCACGTTCTCCTCGATCGGGCCGGCCTGCCAATTGGTCTGCCAGCTTTGCGCATGGAACTTCAGGAAGCAGAGTGCGCGGGGGCCTCCCGAGGTCAGGTAGTACTGGCTGTAAAGCCGCAAATCCGCCGGGGTGGGCGTGCTCTTCCTGAAGAACCGTGTGGCGTCCCAGTCCATCGCCAGGCAAAGCGCGGCGAAATTCGTCTTCTGCGTCTGGCTCTCAAATGGATGGGTGAGCCGCCAGGAATAGAGGTCGTTCGGCGGCGGCTCGCCCAGGAGGTTGATTCGCTGATCCAGCGAGATGAACTGGCCCCCGGTAATGGGCAGCAGGGACAGCAAAAGTGCCAGCACCGTTCCGTTCATGGGCTAAAACAGGAGTTCTGTCCCCGAGCCATTCTGCCGGTAAAGCTTGCGCGGTTCGTTCATCTGGTCCAGCAGGAGCAGGAGAGAGGGGTCCGCTTGGATCACGTACTTATGCACCGCCGTTCGAGCCTCTTCAATCTTGGCTCTCACCTTTGGGTCCCGGTTGGCCGCCCGCACGAGTTCCATCAGTTTCTGCCAGTTGGCCCGGTTTTCCGGGCGTTTGGTCACCTGCATGAAGCGGTATTGTTTTTCGAAGATTGGATCCAGCGGCGGCTCCACTTTGGGCAACGGCTTGAAGAGCCCGGCTGGAACTCGGTTCGTTATGTCCCCATTTGGCGGAGCGCTGGGCGGCCGGTTTGTGAGCCCCGGATGGAGCGCGCGCAGGGCCATTTCGGTGGTGTTTGTGCTCAGATCCTCTTCCCCAACGCGGAGGACCAGGGATTTGGGGAGTGGAATCTGGTGGAGATTCGTAATCGTTTGCGCCTGCAATCCCAGCGGGAACAGCAGCAATAGAGCGATGATATTTTTCATTTTGGCGGCCTGATGAGGACGAGGGTCTGGTACAGGTTCGTGCGGTCATCCTCCAAGACGACGCCCTGTACGGTGGGCTCAGCCCGGTTGATGGTGACTTTGACGACTGCGGTTCCGTTCGTGGGAACAGAGTCACTCGACACTTCAACTCCGGTGCAGGAGCAAGTGGCATTGAAACCTGCCAGACGAACGACTTGGTCGCTGCGGTTGGTGACGGTGTAAAGGACAACGTAATTTGTCTTGCCCGGCTGCAAAACTTCGCTGACGGCCTTCGGAACGATCAGGGGCAGGTCTTTGGCGGACTGGGGATTGAGCAGGAGCAGAGGATCTCGCGCCGGGGACGGACTATTCGTTGTCGGCAGAGTCTGTGCGCCGGCGAGGCAACACAGGCATAAAAGGACGCGAAGGCTTCTCATGTTGTTGTTACGTTTGTTTGCCTGACGGGATTCATGGCGGGAACCCTCCACCGATAACGTTGGTCAGGCAGTTGCCGCTTTCGGGGTTGCTGACCGGGATGTCGAAGCCGGGGCCACCCCGGCGGATGATCAGCCCCACGTCGATTTGAATGGGCGGGCAGCCGGAGCTTTGCACCAGCAGGTTTACGGCTGCTTCGGTGCTGGTGGTGTAGCCTTCCGTGTGGATGCGCACGCTGGTGTCATTGAGGCGCTCCACGCTGGGACTGCCGGCGGGAGTTGCGAACTGCATTCCGGGATTACTGCTGACCAGCTGGAGAACCGGGCTGTCGCCGCTGCTGTCGAGCAGGTAAGCGGGGATGCCATTGGTGCCCGGCAATTCCTGCAGGACCGCGTCGACTGTTCCCGGGAGCAGTTGCAGGCTGAAGGTGTAGCTTCCGCTGACCGTGTTGGTCGCTGACACGCTCCCGGAGAGCCCCGCAGCGGTGATGACGTAATCGCCATCGCTCAAGCGCAAGTTCAAAGCGACCAGTCCGTTGGTGCCCGGCGGGCCTTGCACGGCGATGTTGGTGGATATCACTCCGCTGATGCTGACGTTGGTAACCGCGGGGTTGACCCGGATTTCGACCACGCCTTCACAAGCTTTGTTTTCCACTTCCAGGTACGGTTGGGCTGCCAATGGATAGAGCGCGGGGTTGTAACGGTCCTTTTTGCCCCAAATCCGCGTGTCATACCCCAGATTGATTCCCCGGAACGTCCCTTGTTGATCGGGAATAGTCTGCTGCAGAATCCAGGCGCCGTTTACCATTTGTTCCAGTTCCAGGTGCGCGTTGGTCGTGATGGTGCCGGCCTGCAACTGGGCCAGCGTTCCTTGGGCGCTGAGATTCACTGCCAGCGGCCCGACATCAAAGCGCGTGCCGGCCACGCTGTATCCGGCCGGCAGCACGACCGGGTCGCTCATGTTGCCGCTTTGGTACCAGTTGTTGGGAATGGACTCATTTGACAGCAGGTTGGTCCAATACCAAAGCGTGTTGGCGGGCATGACATTGTTTCCGTCCAGATCGAACTGCAAAACCCCGTTGTCCGGGTAAAAGAAGGACGCCAGGCCGTCAAAGCCTTCGGTGCTGTCGAGCCGGAACATCTGACTCCAAAATGCCTTCGCCGCCTGGGTCAGATTAGTCACGGCCATCGAGTAGCTGTTGTAGCAGACCGGCGGGAGGCTCAGCAGCGGCGTCTCCACGTAAATTCTGGCCTCCCGGGTGACCCCGGCGGAGCGTATTCCGCTGTCGGGACTGATCCACGCCGTTACCGAGGTGTGGCGCAGGTTGTTGGTGATGTCGAAGTCGTCTCCGGTGAAACTGCCGGATGCTAGGGTCGTCCCCGCTTCCAAGTCGTTGAACGTGTAGTTCACGGTCTGCGTCGGCTGCGGATTCCGAAGCCGATACATAACCGTGCTGGGACTTTGGTCCGCGTTAAGCAGGCGAAGGCTGGCCGGATCCGGATAAAACGAATAGAGGTCGATGAAGGGATCGGACGGCCCGGTGACCCGCACGGTAAAGGAGGCGCCCCCACCGCACACGGCGGAAATCGTGAGTGTGGTGTCCCCAGCCTGATCGGTCAGGAAACTTAGCTGCCCCTGATTTGTCGCGGTCGTTCCGGTGCCAAAAACGTGTTTGCCGCCCTGTTCGATGATCCAGTTGTAGATGGCCGGCAAGCCCTCCCGGCTGGTGGCGGTGAAGGTGAAGTCCACGGACACCCACCCGTTGCTCAAGGTGGTGACCTGGGAGGCCAGGTTGGTGACCTGAATCGAGTCGTTTAAGACGGGAGTCACCGTCACCGTTCTCCACAACACACTGCCGTCGGTGACGTTGGTGCCGTAAAGCACGAGCGAGAGCTGAGCCTGCTCCGTGTAGATATTGGTGAGCGTCAGCATTCCGTTGTTGCCGACCAAGCCGGTAGGCAAGCTGGAACTGATCTCAGCGTCGGGGGACAGAAATTGCAGGCCGCCATAGTTGGTGCTGACGTTCCACGCCGCCCACACGTTGTAGCTGCCCGGCGTGCAAGAGCTGCAGTCGGCCCGGAAATAATCCCAATTGTTAGGATTGTCCGGCGGGTTGCCGGGTGGATTACCTGGTGGGTTTCCAGGCGGGTTACCCGGTGGATTACCCGGCGGGTTGCCGGGTGGGTTGCCGTTGCCACCACCATGGTCGTTGCCGCAGGGCGGCCCTGCCAGCTTATAACCGAGGTACAGAATGTAGCAGTTCTCGACTATTTTCGATGGCAGGGGGATGGCCAAAACTCCTCCGCCGGGGGTCCCGGGCGGCCGGATCGTTGTTAACGGGGTGGAGCCGGCTGCCCCCATGCCCAATGCCGCTGCCGCCCCGGATGCTGCAGACGATCCGCCGCCGGATGATCCATCCCCCAACAGGCTGGAGGCAACATCCCCGCCCGATTGGACGGCCGAAGCAAGACTGACTGTATCGTAGGGGTTTGGCGGGAGCGAGAAGGGTGGCGGCCCGTTTTGATCAAAATAGAGGATGAGCCAGTTCCCCTCCAGTTCCGCGTAACCGTAACTGTATCCTCCGTACATACCCGGGTTCTGCGTTTGGAAGAAAAGCCGTTCGCCTTGCTGGCAAACTTCGGCGGTGGGGTCCTTCTGCTTGAGGAGATCTCCCACATTGATCGTAATCGTTTGGTTGTTGGTTTTGCAGTTAAACAGAAAGTGGAATGTCCGGTAAACCGTCCCGATGTGCTTGTGCACACACCAGTTTTGCGAGTAGGCGTAAATGGTCTGTTGGCAGTAACCATGCGGACCGTAATACGGCGGATCGTCGCCGCAGCCTTCGGAGGTTTCCCCTCCGCACGGGCTGTAGCAGGAGTCGAGCTGGTTCATGGGCGCGCAGGCGCAGATCCATCCGGAACTGCCGCCCATGCAATCGGGTTCGCTCGACAAGCCGGTCAGGGGAGTTACGGCAAGGGTGCCATTGGCGAGGAGGCATTGCTGCCGGCCGATGTTCCAATCGTAATGATACGTGTACACGGCGGGCGGCAACTCCCACCACCCTGGAACCACGCAGATGCATTTTATGCCGTCAATGCAGGCGCCCCAGATTCCGGAACACAACGCATAACGAAACCACGGCCGAACCAGAATGTAGGTAACCAGGGGCGGCTGCGAAGGATCCCGCCGCAGATCGATGTAGGCATCGCCGCAAACCAGGTCCATGCCGGCATCCATCGCGTAATCGCACGCTGGCGGAGTGACGGGGCCGGGGTTGTTCCCCCAGGGGCCTCCCCCTTGTCCGGGGTAATCCTGTCCCGCTCCCCCGGGCGGTCTCCAGGGTCCATTGCCGGTTGGATCGGCCGGCAATGGGTTGGGAAAGGCGCCGCGCGGTAGCTGCGATGCCCAAGGATCCTGCGCCTGGGTGGTAAGGTGCAGCCCGCCGAGAACAACCAGGGCTCCCAGCTTCTTCAGGAGGCTCTTCATTTACCCCATTATAGGGCGACCGGGACGAAAACGGCCCCGGGCGGTTTGTCGCGGTCGAAACTCGGGTTGGATAGGGGAGTTGAAAGGCGGCGGACGGTTTGGGGTCGGCGGCATTGGCAAAGGAGACCCTGGCAGGGCGTGGCGGGATTCTGGTTGGGATCATGGAGCCGCCCGCCTCCCGGTCATCCCTCCAGCGGGGCTGGCTGTGGTGAGGAGGGGGCGCGGGGCCTGGTTGATAGAAATGCTCGAATTGCGGGGCTTTGCGCCGCAAGGCCCCCTCTGTGACCGCCTCGGTCGCTTCGGGTTGCCCACAACCGTAGGGGTCTCGCCCTGTTGAGCCAGGGCTCCTTCCAGCGGTCATTGCAGAGGGACAATGGGGAGATTCCGGTAGGGCACCATTTCCGCCAGGTTGGTCAGCGAATACTGGGAGTTGACCCAAAAATAATCGTGGGGATTTGCCGGAGTGAAGGGGAACTGCCCCCGCAGGTTGAAGATTTCAACGGCGTTGGCAAACGGTTCCGTCGTGGTCGGCGGCGTATTGGTCTGGTAGAAGGTGTCGACCGGGTGCCCCGAATAATTCTGGCTCAAGATGACGGTGACGGCTTTGTTGGTCTGAATCACCTGTTCGGGTTCCAGGGTTTTGAACTTCATGAAAAAGCGCTTCCAATCCCCGCCATTAACGCGGTAGCGCAGCGTGAGGCGATCTTTTCCGGCCAGATTTCCCGGGATGAGGTAGCGGTCCCCCTGACGCACCGGCTCAAGGCTGTAGGCCGCCACGTCGCCCTCGGCCTGCAACACCACATTGGAGAGGGTGGTCCGCAACCAGACGGGCTTGTAGAACAGGATTTTCTCCGCGTCATCGGCGATGGGGCTGACCTGGAGCTGCGGGTCCGGGTCCACAACCTGAAAATCGAAGGGCCGCACCGTGATGAACGATGGTATGACCGGCCCCTCCACTGAACTCTTGCCCACTTCAATGCGCACCACCTGGTGGTAAACGAGCAGGTTTTCCACCGGAGCGTTCAGGACGAGTTCCGTCGCCTTGGGCGGGCTCGCGCTTCCATCCGGCATCCAGATGAGGTGTTGATACTGGATCGTGGGCGTGTCGACCAGGGCCGTGTTGGCGGGTGAAATGTGCAGCGGCAGGTCCGGCAGCAGCGTGTAATACCGGCCGACATAGTTGACGAGGGCTTCGATTGGGGTGCTGGCCGCCGTCTGGACGCTGATCTGGTCGCTGTCCAGCCAGTAAGGACGCGTGGCTTTAATCCGGTAGTAGTTGGTCCCCTCATTCATGTAGATGCTGCCGTCCGCACTGGCATTCCACGGCCCGAAATTGACTGCGTACTGGATTTGCGCACCCGGCGTGGGTGTGCGGGCAATGATGGGCGAGATCGTGGGATACGTGCCATCCGCTCCGAGTGGCGGCAGGATGATGTCGGGCACAGTCACCTGGCCCTGGTAACTGTTGGTGGATCGGGAATGCGTAATGCCGTAGCGCTCGGCACTGGCCACGAGGAGGGTTGTCTTGTCCAAGGTCAGAGTGGCGTCGCTGGCGGCGATGAATTGGTCGCGGGCGGCGCCTTCCTGCTCCAGGTGCAGCTGCAGCCGGCTGCCGAAGGAGCTGGAGATTGTGACGGTGACATTGGTGGCGAACACGGCTGCCGGCGGGGTGACCGTTACGTAAGGCACGTAATTCACCGCCAGCGTGTTGGTCGTGCTGTTTTGCGCGACCGGCGAGGTGGCATAAGCCCGAACAATGCCTTCGCCGCTGTCGGTCAGCTGCCAAACAGGCACTGAACCCATGGCCACATCATTGACCCACAGCGCGGTGGGAACGCCGAGGTTCAGGTTGCTGATCGTGATCGTGCCGCTCTCCTGGGTGATGGTCGGTGCCACCAATTGGGCGGTAAACGAAACCTGGCTGACCGGCCCGCGGCGGTTCTGGGTCGGGCTGGCGGCAAAGGCCGTCATGAAAAAGCTGTACGGCGCGTCCAGATCCAGCGTCTGATTGGTGCAGCGCTGCAGCGAAACCCCATCGGCCCGCGATAGCTGATACCAGATGTAACTGTTAAGGTTCGGATTGGAGATCGACAACCGGATGCGGTGCGCATCCGCGTAATTCGTGCGAACGACCAGTGCCATCAGGTCGTTGGTGTAATTGGCAGAAAGGTCAAACTGGTTGCTGCTGGCCATCCAGCCGGGGCGCGTTCCCAGCACCTGGATGATGGGGGCGTCAGGCACCAGCGCGATTTGGTTGGTTGGATACTCCTGCGAAGCGCCGTTCTGCTGCACCACGAGGCCGCTTTGCGGTGTGGGGCAGACCAGACTGATCGTTTGGTCGTCGAGCCAGTTGAGCCGGGGGTTTTCCACCGAGTTGGTGTAATGCCCGTCCAGCTGGAATTGCCCCACATTGGGCACGGTAACCAGCGCGCTGACCCAGGCGGAATCGGACAACAAAAGCGCGGTTGCCGGCCGGTACAGCCCGTCGGGTGGCCCGCCATTTCCGTCACCCCTGGATAACATGACCGACGCCCCGGGCGGAATATTGGTTACGCCGACCAACAGGCTTCCTTGGAACGCCTGAGACCGCGTAAGTTGGGCGGTGGTCACCTTCTGGTACGCCCGGTTCACGACGAAGGAGCTTCCATCGGGAAATTGAACCAGGAATTGGAGGTTGGCCGAGTTGGTCAGCACCATTCCCATAAACTCCGGAGCCTGCGGGCTGACGCTCCCGTTTGTGGAGTATCGGAAGGTCAGTTGGGCCGAAGACAGGCTGGCCGCGTTGACGGGCAAACGATCCGGGAAAGGGGTGCTGGGGGTGATGTAAAACTGCCCCAGGTAAAAGTTCGTGCCGGTATCCATCGCTATCTGAATGTCGCCCGAGGGCGGATAGTCCGTGTCATAGACGCGCAGGAACAGATTTTCGTTCGTGCCGGAATGGTAAGAGAAGCTGGCGGAGTCAACGCTTACCGGCACTAGATTGGTGATCTGATTGCCGCGGTAAACGGACAGATGCTTTCCACCCAACAGAGTGAACGTGACGTCCTGATTGGAGCCGGCGTAATTATGCCAGCGGTACCAGATGCTGCCGCTGCCAATCAGGCTTTCGCCCGGCTCGATGGTGCTGTTCTGGAGCTCGCCACAGGTCAGCGGGCTTACAATTTCACGCGCCTGGCTGAACAGGTCGTTGTGCGGTCTCGCTGCATCTTGCGTGGCCGCGGCCACGATGATCCCGGTGGTTCCCGCGGCGCTGTCGGTCTCCAGAACCACTTCCCGGGCGGCCTGCACAATGATTTGAAACCGGTTGGTGGCAAAGATCTGTCCGGTGCTCACCACCCGGGTCAGGACCGGGCAGGCACTGTCGGAAGCATCGATCTGTAACAGCCCGTCGACGGCGGGTTGGATCCGCCAAAACAAGCTCTTCCCCGCTCCTCCCGGTATGGGCTGGGCGGCTGCCCGGGCCAGACTGTTGTCCTGGATGCCGTAGCCATAGTACACGCTGCGACTGTCGCAGTTGCCGTTGGAGGCGTAGGTGGCCGTGAGTGGAATCGTTTGAGGTTGCTGGTCGTTGGAGGGTTGTCCCGCGCAGGTGAGCCGCACATTAAGGGCGCCGGGTATGGAGTCCTGCGTGGGACGATTGAAATCCGTGGAGAGTCCGTTGACAATCAGCCTTCTCTTGGAACTCACAAGCAACCCGTTTTGCGGGTAAAAGTTGGTGTATTGCTGCCGGCCCAGGTTGGCGTCCACGCAAAGGTAATATTGGGTTCCCGCCTGCAGGTCGGCTGCTTGTCCGGACGCGAGCAACCGGCCGCCTTTGATATGCGGGTCGCCCTGAACCAGGACCACCAGGGGATCGAAGTTGCATCCGCTAACGTCCAGGACGTAGCTGCCGCCCTGGGAGGGAGAAAGAGCGTACCAGACGCTTTGGCCGGCCGGGAAAACATTGGTGGCGCCGGCCGCCAGCACTGCCGCATTAACGGTGTCCTCCAGGGCCGTCAGGGTGCCGAGCACGAGTTGCCTGGTCCCTCCGTAAATGGTGCCCTTTTGAAAAAAGCTGGGGCGGTCCTGGTTCAGATAATATTTCCCCAGATAATGCGTCGTGGCGCCCTGGTCCTCTTCCTGCATTCCGTCCGCGGTTTCGATAAAATCGTTCTGCGGATAAGGGACAAAGGTAATGTCGAAATCAATCAACCCCGAGCCGGCCTGCAGGCTGGTGTCCGCCCGGAGCAGGATCGTTTGACCCTCGATGGACGAAAGGGTGACCCAATTCTCCTGCGCGATCTGGTTCCAGGCCACGTAATCCGCCGTGCTGGCCGGCATGTTGGTGCCGAAAGCGATTTCAAAATGAGTGGGTGCGCTGCCGTTGCGCGACCGGATGGTGAGCATGCCGTAAGCGGTGGGAGGGTGGATTTCCCACCACAACGATCTTCCCGCCAGCAGGGCTGTTTCATGGAGAGCCACGTTGGCCTCCTGCGTTTCCAGTGTGGCGTTTCGATTGTCGACGCAGGCGTGGCGCTGATACTTCTCCATCGGGACATCGCCCAGGGGCGTGGGGGTCGTCCAGGCGACCCGCTGCAGGTCAACCACGGTGCGCTGGGCAAAGTTGTCGTTGGGGGCAAGGTCAATTTCCGTGATCGTCAAGTCGGTGTCGGGCGCTGGCACCAGCACGCGCAGGAGGACCGGGGTGTTGGTGGCCGCGTTGAGCGGGTAAAGGTCGGCGTTGGTGCAGAGGCTCCGGCTCAACCGGGCCCCGCCCTGATAGACCTCCAGCGCCACAGGGTTCGCGGCTTGAATCCGGATTTCGGGTTGGCCGGCGGCCGGCGCGGGATCGTAAGTGAACCAGAGGTCCCCCACGGCCCAGTCATCCGGCGCATCCAGAGTGGCGTAGCGGGTGTAGACCCGGGCGGGTTCGCCCGCGGTGAGCGCGAGCGCGTTGCTGGCGTAATCGTTGGACGGCGGCGGCCGCCAATCCAGTTGTAACTGGAAATGATCGTATTCCCCGCCCACGGCCAGCCGCAATTCCTGGCCGGCGGAAACGGCCGCCGGGTTCGGGAGCAGATTCAACTGGGAATTAGTGTCTCCCTGGGCGATCAGCAATGTCGCCCGCGACGGGTTGGCAACGGCCAAATACCCGTCCTGCGGGGCGCTCCAGACATACCACACCGCGTTGCTGATGGGATCTCCGGGCTCGGTGAGCCCGTTGTTCCAACCGGTGACCGGGTAGCTGCGCGCCTCTCCGTTCGCATAAACATCGCTGGTGTAGCCGGTGATCGGCGCCGCGTCGCTGAAGTTGTCGTTGGCCGGCCGGTCCACCTGCTCAAACAGGAGTTCTTGTTCCCCGATTTCGCTGTCCGGCCCGGCAAACCAGAAGTAATGGGTCTGGTTGCCGACGGGGTAAACCTTGGTGTCGGAACTGGAACGTTCCGGCCGGACCAGTTGAAAGGCGCTGTCATACAGGCGCCAGTTGTCCGTCGTCAGATCGCTTTGCTGGTCGCGCACGGCCAGGGTTCCGTCCCGGACGGGATGGATTGTCCACCAGAGCGAGTTGCTGATCCCGGGCAGGTGCGCGTCCTGCGGGTCTCCCAACGTGGCGTAGTAGTTGTAGGTGAAATAATCGAAAACGCCGGTATGCGCGATGGCGTTGGTCAGGTAGTCGTTCGAGGGTGGCGGGGTGACGTCTGCCTGCAGAGCAAACTCTCCCTGCTCTCCGCCGACGGCGAGGTAATAAACCTCTCCCGGGTTCACCGGCAGCGGCGGGTGGACCCGAGTCAGGTTGCTGAACGCGACCGCGGCCACATTGGTGGCCAGAAAGACCGCGACGGTGTTGCTGGGATTGTCGACCTGCGCGTTCAGGTTGCCCGGAAGGGCCGCCGCCAGGCGATACCAGACCGTGTTGTACAGGTCGAGGGGCTCTCCCCATTCGGTCCCGGCGCCGTAGTTGAAACCGTCCGCGGTGTACCATACCCGGGTGCCGTTGGCGTAGTCCTTTTCCTGGGGTTTGAGCGTGAGCGCCTCGTTCAGGTTGTCATTGGGCGCGCTGGGCTCGAACGTCCGTTGCAAGACGAATTCTCCCGCCGCCGAGACGGCGTCAACCCGCAGAAAATAACTGGTATAGGGATGGGCCAGAAACGTCAGCGCGGAGGGAAACAGATAGGGATTCACGTCCCGGTTGGTGTTCACCATGCGGTTTTGCGCCACCAGCGTCAACTGGCCGAGGTTCGTGCCCGTCCAGACCGTCAGGTAGGCGCTGGTCAACCCGTGGTTGACGTAATTGTCGCTGGAGGGCTGGATCTGGAACGTGACGCTGCCATTCTGCTCAACGGTGAAATAGTACCAAAGCGTCTTGCCGGCGTAGATCGGGACCGGTTCGTTGGTTTGGGTGGTGGCGTAGAGATTGTAACCGTTGACGCTGAGGGCGGGCACGGGTGAAGACGGCTCCAGCTGATGCAGAGCTTCGGCTGCGATGCGGCTGGTCTGAGCCATGTTTCGCAGGGCGTCTATTCCTCCACCGCCCGGGCTTTGGATTTGCTGTATTATGGCGGCGATGGCGGGCGCATCCGCGGCGAGCAAGGCGTCAAAGGACATGGCCTCCTCGAACTGGTCGTGCTGCGGCAGAGTCCGCAGGTCCAGCGTCATCGTGGACGAACCGGGGCTGCCGCTGATTTTGACCAGATAATCCTCCCCGGCGGTCAGCCGCGCATAAGGGCTAAGCGCCTGTTCCGTGTTGGTGTCCGCCGCGGCTTGGATGGGTGCAAACACAAAACCGGTCTGAAAGAGGTTGCTCTGCGCGCCAGCGGCCAGGGCCGTGGCGAGCCAGAACACGAAGGCGAGCCGGGGTTTTGCGTTGATTCTCATGATGCGGTCTAAGGCTTTAGGGGTGGGTTGTGCCGCTTAAGGCGCCGATATGGGCACCGTCACAGCGTTGGAATCATTCCAATCCGGGCTGGTCTGTTTGACCTGGTAACTGCCGGCCATCCCGGCAGGCTCCAGAATGGTTGCGCTTGCGGTGGCGGTGCCCCGCAACTGCCAGGCGCCCCGCCAATCGAAATAGTCGGTCCCGGCCGGCCCTTGGACGATGAGCGTCCCCCGGTTGAGCGCGGGTGCGATTTGCAGGAAGGGTGAGCCGTTTTGCATTACTGCCTGGACTGCCGGGCTTGGGATGGTGCCGGTATAGCGCACTTCAACGGCCGCACTCATCAAATAACCGCTTCGCTGGGCAAAGAATGCCACGTCATGGCTGCCCGCCAGCAAATGGAGTGTCTGTCCTTGCAAAGTCAGCGCGGTGCCGGCGCTGTAATTGGTGGATGCCGCCGACCCATCGTCCGGTCCCAGGTTGTAGTAAATCATGTCCCCGGCCGCTGCCGGCGTCACGGTCACGGTAACCGGCCCGGTGACATTCCCGCTTCCGGGCGTAACGATCGGGGCCGGGGTGTAAAAGCGGATGCCGGCCATTTGAATGGGATTGGTTCTGCCTCCCACCACTTTGGTGTAATAAAGGTATTCGTCACCGTTCCCGATTCCGTCCAGGGAAACCGGGTTGGTGTAGGTCTGCCAGGTTCCCGAACTGAACCGATACAAAACCGTGGCTCCGTCGGCTGCGCTGTCTTGCAGCGTAAAGGTGGTCTGCCCGTTCAGGTTGTTTGGATCGCCATTGACGGCCAGCTCCAGACCATCCCGGATCGTGTACGTTTGGGTCTGATACTGAGGGGATCGTCCGGCCCGGTATCCGGCGACGCTGACCGTCGCGCTGTTGGTGAGGTGGATGCTACCTGCATACGGGGTGCTGCTTTCGGCCGGGGTCGTGCCGTCCAGCGTGTAGTAAACCGAGATGGGCCCCAACAGCGGGTTGCTGTTGACCTGCAAATCCAGGGTGTCGATAAAATCGCGGCCTTGCGGCTGCAGCTGCATATCCGACTGCCGGGGCGAATAAATTGTGGCGGTGTGGTTGGCGCCGGCCGTCGTGGTGAAAGTCGCCAGGGCATTGGCCGGCGCTTCCAGGGTGAACCACAGGTTGCTGGCTTGCCCGTCGGCGTTGGGATAAAGGGTGTAATCCGTGCGGTAGAGCCAATTCGTGCCGTTCTCAAAATCCCGCCGGACCAGCAACGGCACGGGTGGCGCGTAATCGGATTGCTGGTTGAGCGGAATGGGCTCAAAGTTCAGCTCCATCTGAAAGATGCTGGGATTGGCGCCGCGGTCGGTGCTGATGTAAACGCGGTCCCCCTGATTGAGTTTCGCCACGAACTCTCTTCCGGGCGTGCCGCCAATGTAATTGTTCGTGACCGCCCGCAGGGTATCGAGCGTGCCGCCGACCCAGACGTAAACCACGGGTGGATCCCCCTGGCGAATATAACCGTGCAGATAGCCGGTGTAAGGCATCAGGGTCTTCCACCAGACGGACCCGCCGCCGGTGCCGGCCTTGGGCGGCTCGGTGCTTTCCAGGGAAGACTCGTGCGTGTAAGCCAGGAGCGTTTGGGTTTGCTTCTGAACCGTCACGTCCACGGCCGCTCCGGCCGCCGCGGTTCCCACCGGGAACAGGGGGCGCAAGATGATCGGTGTGGGTTGCGTGGCCAGGAAGGTGTAGCTCTTGTGCCAGAGAGGCTGTTCGCCATAACTGCCCGGCGGGTCTTCCGCAAACAAGAAACTGCCCGGAACGCCGTAGAGGTATGAAACGTTGGAACCCGTGGTGAACGCGGTTCCATCAAACAACCCCGCGTAGTGCGGATCGTTCGCTAACAAGCTCAGGCCCGCCGTGTTGGTGTAGGCCGGCACGTCGAGCGCCTCGGCACTCGGCCCCCAACAGGCGCCGTTTCCCGTGGCAACGGCTCCATAACCGGCTGTGAAAAGTGAGACGATGGTCTGGCCATAGGCGGCGTCCCCCCAGGGCGCCTGGTTGGCTTGCCAGCCGGAGGACACCAGCAGCCCTTGCTGGAGCAAAGACAGGATGGTGCCCGGGGCGGGCTCGGGGATGTCATTGGAGGTGCTTGGCCTGGACTGTCCGGTGCCGCCGTCCACCGACACGGAAAATAGAGGCTTGGTTTGGACCAGGGTCTCCACCGGCTGAGTCAACTGGTCGTTGTTCTGAACCGCGGCCAGATTGTCCGCGTGGATTTGGTACCAATTGCGGACGTAATACTGCCCTGACCCGGTTTTGAAACCCAGCGGCCAAAACCCGTCCGGAACCGTGAAATCGTAGGCATAATAGTCGGTTCCATTGACGGTTAGATGCCGGGCGCTGTTGTTGGTCAATACCGGGATGGCGTCGGCAAAATTGTCGTTGCTCGGGATGGAGACAAGCTGCAGGCCCGCCGAGTAGAGGTTGACCTGCGGGCCCGCGCTCGGGTTGAAGACGCTGGGCGCTTGATGGTCGTGCTGTATCCAGAGCGTCTCCCCGGCCGTGACGTCGATGGATTGCCCGGCGGCGCTCACCAAAGTGAGGCTCCCCAGCGAGCTCCCCCGATAGATGTGCGTGCCAAAATAATAATTGTTCACGCTCATCAAGAGCTTGCCGCTCTGGGGCGGAACAATCTTAAACCAGAGGGTGTAATCCCCGTCCGTCGGCGGTTCGCCGGGCTCGCGACTGCCGCCGTCCGTTTTGAAACTATAGTTCAGGTTGTAAAAGGTGCCGTTGATGTAATCGTTGCGCGTCCATTGGCCCAGCCGCGTGGCGTTGGCAAAATTGTCATTCGCGGGCTGCGTCTGATAGAGTATCTGGATTGGGCCCGCGCTTTGATTGCCGCCTTGCACGAGATAGTAGCTGCCGGCAGTGATGTCCTGGCAGCCCTGCTGCCCGGCCGCAACCGTGGTCGTGCCTGCCACCAGTCCCCCGGTGCTGCCCGCCAGCCAGAGCGTGCTGGCTGTGCCATTGTTCAACCAGATGCGGCCGGCCTGCGGCAAGTTCACCTGGTACCAAACGCTATGGCCGAATTGGTCCGATCCGTACGCCATCAGGTTGTAGGAATTGAACGTGCTCAAGAGTGAAATCGAGCCGCCGTTGGTATCGACCGTGAATGGAATGCGGATCGCCAGATCCTGGCCGTTGTTGTAGGGGGGCTGGATCAGCTTCAAAAGATCCGCGTACGGGCCGGCCCCCTTGTTCACGATCAGTTGCTCGCCCGGATCCGCTTCCACGATCAGGAAGGGCACATAAGGCACCGTGTTCCCCCCGATCTGTAGGCTGTAATTGGTGCCGCCCGTGGAATTGGTTCCGGCCGCCAGCAACCCGCCCGCGTAGGGTGCATTCAGGTTGAACCAATAGGGGCTGGGGTCCAGCGCGCCCAAGGCCAACGAAGACTGGTCAATCAGCCCGTTGAGGTAATTCCGATTGCAGGGATAGAGCGTCTGGCCGCTGGGCACGGTTTGGCCGGCGGGGATTTCCTGGGCCCAGAGGGTCTGCGCCAGGGCGAGTGCCGCACCGCCCAGCGGTTTAATGAGTTTCCTGTGCATATTCTTCATGGGGGACCTGTGTAATTCCAATGGCCGGCGCCGGCGGTGTCCGCCGTGACCACAGCGGACTCCGTGTATTGTGGCAGTGCCGGCGCGACCACCTGAACTTGATAGGTTCCGGGCAAAGGCACCGTGATATCCGTCTGCAGCTCGCCAAGTATTTGCTCTCCGTCCGGCGCAATGATGCGAAGCTTGGCCTGGTAAGGAAGAGCGTCGCCGGGAGCGCTTTCACCCCGCAACGTCCATTGACTGCCGTTGGTGGTTAAGAGAGTCCTCCCTACGGCGGGCATTTGGTAAAGCGTGGCGTCCGCTTCGTAGTCGGTCGTTCCGGGAGCGAAAATCAGGGCGCGGATCTGATTGGTGGCCCATCCATTACCGCGGTTGGGGAGGTTGAAGGGCCCGGAATAGACGGAGGATTGCCGTGTGGGCAGGGTGCCGTCGGCCGTGAAACAGGCGGACGCATTGGCCGGGTAATCGATGCTGATCCAGGTGCCATTGGTCAGGTCCTGCTTGCTGACGACCCCATAAACGCCGAGGGCGACGCTCTGCGTCAGGCGCGCCGAATCCAGGTAACCCGCGCAGCTGAACCAGACGGTGTAACTTCCGGCTTCGGCGATGACTTTGCTGTCGGAATCAATGGCATCCCAGTTGTTCAGTACCAGCTTGGCGCCGCTGGGGGTCTGGATAATGACCTGCATGCTGGCGCCGGCGCCGGCCGGCACGTCGGTGGCCTCAGGCAACTGCACGATGAGCACGTTGGTTCCGTTGACATAAGCCGTCTGTAAACCCTTGGGCTGCGGCAACTGCTGAACCGTGAACTGGCGGGTGGGTCCGGTGATTTCATGGATCAGGTCACCGCTGGGCGTGACGGAGGCAAACCCGTAGGCGGTCAAGAGTGGCTGCCCCCAGCCGGTCTGGTTTCGCGAGGCCAGCGGGAGGGTCAGGGCGCATTGCCCCAGTGCGCAATCATAACGTCCCGGGGTTCCTCCGTTGGTCTGAACCAGCAGCGAGGCGGTGTAGGCGACCTGCATCTGCGGCGGGCTCACACTTTGGTCCAGTGGGAGTTGGGCGTTCACCGAGTAATCGTCGTTCCCGGGCGGCACCCGCAAGGAGACCGTGGGTGACGAAATGAAATTAGACGAGCTGGTCGAGTTGAAGTGCAGGGAAACCCCGAGCAGACTGTGGTTGGGCCCTGGCACGGCAGTGGATTCCAGGCCCGTTGCGCCAGCCGCCAGGATAAGGCTCGGGTCGGCAAAGGTGGTGTAATCAGCCACATTGGCGGAGACCAGCCGGACTTGAAGGATGCCGAGGTTGTTCAGCCCGGCTTTCACGGCCAGTGGCGACCACGGAATGGAGGTGCCCGTATCCTGGTAACGGTCCAGGCGTCCGGCGCTCAGATGGGCGAGCGCCATCTGGTGAATCGGGAATGTCGATGAATCCAGCGGGTTGTAATAGCCGTCCAGGAAGCGGTAGCGCCCGAGCAAATACTTCGTGCCATCCGAATAAATGAACTGCCGCGTGGTGGCTCCCGACGCGTCGGTGATCTCCGCGTAGACAATGGTTCCATCGCGAAAATAGGCTTCCGGGAAGATAATGTTCCAGCCGTCACACTGGGGTTTGGGTAGCTGCGGAATGCTCAGTGCCGCGGTAACCACCGGGGATAACCCGTTAAATCCCGACGCCGTGATGGTCTGGGTGGTGTAATCAGCGGAATCGGCTGGGACGATGGTAATCGGTCCCGTGGCGATGGGTGATTGCGCGGTGGGCGCGCTGCCGTCCAGGGTGTAACGCACCTTCATGGTTGCAGGCCATGCCTGGACGTTGACCCTGTTGCTGCCTTGATAGGTGAGCGTGACCTGCGGCTGGCTGCAGGTTATCGTGGCGAAATCGGAGGGGTCCCAGTCGGGCGAGGATTGCCTGACCGCGTAGGTGCCTGCCGCCGGGAGCTGATACAGGAGCGGATAAACCTGCGCGACGCCTTTGCTGTCGGTCCAGGCGTTGTTCTCGTTCCAGGTGTAATAATCGCTCGCTCCGCCCGGCCTTTGAATCTCAAGGGTCCCGCGCGCGACGGGGGTCTGGATCATCGCGCACAGGATCCCGTTGGCGTTCGTTATGGCCACCTGCGGGCTCGGCAGTTTTGCCGTGTAGCGGGCTTCGATCACGGCACAATCCCGGTAGCCCGGACGCCGGGCCAGAATCAACACATCGCGGCTGGCGCACGCCAGGCTGATGATCCCGTTGGTGGCAATCCGGGTCGCGCCGGACTGGACGCTCGCCGCGCTGAAGTTGGTGACCGCGGGCCTGCCCGCGGCGTCACCCAGGTTGTAGAGTATCTGATCGCTGGCCCGGGCTGGCGTGATCTGAATGGCAAAGGGCGCGTCAACCCGGCTGGACGGCGGTTCGACAGCCGGCTGAGGGGTGACAAACAGCACGGTGGTTTGCTGAATCGGGTTGGTGTGCCCGTTTTCCAGTTGGGTGTAGTTAATGGTCAGAACCCCGCTCGCGCCTCCCCCATCGAAGGTGAGCCCGTTGGTGTAGGGCCGCCAGTTGCCGTCTCCGGCTTGATACAGGATGTTCGTGTTCCCATCTTCCGGGCTCGCCAGCGTGATATTCAGGGTGTCCGTGGCGTTGGTGGCATTCCCGTTATCGGTTTCCACCAGGGCCGGCCAGCGGGTGTACGTGGCGCTGGCGTAATGCGGCGGTTCTCCGTTGCGGTAACCCGCCACCTTGAGCGTGGTCGTGTTGGTCAGGTGCAGCGGTCCCGCCCAAGGGGCCGCATTCGAATCGGGCATGGTGCCGTCCGTGGTGTAGAAAAGCTGGATCGGGCCCAAATAGGCATTGTAATTCACATTAACATCGATGCTGCTCACGTAATCGCCGCCGGCGGGCTGCAGGGCGATGGCTTGGTTGGCCCCGGTCATCGCGTCCTTCGTCACGCGTATCAGCGTGATGTTGGTGGCATCGTTGATCTGGGACAGCAGGTAGTAGCCGGCGCCCGGCAGGGTGAGCGTCATGTTCTTTGGCAGCCCTTGCAGTTCCTCCGTGCCGTTGACCTGGACCGTCACGGCGCCGCCGACCGGCGGCTGCGTGTAAGGCGCGATGGTCACCTTGTTCGGGACATTCAAGAGCGGCAGTTCGGGGCCCCACGACAAGGGAGCTGGATTTGGGGCGCTGCCCGGGCGCGTGTCCTGGGAGCCGCTGAGCCATATTTGATCGACGCTGGGCTGCCCCGTCAGGATGGCCATCTGGTATAAGGTGTGCGGTGTAACTGCCCAGTGGGCGCAGGACAGTCCGCCGTAGGCCTCGGCCACCATTCCCGTCGGAGCGTACAGGCGGAAATCCAGCGGGTACTGCTGCCCGCCGGATGCCCTGAAGAGGTATTCGATGTCGATCCCCAAATTTCCGAGGGTGACGGTGAGATTCGTGGAGGTGCCGGAGTCCCACTGGAACCAGACCGAGTAATTATTCGTGGTCGGCATATCATCTGCGTCCACCCCCGCCCCGGCGGTATAAAAGTTGGCCAGATTCCCGTTGGTGAGCGTGATGGCCTGGCTGCGCCAGTCGTTGCTGGGCGGCTTCAGGGCGGCCAGGTTGAGCGTGAATTGTCCAGGCCCACCGCCTACTGCAAAGTGATAAACCTGGCCTTGGCGGGCGGAGAAGCTCTTGCCATCGATCAACGTCAAGTTGTTCAGGCTCTCGCCGGTGAACACCTGGAACGGCTGTTGGCAGGAGGCCCAGACCAGCAGGTTGTCCGGCGCCGTCCAGCGGTACCACACGGAGTTGGTCGGTCCGGCCGGCTCGTTGAGCTGGGAGCCGGCCCCATAATTGTACCCGCTGGCGCTATAGGCGTAAATCGTTCCGTTGATGAACCCGGAATTTTGGCGGTTCACGATGTCCGTGGCGTTGACAAAGTCGTCGTTGGCGGGCCTCGGCCAGAAGTTTCCCATCAGCTGGAAGTCGCCCGGAGAGGTGTTCAGGCGGTCATTGATCGCCAGGTAATAGGTGTTCCCGGCCTGCAGGGGGAGGGCGACATCGTTGGTGGTGTTGTCCCCCAGCCAGACCAAATTGTTCAGGCTGGTGCCCTGCCAGACGTTGAGTTCTTTGTCCAAGGATAGAATGATCATCCCGTCCTGGCTGGGTTGATATTTCCACCAGACCGAACCGCCGACTGAGTTGGTGCGGATGGGCTCGCCCGTTTCCGTGGTGGAAAAGTCGGTGTAACCCCAAAGCGTGTTCTGGGAGAGCGGCAACGCCTGGGCGAAGGCGTCGTTGGAGGGAACCTGGGCGAGCGTCACGCTCAACTGGAAGAAACTCGGGTCAGTGTCCGAAATCTGAAGGTAATAACTGCCGGCGTTGGTGACGGCAAAGGTCAGGTTGCCGATTTCAGACAGCGAGTTGGTGTCCACGCCGCTGAACAGCCGGACTTTTGTGTTGAGCGCCCCGGTCATGGTCACTCGGGCCAGGCCATTGATCGGGGCGGCGAAATGATACCAGACGGTGCGCAGCCCGGGGGTCTCGAACGGCTCGGCTCCGGCGCCGGCCAGGCTGCCTTGCACGTTGATCGTGGCCTTGAGGCCGTTATCGTAGCGCATCGGATTGAGCGCCAGTTGAATGGCGTCAGCGAACCTGTCGTTCAGGGCTTTCCCGTAGAAATAGGACTGCAGTTGGTGCGGCATGGCGATGCCCGAGACGCGCAGATAAACCAGTTGCCCATCGCTGACTTGGATGTGCGGTTTCGTTGCGACCGTGAGATGAAACGTGAAATTCGTGTTCCAGGATTGCCCGGAGCTGCCGGGCCCCGGCCACACGGTCGCTTGGATGACATAGGGCTGCTCCTGCTGGATGGGAAACCGGCTGGTCTCGTTTGGCTGGATGCCGCCCCCGCCAATAGTTTGCAGGCCCCCGCTGCTCGTGTACTGGTAAACAGTGAATTGGACCTGTTCCGCTGGCTGCGGATCGAGGCTGATCGCGGCCACCCCGCCCGACGGCGCCTTCCAGGTGAACCACACGCTGTTATTTGCCGGATCAACCGCGGGGCACAGGGCGGTGACGGCAATGTTTGCCCCGGTCAACACTTGCGCTGAGGTGGGAGCGGTGTTTGTGATACGCGTTGGATCGTTGACGACCGTCATGGGAGTCCGATCCAGCGAGTCTGGCATCTCCACGAGATCCTGGCCGATCGTGTTTCCCGAGTACGCCTGCACCCTCAGGGCATTATCATCCCACGCGGCTGAAGTGCCTCCCCAGCTGGCGTCGAGGTACGCCTTGGCGGTGGCAAAGTCCATTTGCCCGTCACCCGGAGCGGTGACTTGGTACCAAACCGTCGCGGGCCCGAGGTTGCCGGCGGGTTCACCCGCCTGGGTGGTTGCTCCGAGGGTGGTGCCGTAGACCGGAAAACTGCCGTAAGTGTAATTGTTCAACCGGGTCAGCTGCGGGGCGATCGCAATCGTGTTCGGGAAATTGTCGTTCACCGGCGCCAGGTTGTACAGCGGGGTAAAACGGTAATCCCAGTTCGTTCCGGTAATTTTCACGTAGTAATCGCCGGGGCTGGTGATGCTGAAAAAGTAATTGTTCGTCCGCGACTCGGGCCACCGATAATCGTTGGGAGTCCAATACTGCAGACTGGCCTGGGTCAGGCTTTGGGGGGTGCCCGTCCAGCATGTGGCGGTGCCGGCGCTCAGCGGGATTTCCAACACTCCGGGCCTGACCGTCGAGAATTTCCACCAGGTGCCCGGCGTGGGATCGGATGTGACCGTGTCCGCTTGCGCCCCGCATGTGTAAGCCGAATACGTCCGGGCCCACGAGAGGGTGAGGGCGGTAGCCGGACGGTCATTGGCCGGTTCAGGACAAAATTGCAGGTTCAGCCCAAACTGGTGCTCCAACCCCGGCGTCAGACCGTTGTAAATGGCGATCTGGTAGGTCTGGCTGGCCTGCACGGCCACGGTGCTCGGTGAGTGCGCCAGCGCCACCGTGGCCAGGTTGCTGACCGTGCTGCCCGTGTAAACTCCGTAGACGAAGTAGTTGGTGTCGCCGGAGCTCAGGTCCCGCGCGCTGATAAACGCCAGCCCGTTGGACGGGGCGGTCCAGGTGTACCACAGGGAGGTGGCCCGGCCCGGATCTGTGCTCACGCTGCCGCCGTCATTGTAGGTGCCATCCCATTCGCCCGGCTCAGCCGTGGCTCCGGAAATATCGCCCACCGCGCCGTACAGGTCGGGGGCCCGGCCGTTGTCGTAGTTGGCGCCGGCGGTGATCAGTTGGAGCTGGATGCGGTCCGCAAAATTATCCGGCTGCCGATACGACACGTTAACCTGAATTGGGTCTGAGTCGTTCCACCCCGGCCGGCTGACGTGGTAACTGTAGGTTCCCGCCAGGGTGTAGGTTTCCTGCAGGACCGTCCCGCGAGCGGCATGCGGATTGCCCCCATTGAACGTTCCCCAAATCAAGCCGCCGCGGTCGTGGGAAATGGTGTTCACCGTCGGCCCGGCGATCAGGACATGGTTGCCGAGCGCGGAGGCCGGCGGCAGCAGTTTAGCGGTGTAAGTTTGGAGGGTGTTGGCCGACGCATAACCGGGTTTGGTGGCGGCGAACTGGTAAGTGCTGCTGTAGGCCGGGCTCACCGTCAAGGCCCCGTTGTACCGGTTGGTAACCGTTCCCGGATCCGGCCCGTTGCCATCCTGGTCTCCCACAGCGTAATAGATGCTGGCGCCCGCCGTGGCGGTCCAGGCGGTGACGTTTATTGGGCTGTCGACCGGCTGGCTGCCCGGAGTGATGGCCAGCGGCGCGATGAAGAACTGCGGCGAGAATGTGTTGGTGAGGCTGTTGCCCTTGTTATGCACGTAATATTGCAGGGTGGCATTCCCGTCAATCGTGATCGGCTGCGCGTAAGTCGTCCAGTCGCCGTAGTTCAGCCGGTAATAGACGGCGCCGGCCGGCTCGTACGGTGTCAGCGTGAAAACCTGGGCGTTGCTGTAAGCAAGGCCGCTCGGCGAAAGGATGGCGCCTGCGGAATAGACATAAGAATTGGTGGCGTATTCGGGAGTGTAGCCCTCCCGCGTGGCCAGCCAATTCAGAACGGTATCGTTGGTGACCAGCAAGCTCGTGAAAACCGGCGAGTTGGTCGTGGGCGTGCTGCCGTCCTGCGTGCAATAAATCTTGAGAGGCTTCGGGTTTGCGCCGCCCGTGGCGGTGACTTGGGTGGGGGCGCTCAATAATCCGCTGGCGGGCGCGACGGTCAAATCCGTTACGGCAAAGCTCGCGTTCCAGTTGCTGGGGTCGCTGTCCAGCCACCCGGCGCGCTGCATCCAGAACTGGTAGGTTCCGCTTGCATTGACAGCAAAACTGGCCAGCGGCGAGTCATTGTTGATTCTGTTGGTGACCCCGTCCGGCCCCAGCATGAGGTAGGCCCCGCCGTAGCCAGCCAGTCCGGATTGCACCTGGACCATTGCTTGATTGGTGAAGGTTTGGGCGGCGGTCAGGACGGTTAGCGCGGGCAGTTTGCCCGTGAAGATGCGGTTGACCGCGTCGCTGGCGAGGTACCCGTTCTTCACGCACTGAAAGATGAAGGAACGGCTTGCGCTCACCGGGAGGGGAGCGACGTAAACTTGAGCCGGCAGGTTGGTCGTGGCGATCCCCCCGCCCTGATCGCCCTGGAAGTAAATCAGGGTCGAGCCGGCCGTCCCGCCCGTCGCGGCCGTAACCGAAACCGGGCCGGTGAGAGTTTGGCTTTCCGGGTTGACTGAGGGCGGGAGGGCTTTGAAGGTGTAAACAAAGGCGCTGTTGGCGCCGCCGGGATAGGTCGCGGTCAAAGTCAGCGTTCCGCTCCCAAATCCATCAAGATGGATCGGCCCCGTCCAAGTGAGCCAATTCGCGCCGTCCAACGTGTAAGTTACGGGTTGGCCGCCCGGTGAGGTCAGCGCGACATCGATGGCGTTGCTGTACCAGCCGGGCGGCGGACTGACCGTGACGGGCGGGACATACGTGTAGGTATTGCTGGCGTACTGCGGCGTGTATCCGTTGCGCGCCGCCAGCCACGTAATTGTGGTGGTATTCGAAAGAGTCAGCGGCGCTGCGTAAAGTGTGCTGCTGGGGGTCGGGGTGCTCCCGTCTATCGTGTAGTAAATGGTGAGCGGTTTGGGATTTGCCGGCCCCAGCGAACTTACGGCGGCAACCGCAAAGTTCGTCCGGTTGAACAATTGGCTCGGCGTGGTAACCAGGTCCTGCACCACGAAACTGTAGCTGTTGGTGGCCGGGTCGGAACTTGCCCAATCCGTGCCGGTGGCGCTCGCCTGATAGTTGCCGGTGCCGTTGAGGTTGAAGGTCGCGGTGGGCCGCCCGGAGGCCGCCACCGGGGCGCTGGCCGTGAAGGTTCCGTCCGGACCGGTGAGGGTCAGGCTCAACCCCGGCGCCACGCGCGAAACTTCCAGAGAAATTGGGGTCTGGTTGCTGAACGCGCCGCTGGGCGTCAGGAACACCGGCGGAGGCAGTTTTTCGATGTATTTGCGCTGGACCGGGGCCGTGCTCTGATAGCCGGGCTTGGAGCCTTGGAAGGCCAGGAAGGAGCGGTTGGAAACGCTAATGGGCTCCGCATAAACATTCGTCAAGTTTGACGTGTCGAGGGCGCTGTTGTTGAACGAATACTGGATGGTCGTGTTCGTGGTAACCGTGCTCGCTGTGACGCTGATCGGTCCGCTGAGGGTCAAACTCGCAGGATTGACGGTGAGCGGGGCGCATACGAAAGCGAATGCGCAGGCGCCGGTGGCTCCACAGGTGCCGTTCGTGTAATAAGCCTGCAGCGTTCCCGTCCCGTTGTTCAGCCCGTCGAGCACGAATGGGCTCGTGTAATTGCCCCAGTTGGTCCCGTCGAGCGAGTAGAATATCGCTGCGCCCGCAGCGGCGGTGCTCAAACTGGCCGTGATCGCGTTGGAGTACGTGCCGGCGCCCG